>WNFO01000579.1_pt1 | contig 26677 bp, 39 predicted proteins | sample 5400251 | NCBI WGS metagenome assembly WNFO01 (sample SAMN13153354, study PRJNA577476) | soil metagenome | isolation source: 100 cm saprolite under Madrone tree | place: USA:California | collected 2016-06-14
GTTTTCTGAACACTCGTCGGAGTAAGCTGAACTCATCATCATCGTTCATCGTCATCGCCCGCCGGAGCGCAGCGCAGCGGAGGCGGCGCCGCCTCTGACGTAATCGAAAACGTCATTCAAAACATCATTCATCGATTTGACTGGCAGTTTATCCTCAAACGGCACATGGCCGTCGCTTGCGAGGTTGTTCTCCGACAGCGGTTCTGCCGCGCCAGCGGCTGTGGTGCGGTCTTCCACCTTTGCTCCCGCTGCGATCGGGGACAGTGCTACTGCAGCCCAACTTGCCGGAGCCAAGCCCGACGACAACAGCACAGCCAGGCCAATCGTCGACACCAGCAATCTCTCCGGGGACGTCTCCACCATCGCGATCGTCAGCGTACCTATCGCAGCCGACGTCGTGCCCGAAGCCGCGTGACGGATCAAGGTTCCCGATCGATCACAGCACCGGAGGTCGGGTGCCGCCCTGGCTTCCTCTGTTGCACCATTTGTGGCCAGCGCAGTCACTGGATCGATCCATTTGACAGCGTCCGGCCACGGCGGAGAGATCGAGGGGTCAGGAGAACGGTCGGCAGGAGTTCAAGAAAATACGTTTTCAGATGATCGCTAACACCCCGATCACCTCCACGTAAGATTTTTGGCAAATGATTGGCCACACCATTCCACAATTAGCGCATCCTCGAAGCGCTGGCAATGGCGAGATGGGCGTGGTTCATAGGGCCGAAGACACACGCCTGCATCGCTCCGTCGCCCCTTGTAGCTCTTGGGTCGTCTTGTCAGTGGCTCTTAGGTAATCGTGCCTCGGCTCGTCTGACCAAGACCGAGACGGCGAGTGAAAATGCTGAGGCCAAGTCAGAGAGTGTCCGTAGAGTTGCGCTTTTCGTGCCTCTTTCCATCTGCCGAATATAGCTCTCATCGTACCCGGCAATCTCCGCTAACTTTTGTTGCGACCAACGTCGACGGGTACGCAGATGCGTCAACTCCGCCCCGAGAGCTTCATCGAGGTTCCGGGCTCTACGTTCCTTGTCTGCGCCTATCGGTTTCGCCACGTTGCAATAATTGGCGATTGACAGTCAGATCATTCAGGGATAATAGTCATGTATTGCGGAATTGACGGAATCGTCTAGCGGGCAGGAGTGACACGAGCTTCTGCTCTGTCAACGAATTCAGAAAGCTTCAAACAAAAGAACGTGGCAACCACGTTGAGAAACTCCAGCGTTGGGTTGCCGCCCATCTCAGTTTGTCGAACATGGCTGGCATCGTAACCAAGGCGATCGGCAAGTTTCTGCTGGGACAACTTCTTAGAACGTCGCAGTTCGGTCAGTTCGGCTCCGATCGCTTGTGCCAACGTCTTGGTCTCTCTTTTCTTGTCGGCACCGATAGCTTTGGGCACAGCCCATATTCATTTGCTTGACACCCAATAATTCAGTGACTATAGTCCTCCAATGAAAGGTGGGTGGATACGACATTTCTGCAACTGAGGAAGACAGGTCATGGAAAGAGGATCTAGAAACGAGTTGATCGCAGGAGTTAGACTGAGTTCACCCAGTCGGCAAAGTTTGTAAATAGTTGAACCTGAACGGTTTCCTTGTGAAACGATGTGTGCGAAATGCGTCGACGCTATGGCCATTTCGACTCTAGTAGTTAAAGATACCGACGCTTTCAAAACTGCCAGGATTTGAGCAGGGGAGTGTCAACCCTCCACAACACCAGTTGATCGTAATCCAGAGGCTCCCAGTTCTATGGACGCTTCGACTGTATTTCGGCTGACCGACTTAGCAATCTTAAAAGAGCGCGAGGAGAAAACTTCCCCTGCCGTCGGGCCGCAAGCGATCGAGCCGGAGATCTCCGACGAAGCGTTAATGATCCGTATCTGCGAAGGCAGCAGGGAAGCGCTGGCTATCCTGTTCCGTCGCTACGCCCGTCTGGTGAGGACTGTAGCGATGCGCATTCTGCGCGACGAGTCCGAAGCGGACGACTTGCTGCAAGATGTATTTCTCTTTGTGCATCGCAATTGCTCCATCTTTGATTCGTCCAAGGCCGCCGTCCGCTCCTGGATCGTTCAGATGACCTACCACCGTGCGATCGACCGCAGACGCTACCTCAATTCCCGGCACTTCTACACCCGGCTAGACCTGGATGGCATCGCGGGTCTACAGGACCCACGCTTGGAGATCAGGGAAGACGGCGCTCCCTTGGGTTCGACCATGCAAGAGCTTCTGGACGCCCTAACCGAAGACCAGCGCAATACTTTGCGCCTGCATTTCTTTGAGGGCTACACCTTCGCCGAGATTGCCCTGAAGCTCGATCAACCTTTGGGAAACATCCGAAATCATTACTATCGGGGCTTGGACAAGCTGCGGAAGCAGCTGTTTCCAGCGAAATTGCCGGGCCGTAACGGATGCGGTAGAAAGTGACTCTCGAACCGAGAACCGGGGCAGTGTCGCAATCACCCCATGACGAGTTCCTCGCGCTCTGTGCCATCTCAACCTCGGGCGAGCTGAGCAGGGAAGAGCAGCACCGGCTACAGGAGCATCTGGCTGTTTGTTCCCCTTGCCGGGAAACCATAAAGCAGTACGAGGCAGTGGTTCGCACGATTCTTCCTACCTTGGCGTTGGCTCCAGGGAGTCTCGAATCCGATCTGTCATGGTCGCCGGAGCAAGCGGAAGCGGCCTTCTTTGAGCGGCTGACGTTCGACGAAGAATTAGGCGCGGATCGAGGGGGCATGAACGGGGATACTGCCTCGGTGAATCTGGGCAGAGTCCCCCTCTCAGCCAGCCGGGCGACCTGGCGTAATGGCTGGACGCTTCATGCTGCCGGCGTTCTATTCTCCATCGCACTGGGAGTATCCGCCTACCAGGTCGGCAGCGGGCGGGGACCTGCTGCGGCCACGCCCTCAACCAGCCAACAGAATCGAGCAGTTCTTGAACCGCAAGTTAGCGATGCTGGGCACGAACACGAGGTTCTACGCTCTGAAGTGGCGAGGCGGGATCAGGTCATTACTGACTTCCGGCACAAGCTTGAGCAGCAATCAGCCGAAATCGGACGAATGAAAGTCACCCAAAATCAACTGGAGACCAAACTGCAAAATGGAGAGGTCGGCAGACAGGATCTCGTTCAGCAGCGATCTGACTTGAACCAAAGGCTGGAGGCGGCCAAAGCCCAAACTCAAGGACTGCCGGAAAGGCTGGATTCGCTCGAGCAGCAGTCTTCCCAGGACAAGCGGCGGGCCACTGCGCTCGAAGCCAGAGTTACGGATCTGACTCGTTTGCTGCACGACCGTGAGGCTGCCCTGGATCAACAGCAGGAACTGCTGGCGCATGATCGCGACATCCGCGAACTGATGGGCGCCCGCGATCTTTACATCGCGGAAGTGTACGACGTTGCTCGGGACGGGCAAACGAAAAAGCCATACGGGCGGGTGTTTTACACCAAAGGAAAATCGCTGATCTTCTACGCCTACGATCTCGACCAGCAGACCCACGCAAAAAGCAGCACCTTCCAGGCCTGGGGGAGACGCGGATCAGACCGACAGCAAGCCCTCAACCTCGGTGTTTTCTATGAAGACAGCGCTGCGCGGAAGCGCTGGGTATTGCGCTTCGACGATCCCAAGACGCTGGCACAGATCGACTCCGTTTTCGTCACCATCGAGCCCAGCGGCGGCAGCCAAAAACCCACTGGCAAGTCCTTCCTGTTCGCCTACCTGCGCATCGATCCCAATCACCCCTGATGTCTGGAAACACGAAACAGAACCACGAGCACCCCCACAACTCTCCGGGCTTCGCTTCGGCTGTCTCTTGGCCGCTCCAACAGTGCAATATTGCGATTGGTCTCGGCTGGTATTCCCAGGACGGTACCGAGGTGACGGCGCAGTGGGGAAGGTTCACCTATCGGAGTTCGAGATCAGGGACGGATTTGCGTCCAGCTTCGTAAGAGGGCCCGGCCACCTTGCATGCCCGATGAGAATGTGGAACGGTTGGTTTCCCCTCCAGCGGTGCCGTCCCTCGGGGCTCTGGTTCTTCGTGCTCTACTCGGCGACTTCTACTGGCTGCCTCTCTTGCATCGCGATCACCACCACCCGCGGCCGCGCTATCAATTTTGTGTGACATAAAACCTCGTTACACACGAATCCAATTGAATAGAATCAGCGCCAGCGTGCTCGCGCCAACGATGATCCAGAGAGCGAGCCCCTGGAGAAGCGGACGGAGACCAACACGCTGGAGCGTTTCCTTGTTCAATCCTGTGCCGATCAGGAACAGCGTCACCGTGAGGCCAATCTTGCCCAAGTGACTGAGGACACCGAAAGTTGGGTTGAAAGCCGGCAGCAAGGTGTTGAGCAGAGCAGCAAAACAGAATAGCAGAATGAACCACGGCCACTGGATGCGCGCCTTGCTCTTCAGAGTGATGGCCGTTACGAGGGACAGAGGAACGATCCACAGAGCACGCGCCAGCTTGATCGTGGTCCCGACGGCGAGCGCCGTTGGACCGTACTTGGCGGTCGCACCGACGACGGAGCTGGTGTCGTGAATGGCGAGCGCCGACCAGAGGCCAAATTGTGCCTGCGTCATGTGAAACACATATCCAATGAGAGGGAAGAGAAACAGCGCGACCGAGTTGAGGATGAAAACCGCTCCCAAGGAAACGGCCATCTCTTCTTCGCTGGCGTCTGCAATCGGTCCAACGGCCGCGATGGCGCTGCCGCCGCAAATGGCTGTACCCGCGCTGATCAGGAATGCAGATTTCCTGCCGACATGAAGCAGATAACCCAGTCCGAGGCCTAGCAGCATCGCCACAGTGATGCTTACAGCCGTATAGAAAAAGCCGGAACGCCCGGCGTGAAGAACTTCATGCAGGTTCATGCCAAAGCCGAGGGCAACGACGGAGGCTTGCAGAAGAAATTTCGCCAAGCGTTTGCTTTCCACGTGAAACGGGTGCGCTGCACTGAATCCGTAGACGAGACCGCCCAGGAGCGCGATGGGTGGCGACACCAGACCGCTCGCCGCCAGGATCAGCGCCACGAAAAATATGTTCTTGCTCACGGAAAGAGTGTGCCGTGAACGAAGGACCAGCGTCCAAGCAGTAGTTCTGATTGGCGATTAGTGGACCTTATCGGCTGGAACTGCCCGGACGAGATGGTTTTCGCGGAGTGTTTGCGAGAAGCTGGGCACGGCCGAGCGCGAACGTGCGGAATGCGCCCGCCGGACCCTGCGGTTCGGGCCCGGTGCGAGAAATGAGGGAGAAATGGCGGGCGATTCTGAGACCCGAGACCTCGGCAACCTTCAGCGCGCCCAGTTCTAGCTCTTTGGAGATCGCCCAACGCGAAACAAAGCCGATGCCGAGTCCGGCTTCCACTGCGGACTTGATCGCTTCGGTGGAATCGAGGTCCATCACTCTCTTGAAAGATTTGAGCCTGAAGCCAGCCCTCTCAAGAGCCATCTCGACGACCCGGCGAGAGCCTGAACCGTGTTCGCGCATAAGAAGATTTGAGGCCACGAGATGATCGCGGGACATGCGATCGGCCTCGAAGGCCGGTGAGGTGATCAAGACCAACTCGTCCTGCATGAAGGGCTCGGTGCGAATCCCGCGGTCGCGGGCTGGGCCTTCAATGAGGCCGACGGATAGCTTGTCGTCAAGGAGAAGTTGCACGATCTCGCTGGTGTTGCCGCTATGCAGTGAAAACTGGACGCGCGGATGCTCATCGAGGAAGGCTCCAAGTACGCGCGGGAGAACGTATTGCGCGATCGTGGTAGAAACTCCGAGGGAAAACTCTCCGGAGACCTTTCCATCCTCCGCGCCAAGTTCTTGTTCCGCCTCGGAAACGAGGGTGGCTATTTTCTTCGCGTAGCCGAGCAGGAGGGATCCTTGCGGAGTAAGCGAGACGCGATTGGCGGCGCGATTGAAGAGGCGAATGCCGAGATCGTCTTCGAGCCCTTTGATCTGAAGCGTGATGGCGGGTTGAGTGAGGAAGAGGTGTTCCGCCGCCTTGCGAAAATTCAGATGTTCAGCAACAGTGCGAAACACCTTCAGGCGAAAGTTTTCCAACTGGGCCACGGGATGATTATCCACTGGAACGGCCAGACAAGGGAGCCTGTCATCGTTCCGCCCGAATCAAACGCACCCCTGAAAAAGGCTGGTCGTCGGCGGCTCGACTTTGTCTCTGGCCGCTATTATTCATGATGATAGCGATCTTTGTTCAACCGCTTGTTGAGTGCGCATCAGCCTCGAATCGTGGGTTGGAAGGCGGCGTCGCCTTTGATTTGGTCCGGAGTGATCTTGCGTAGAATGAATGAGTTCGCTCCAAGAGCGTTATCGCAGCGTGCAGCCTTGAAACCGGTTCTACACTCCTCGCCTTTGAGGAAGTGAGAACCTGAACCTCGCGGATCACTGCATGATTTTGAGAGTCATCATCGTCATCGCCGTTTTGGTTGCGCTGGTTCTCATCCTCGCCGCCATAAAACCAAAGACTTTCCGTATCCAGCGGTCCATAAGTATTGACGCTCCACCCGAAAGGGTGTTTACGCTCATCGACAACCTTCACTATTGGGCTCGGTGGGCACCTCAGGACCGAGATGATCCATGCATGAGGACAACCTACAGCGGGCCGGCAAGCGGCAAGGGTGGGTTTCAGAGTGGACTGGCTCGGGGAGCTCGGGCAGGGGACGCATGCTGATAACGGACTCGCTGCCGTCAACGAGGATTTCCATCCAAGTGGATTGGGAAAAACCGTTTGTCGCCCGCAACCTGAATGATTTCGTTCTGGAGGGTGCAGGAACGTCGACAAAAGTGACTTGGACCATGCAGGGTCCAAATCTCTACGTCATGAGGATTATGGGTATCTTCGTGAACATGGATCGCACCATGGGGAAGCATTTCGAAACTGGTCTTGCCAATCTAAAGGCAGTAGCCGAGCATGAACCGAGCGATGAACTGAGGGAGCGCTCGCCCTAACAAATGATCGTGAACAAAAAAGACGGTCTCTACAATTGCGAACTCAATGACCGCGTCCTTTTGGCGTAACGCCGCTCACAACCCGCTGTGACGCTCTTGCCGTGGCCTATTCCATTGCTCCATAGGCCAGTGTCCAGAAGTCGGTGAATACCTTCGGCGCCTCGGGCGAATCCATCATGCGCTGCGTGAAGAGGATGCCGATCATTCCCATTGCAGGGTCGGTGTATGCCGTTGTGCCGAAGCCGCCGTCCCAACCGAATCGGCCGGGAGTGTGGAAGATTTCGTTCCGCCGAATGTCTACTGCCATCCCGAGGCCCCAACTGGAATGCGTACCGAAGAAGATCTCAGATCCTGCGCGCTGCTCAGGCGTGAGTTGATCGGAAGTCATCAGTTCCACTGTGGCGCGGGAAAGAACTTGCCCGCGACCGTGCCGCCCTTTGTTCAACATCATGCGGCAGAAAGCGAAGTAGTCTCGATCGTCGAGACGAGCCCGCCTCCGCCCGCCTCGAGCGGCGGCTCAGACCGCCAGGCGCTGTTGGCCACGTCGTCAAAAAAGTCCAGCTTGTTCGTCTGACGATTGAAGAAGTAGAACGCGGGCAGGCGGTCGATTTTCTCGGGAGGCAGGTGGAAAGCGGTGTCTTTCATGCCCAGGGGATCGAAAATACGCTCGCGCATGAACGTGCCCAGGGATTGGCCTGACACGCGTGCGGTGGTGGGGCGAAGATCCGCCGTATCACACCCCTGTCTTCGTTCTCACCAGACACGCGCGCAGTTCCTTGGCTATGAGTGGCGGGACAACGTTCCACTTCGTCACCGATGGCATCGACAATGCGCTCACGCGCGCGGCTGAGGCTTCTGAAGGAAAAGATATCCGGCTGGGCGGCGGGGTCGCCACAATCCGAGCATACCTTCGTGCCGGACTCGTCGATGAAATGCACTTGGCCTACGCACCCGTTCTGCTCGGCTCCAGCGAATGCCTCTTGGCGGGGATGAACCTGCTGGCGCTCGGATATCACATCAATGCACACATCACTACTGCCAACTCCCTGCATGTGCTGATCGGGAAGAAGAGTCTGTGAGCACGTCAGTCCTCTTTTGAAGTGAATCTGTTCTGAACCGGAAGCGCCGCGAGCCTATCCGAATATAGGGGCGGAGGAGCCGAAAGCTCTTTTGCCAGAAGTTCTCCTCAGCATCTGAGTCATCGTAGGTCCTGCCCCAGGCCGGGCAGTCAACTATCAAAGGGCAGGACATGCTCAGACTTCGCCGGTTTTCCCTTTCCCCAAGATGCATGCGTACACCCACTGTTCTGCACTCTGCAGTCTTGCAGTCCACAAGGAGGTAGAGATGCATAGAGCGCGAATTGCTACTTGTTCGTTCGACTGCTGACATCGAAGCCGTAGCCTGCGAGCAGGTCAGCGACAGCCGTACTTTTGACGTACGCGAGGAACCGTTGTGCAATTTCTTTGTTCTTCGATGAACTCAGGATCACGCAGGCCTGTTCAATGGGCGGGTACTCATTCGCTGGGACCTCGGTGTAGCGCCCCTTGTCTTTCATGTTTGGAGACAAGGCCAGTGAAAGAGCCACGATTCCAATATCAGCTGAGCCCGAGACGATGAATGAAGCGGTTTGCGAGATATTCTCGCCCAGAACGAACTTGTCCTTTGCATTGTCGTAGACACCTTCCTTTTGCATTGCTGAGACAGCGGCCTGCCCATACGGAGCGTGTAGCGGATTGGCGATGGCTATTTTCTTTACGCTCGGGTCGAGAAGAGCCTTCAGGCCGGAATTCAGATTTATTTTGCATTCCTTGGGAACCCAGACCACGATTTTGCCCCGGGCGTATTGGTAGTAGCTCCCGTTTTCGGCTAGCCCGGCAGCCTCCAGCTTTTTCGGGTAATCGAGATTTGCCGAGAAGAACATGTCGAAGGGAGCGCCTTGCTGGATCTGCTGAAAGAAGTTTCCCGACGAGCCGAAAATGACCGTAACCTTTTTGCCTGTCTCCCGCTCAAAGCGCACGGCCAGGTCCTGCATCGCAGACTGCAGGTCCGCTGCAGCTGCCACGGTTATTTCTTGCGCCGCGCACAGCTTGCAAATCAATGCAATCCCAAGGATTGCGAGTATGGTAGATGTTCGAAGATTCATACGGTGGCTCCTGCCGTTCTATAATGACCACATGCCTATCTCAGCGCGAAACAAACTGCGCGGAACCATTGAAGAAATTCAGCTCGGCGATGTCATGGCCCATGTGGTGGTTCGTGTCGGGGACAACCTGATCGAAAGTGCCATCACGCGTCGCAGCGCCGACGAGCTGAAGCTTAAGAAAGGTGACGTGGTCACCGCGGTTGTGAAAGCCACCGAGGTGATGATTCAGAAGGATTGATCCTGTTCACTGGACATCGACAATCTTCAACTTCGTTACCTGCCTGACCCATCGGGCCATTCTTTTTTCATCCGGGATCACAATTCGGTACGGCCCCTCCTTCTCACCGAGCGGTTTCCCATCCCGCAAGAAAGCCAGCATTGTCTGTTTATCCGTGAATGCCGGGTCCAACTCGGGCAGCGCAATGACAGCCCGATAGCCATCCGCTGCTTCCACGAGCAGGCAATTGGAGAGCCGCTTGCCTTTCATCGATTCTCCAAAGCCGACACCAGCCTTTTCCAGCGCGCTTTTCAGCGGCACACCTTCAAAGATTACGGGCCCAGAGGAATGCTCCGACGCAGTCACTTTGACATGAGGCAAGGCTTCAAGCTCTGAGCGGCTCAGAAGGACCTGTTTCCCGGAATCAGTTTGAATCGTCAATTGCTGACACTGCAGGCTCGTGCTGCTGAAGACCAGCGCGAACAGCAATGCTGAGAACCAAAAGAGTTTTTTCATGTCACACTCGAAGGATCATGACTTCTGTCGACTTGATGAGGGCGGCTGCAGTCTGACCAGCCTTGAGACTCATTTCGCGCGCCGATTGCTCAGTGATAATCGATGTGATTTGCTGCTCGCCGATGGAAATGACCACCTCCGCCAAGAGCCCGCTGATGCATACACTGTCAATCCGGCCGACTAATTGATTCCTCCCGCTCAGACGACGCATGATGAGAGTTCGCTCAGGTGAAGTCTTTGCTCTCGTCCGGAACAAAAGCCGGTCCACTTCGCTTTGCGGAATACGATGGTGTCTCCCCGCGGTCTGGATACTGCGAATCTTTCGCTTGTAAATCCACTGCTTGATCGTCGGGAAGCTGATACGAAGCTCCAGGGCGGCTTCGCGCGGCTTCAGCAATCCTTCGTGCTCCGCTTCACGTCGTTGAAGTTCGAGCTTTCTGGCCATTCAAAACCGCAGCCTACGGTTGAAAAGCAAGCTCGGTCAAAATGCCGGGCCATCCGCTGCGCCAGCGAATCCTTCTTGGAGTCGTCCATAAGCGCATCAGATTCGACTTAAGAACCGTCTGTAATATACACTTCTTGGACTCTTCAAAATCACTCTTCTCAGGGAGAGGAGAGAATGCGCCCCTTTGCACAGCTGCCAGGCCTACCGACTATGCGACTTGGATCCCACATGGTTGCCCCCAGCGTTGCCGGCGACGGCTTGAATGTTCAGCTCTGGATCTTGGCATTGCTTTTCTCTTGCCTATGCGGTCCATTTTCTGCGGCTCAAGTGTCGGCCAACTTATCCGGAGTGATTACGGACCCGTCGGGCGCGGCGGTATCTGCCGCCACGGTGACCGCCAAAAACCTTGATACCGGAATTTCCCGCGCCGTGCCGACAGACCGAAGTGGCCGCTACAGGTTCTTTGCCCTCCCGGTCGGGCCCTACGAGGTCAGGGTGACCAGAGAGGGATTTGCCGAAGGGATCCGATCGGGCATTCGGCTCGTGGTCGGGCAAGATGCAACCGTCGATTTGGGTCTGCGCGTTGGACAAGTGACTGAGCAAATCAAAGTGACCGAGGACGCTCCGGTTGTGAGTGTGACGACACGAGACGTCTCGGGTCTGATCGGAGAGAGGCAAGTCAGGGATCTGCCGCTGAACGGTCGCAGCTACGACCTGCTGCTCACGTTGAATCCTGGAATTGTGAACTTCACGTGGGAAAAGACCGGGGGGATCGGCGTCTCAAATTCAACCACTGGGAATAACTTCTCGGTTTCTGGAAATCGCCCACAGCAAAACATATTCTTGTTGAACGGCGTGGAGTTTACTGGGGCGGCCGAGAATAACATGCAGCCTGGCGGCAGCAGCCAACAACTGCTGGGCGTCGATGCGATCCGAGAATTCAATGTGCTGCGCGATTCCTATGGCGCCGAATATGGCAAGCGCCCCGGCGGACAAGTTACGATCCTGACTCAGTCGGGAACCAATCAGCTCCACGGTAGCGTGTACGCGTTTCTCCGCAACAACGCTCTGGACGCACCCAACTTTTTCGATCAAGGGTCGGCGCCCCCTTTCCAGCGCAACCAGTTTGGCGGCTCACTCGGCGGACCGATCCGGGCCAACCAGACTTTCCTGTTTGGCAACTACGAGGGGTTGCGCCAGCATCTGCATCAGACCTCAGTTGCATTTGTGCCGGACGCCGCTTCGCGTGCGGCCGCCGTACCCAGCGTTCAGCCCTTGCTCAACTTGTGGCCCCTAGCTCCAGCGGGCGCTGCGGATTTCAATGGGATTGCACAGGTCTTCAGCAGCCCACTGCAAACGATTCGAGAGGACTTTGGGACGGCGCGCCTGGACCACGCGCTTTCGTCGCGAGATTCGCTGGCTGCTGCCTACACCATCGATGACGGGGATGATCTCACGGCAACCGTTTTGGACCCTTACAGCTCCGACATTCTCACCCTGCGCGAGCAGGTACTGAGTCTCGACGAAACCCACTCCTTCTCGGCGGCTACGGTAAACGTCGCGCGGGTGGGCTACTCGCGTGCGGGCTACTTCTTCACTGGAGAACCAACGCCCGGAACTCCCGCAAGCAGCGTGCCCGGTTTCCTGCTGGGACATCCAGTTGGCGCAGTCGTGGTCGGGGGCAGCGCGGCCTCGAATCCGGCAGCTCAACTCGGCCTGGCGGGCAGCAATAACGGAAGCAATCTGCGCATTGCCCGCAACTTGTTCACCTTTGAAGATCGCATCGCCATGACCCGCGGGCGGCATCAGTTCACGTTCGGAGCATGGTTCCAACCCTTCCAGTCCAACGAAACCATAGCGCTCAGCCAATACGGCCAGGCTACGTTTACCAGCTTGCAGACGTTTTTGCAGGGAACGACCTCAAGTTTTCTGTACGATCCGACGCCCACGAAGATGAACTGGCGCTCGCTGTTTGGCGCGTGGTATGCCGAAGACATGATCCGGATCGTTCCGCGACTGACGCTCTCGCTAGGCTTTAGAGATGAATTCACGACCGGTTGGAACGAGGCGCACGGGCGCGCTGCCACCTACCCCTCCAGTAATGGAGTGATCTCGAACAATCCGCACATCGGAGACTCTCTGTTTACGACCAACCATGCCAGATTCTTGCCTGAACCTCGTATCGGATTGGCCTGGAGTCCGTTCACAGACAAGACCGTGATTCGCGCTGGTTTTGGTATGTACAGCGATCTGCAGGATGCGCTCGGTTATCGTACCGATCAAAACGCACCGTTCAACCCAACCTACAGTATCGCATCACTGCCAATCTCAGCGCTTCCCATTGATCCGTCAGCTCCATTGCCAAAGGGAGCAAAACTGGTTCCCGGTGGTGTTCAGCCCGATATGAAGACGCCGACCCTGATCTCATGGTCCCTGCGAGTGCAGCAGGAAGTCACGCCAGACACGTCGCTGACGATCGGGTACGTCGGGAGTCATGGTTACCATGAACTGATCGGCATCGACGCAAACGAGCCATTTCCCGTCATCTGTCCAGCTTCGCCTTGCCCCGCCACCTATCCCAACGTCCCCACCTTGGGTGCGTTGGCAAACTCTCCTGTGCCGGCGGGATCGTACTATGTTCCGACCACGACAAGGGCGAATCCCAACATCGCGAACACTTGGACATGGTTTTCTCTTGGTACGAGCAACTACCACGCGCTTCAGGTCGACGTGAACCGGCGCTTTAGCCGTGGTCTTTCTTTGCGAGGCGTCTACACTTGGTCGAAGGCACTGGATGACGGCGATTCGCTGAATGCGACCGCTGCCGCCAATGCGCCTGGCCTGGTGTCGAATCCTTTCAATTTGCGTGCGGATTACGGTCTCGCTACGTACGACGCACGGCATATCGGCGTGATCAATGCCGTCTACACTCTGCCATTCGGGAAAGGCCAAGCCATCGCCAATGGCTTGGAGGGTTGGAGCAACGCCCTAGTGAGTGGCTGGTCAGTGAACAGCATCGTGACGATTCAATCCGGATTCCCCTTTACGCCGCAGCTCAGCTACAACCCGTCCAACAATGGAGACACACGCAACCCGGTGCGGCCGTTTGTGAACCCGGCTTTCACCGGCCACGTGATTCTCGGCAAGCCGAGTCAGTGGTTCAATCCGAGCGCCTTCCTGGCTCCGCCCGCTGGCAGCGGATTCTACGGCAACTTGGGCAGGGACACTTTGATCGGTCCGGGTCTGGCAACCTGGGATTTCTCAGCCTTCAAGACAACGAATCTGCGCGAGCGACTCGCGCTCCAATTTCGCGCCGAGATCTTCAACCTGCTGAACCGTGCAAATTTCAATACACCGAGCCTGATTACCTTCACATCTTCAGCCGCAGGCACAAAAGCCTCCGGCACCGCCGGAGCCATCACCAGCACGTCGACAACCTCGCGACAGATTCAGTTTGGATTGAAACTCATTTGGTAGAAAATTGTTTTGGAGTTGTCGAGTTCCGACGAAAATAAGGCGCTTGGCATTAACGTCGGGGACGAGATCGTGTTGCGAATCGTGGATGATGAATTGCGGATGGAGCGAGCCCAGCGTCTTGGTCGCAAACATGTGAAACCGGGAACGTCACTGGTTGACGAATTGATCGCCGGACGGCGGGATGCGTCCAGAAATGAATAGAGTTGTGCTGGATGCTCTCCCCCGGTCATGCCGCCCACAGGTACTTACCGTTTGCGCATCTTTAGGAAAATTTGTGGGCGGCATCAGTGCAATGGAGTGCGGAAGAATATCCGGAGCCTCACGGGGTTGCCGCGTTGGCTTCCTGAGCCAGACACCGGCCTCGAATAACCTTGCGGAGTATAAGAGCTGCCGACGTTGTGATTCTGATCGCGGTGCCTAGGACCGTCTGAGCTTCGATACAATCAGTCGAATCTAGACTGGTGAAATCGAAGCGATGAATTTTACTGGGAAAGTATCGCTCATCACGGGCGCGGGCAGCACGCAAGGCATAGGTTTCGCCACTGCTCGGTTGCTTGCTCAACAAGGGTCGAAAATTGCAATCACTTCCACCACGGAAAGAATCCAAAAGCGTGCCGACGAACTCGCCGCAGAGGGTGCTGACGTCTCTGCTTTCACAGCAGACTTGCGCAATCACGCGCGGACTCACGTGCTGGTACAGGAAGTCCTGGCCCGCTATGGGCGCCTCGATATCCTCGTCAACAACGCCGGCATGACCCAGGTCAGCAGTCCCACGGAGACCACCTCGCAACCTCTGGCTGAGCTTTCCGAAGGGGAGTGGGATTATGGCATCGCGATCAACCTTAAGACAGCCTTTAACATCACTCGAGCCGTTCTCCCCTTCATGCTTACCGCAAAATATGGGCGCATCGTGAACGTTTCTTCTGTCACGGGTCCAATCGTCAGCAACCCTCGCGAGACCGCTTACAGTGCGGCCAAAGCCGGCATGGTCGGGCTCACTCGCAGTCTGGCGCTCGAAGTTGCCCGCCAGGGAATCACGGTGAACGCAGTCGCGCCTGGCTGGATCAAAACCGCGTCCTCAACCGAACACGAAATCATCGCTGGCGAAAATAGTCCCGTCGGTCGCCCCGGCCGCTCTGACGAAGTCGCCGCTGCTATCGCATTTCTCGCCGCCGAATCCGCATCCTACATTACCGGCCAACTGATCATCGTTGACGGCGGCAATTCCATCCAGGAATACAAAGGGCCGCCCAATCTGTATTACTGAAAATGAGCAGCCTCGCAATTGTTATCGTTAAGGGGAACAGCGCCCTATCAATGGATTGTTGGCTGATATTCAAGATGTGACGGTGCCCCGCACTTCTCGGCACAAAGCGGGGGAAGATGCGTGCGGTATTTGAATTACCATCAGCAATTGTTGCAGCTGGCTTTGCAGCTTGCGGGGGTGGCATGCCCAGTTTCGGCCACAGCTTAGAGCGCGCAATGAGGCCTCTGGACCAACCAGAGGCGGGATGCTGGACAGTCTCCGGGCCAGCCCGTCCCTTTGGAGACCTGGAGGAGACTTCGGACGAGCGGCGCAAGCAGGAAAAGTTCTGGAGGCGTTGATTCTACTGCGTGACCGCCCTGCTTAGCGAGGGTTGGGCAGGGCTGCGAACCGTCCAATGGTGTCCCCGAAATCGCTCAGAATTGCTCCGTTTTCTCCAGCTTGTCGATTTCCACGTCGAGTGATTCGCTCCCAATGGTGAACGCATGTTCGTCCCTGCTGGCTTTGATGTATTGCTCGTCCTTCGACCAGCGGAGCCTTTCGCCGGAAAACTCATTTGCTTGCCCGATGTCGACTCTGTCCGGCCTGCCGTACTTCTTCGCTAGCGTAAGCATGTAGCCGTCGTAGGCGTTTCCCTGTGTGCGACTGTCGGTGGACACATAGATCTGGGCCACTTTTTGATCCAGAATTGTCATGTTTACGTACTGTCCGGTTTCCAAGACATCCGTGCAAGTTTCCATACGGTAAACTCCGTCGGAGCCGCATAGGCCGGGCTTAAAGGGAAGAGAAGGTATTTTCCACGAAAGAAACGTCTGTTTCGCTTTCTTCATTTGGTCGCCAATCCGAATTCCCCGAAACTCGTAAGGAACGGGCGGAGGCAATGCCCCTGACTCCAATCGCGGAACTGCACGAGTGGCGAAGGGAAGTTGCTCCACCTGCGCTCGCGTTAGCGGCAGTATTTCCTTTGCTGATTTCCGCGGCCCGCGGACTTGGCTTTGCACAGCGAGACACAGACTTGATGCCATAAGTAATACAATTAGGGCTTTCATTTCGCACTCCTCTGTCGAAACAACCGTAGATGGCGAAGGCGACAGATGGCGAAGGCGACACCACCTCTTGCAGCCTGTCCTCGCCCAGGATGCCGAACAAAAGGGAGGCCATATAGGCCGCCTCCCCTTTTACCTCATTGACCATTCGCAACCGGCAACCAACCTGGTTCTTAGGCGGCCTTGCCGGGAGCCTTGGCTTCGAGGGTCCTCTCGCCGCCAACGTTCACCTTAATCTGCTTGGGTTTGGCTTCGGCTTTCTTGGCCAAGTTAATCTTCAGCACACCCTTGTCATAGTTGGCGCTCACTTGCCCCGGATCCACGGAACTGGGCAACGTGAACGAGCGAGTGAAGCTTCCGTACTGTCGCTCGATGCGACGGAAGTTTTCCTCTTTCTCTTCCTTCTCGATCTTGCGTTCGCCGTGGACGGTGAGGGTGTTGCCCTCGATGCGGACATCAATATCTTTTTCCTCGATACCCGGGACTTCAAGCTTTAGGGTAATGTTGTGCTCGTCTTCGTAGATGTCCACCGGCGGTGCGAAGTTGGTGGTTGTCAAGGCCTCTTCCGGTCCTTCAGGACTGTAGGACTCACGGAAAAGACGATTCATCCGGTTCATGCGGTCTTGCATGGTGGAAAACTCACGGAAAGGTTCCCAACGGGTCAATAGTGTCATAACGCAGTTCCTCCTTGGGGGGTAATCTAAGAGGAAAAACTTCAGATGGGCTGACTTAGTTCAGGAGACCTGAAAGAGTAAGAAGAGGTGGCTTGCTCAATCACGATGCTAGGCTTGCGCACTGCCATTGTCAAGCTTGTCAAGCTGGAATGTAGAGGAGTGTAGAAAGGTGACGCGGCAGGTCTGCGAGCACAAGGGCCGTGTCGCTGGATACTGGTTGTGGCATCGGCGTGGTATTCCGCGCAGAACAAGCTCTCTGGGATCGGTGTGTTGCTGGGATTGGGTCACTCCCAGCGACGAGGAACTATTTCCCCGGGAAACCGTATAATCAAGTGTGCACCTTGAAGAACAACTCGACTTTGGAACCATTGAACGTCTAGTGAAGCAGGGTGACCTCCTGCTGAGGATATACCAGGCAGAACTTGCCAAGAACCCCACCAGTCGTGCGGCAGAATCCTCGCGTAGCAATATGATCGCTCTGCGGCATACCATTGAGCAAATGTACGGGGATGCCGTTGAGTTGCGTCGCCCTTAAAAGGTCGGCGCTCCTGGCGCTTGCTGCGGGCGCACGGGAGGTGACGAAGATGCTCCCGTTACGGTCTGAGAATCGCATGCTCGCCTCTGAGCCTGGTACACAACCATCGTTCATAGGCACAGAGATGCCGTTGCTCCACTGCTCCACTTGCGTCGACCGCCGGTTGCAGCCCGCCAGCACAATGGATGTGCTTGCCCGTGGCTGTCGCGTTGCCGTACAACGCCGCCAGTGACATGGGCGTTTGTCCTGATCCGGCCCACCTGTTGATCGATGTATTGCCGAAGGTCGGCTGCGTCGAGGACACGACTCCCAAACTGTGCAATTGTGACCACCTCCCGAATGTGATTCTTGTCGGTTGACCCGAGGAGGAAGACCGACTGCGTGCGGCTCGAGCGGCGCCCGCAGACGCGGGACTCCGGGGCTGAGCGAGAGAATGACGCTGGGACAGCAATGTGAGCGTTATTGACCAGATTGGGCAACCCTGGCTTGGTAGAGTTCAGACAGCCTCATTCACAAGAAAGGGCTGGTTGTATGGTCGCCGACAAAGGCGTCCCGCCCCTGTTACCGCCGCTGGTGCTTGTCGCCGGTGACGTTCCGCGATTTGCTGACCAGCCGAAAGTTCACCGCCCGAATGACGAGGGCTCCTCACGAATGAACGACGAAGGCTGTCCCAACGAAAGCCCAAGCGTAGACGATGCTACGGGCTATTCCCATGAGGAGGAAGAAGCTTGAAGGGCGCCCAAGCCGTGGAGACGCGATCCAAAACGGTGAAGCCGCACCGTTACGTGGCGACGGTCCTGCTCTGAAATGCGATGCTTTTTTCATCGCTTTCCCTGTTATTAACCGGATTCGAACAAAAGGAGTCTGCGAGTATGGCTACAAAATTTACCCCACTGCACGACCGCATCCTAGTGCGGCGCATAGAAGAAGCTGGCACGACTCGGGGCGGCCTCATCATCCCCGATTCTGCCAAGGATAAACCACAAGAAGGGGAAGTCATCTCGATTGGCACAGGCAAGACCAATGACGAAGGCAAGGTCTTTCCTCTCGCGGTACACCCAGGCGACCGCATTCTGTTCGGCAAGTACTCCGGCACCGAGATCAAGATCGACGGAGAAGACTTCCTCATCATGAAAGAGGAGGACGTCCTGGGTGTCGTTACCGGTGCCGCGAAGAAAGAGGCCGTAGGAGCCAGGAGGTAGCCGGTCCTCTGAGGGGCGTGTTGCGTTATCGGCGAACATCTGCGTCAACGATTTCAATATTCGAGGAGACCAAAAGTTATGGCAAAGCAAATTGTGCAAGGAGAAGAGTCGCGGCAGGCGATCCTCCGCGGCGTAAATCTTCTGGCAGACGCGGTGAAGGTGACACTAGGACCCAGGGGCCGCAATGTTGTCATCGAGAAGAAATTTGGTTCGCCGACGATCACCAAGGACGGCGTCACCGTTGCGAAGGAGATCGAACTGCAGGATAGCCTCGAGAATCTGGGCGCGCAGATGGTGCGTGAGGTCGCCTCCAAGACCAGCGATGTCGCCGGCGACGGCACCACCACGGCCACCGTTCTCGCCCAGGCGATTTATCGTGAAGGCGTCAAGACCGTGGCTGCCGGTGCTAATCCGATGGCGATGAAGCGTGGCATCGAGAAGGCTGTGAACGTGGTTTGCGGCAACATCGATCCCAAGACCGGCGAGCGCGCCAAGGGCGAGCTCGATAAACTGTCCAAGCCCGTCACCGGTGACATGATTGCCCAGGTTGGCAGCATTTCCGCCAACAATGACGAGACCATCGGCCACATCATCGCCGATGCAATGAAGAAGGTCGGCAAGGACGGCGTCATTACAGTGGAAGAGTCCAAGACACTGGAGACGCAACTCGAAGTGGTCGAAGGAATGCAGTTCGATCGCGGCTACCTCTCGCCGTACTTTGTTACGGATCCCGAACGCATGGAAGTCGCTTTCGAGAACGCCTATATCCTCATCAACGAAAAGAAGATCAGCTCCATGAAGGACATCCTTCCTTTGCTTGAGCAGATCTCCAAGAGCGGCAAACCGTTGCTCATCATCGCAGAGGATATCGAGGGCGAAGCCCTGGCGACTCTGGTGGTCAACAAACTGCGCGGCACGCTGCAGGTTGCTGCCGTAAAGGCGCCGGGATTCGGCGATCGTCGTAAGGAGATGTTGCAGGACATCGCAACTCTCACGGGCGGGAAAGCAATCACCGAGGATCTCGGCATCAAGCTCGAGAACGTGAAGATGGATGATCTCGGACAGGCCAAGAAGATCACCATCGACAAAGACAATACCACGATCATCGAAGGTAAAGGCAAACACGCCGACGTCGAAGGTCGCGTAAGGGAAATTCGCGGTCAGATTGATAAAACCACCAGTGACTACGACCGTGAGAAACTGGAGGAGCGGTTGGCGAAACTGGTCGGTGGCGTAGCTGTGATCAAGGTGGGCGCGGCGACCGAGACGGAGATGAAAGAGAAGAAGGCTCGGGTCGAAGACGCCATGCACGCGACCCGTGCGGCCGTGGAGGAAGGCATCGTCCCTGGCGGCGGCGTGGCTCTGGCCCGCTGCATCCCAGCCCTCGACAAGCTGAAGGTCGAGGGGGATGAGCAGATCGGCGTCAACATCGTGAAGCGCGCCCTGCAGGAGCCGCTGCGGCAGATCGCCGAGAACGCCGGCGAAGAAGGCGCCATCATTCTGGGCAAGGTCAGCCATTCGAAGGACAACAACTTCGGCTACAACGCGCTGACCGGCGAATACGAAGACCTGGTCAAGGCCGGAGTACTTGATCCAACCAAAGTCGTGCGCACCGCCTTGACCAATGCCGGCTCGATTGCAGCGTTGATGCTGACCACCGAAGCCCTCGTCGCAGACATCCCGGAAGAGAAGAAGAGCTCTCCTTCCGGCGGCCAGGGCGGGATGGGAGACATGTACTAGGAACCAGGCAATGCCGGCAACGATTGGCGAAGAGCGGCGGTGGCGGAAAGAGCCTTTAATAGTATGAGACAAGGGCAGTAAGAGAATCGAGCCTTAGTTGCCCGTGTAACCCGTTGTAATCTCAGATCGAGCGAAATCCGCCAAGAAGTGACAGACTTGTGCAAGCGGTAGAAGGACTAGAACCATATGCGTAAGCAGCTTATCCCCTCCAACTCCGGTGACGGTTCGGCCCTACCGCCAGGGCCGGGCTAGACCTCGAGCGTGCAGCCGTAGTCGAGCTCACATCGGAAGGGGCGTTTTTCCGGTAGAGTCTGCGTTGGTCTCGGGAGAAACTCGGGGCTGGTGTGGGGCTGGTTGGTCAGCGACTCGGTTGCACTGGTCAGAATTGAACATCTTCTTCCAGAGCAAACGTTGCATGATGTAGTCATGAAAACCAAGCAGGTACCAGCCTTGGCGGTTCGTTGCCCCACCTGTGGAGCCAAGCCAGGGGAGAAGTGTGAACTAAGCACCGGGTTGCCCCGTACAGAGCCGCATCGAGATCGGCGCCTAGAGGCTTCTGAGAAGTAAGTGGCCGGCGAACATCGAAACATCGGACGGGCCAGCCACAATGAGTGCGAATATTCCTTGTTGTTTGCATGCTCGCATTCGGCGACATCGCCGGTTACAAAAAATGCACTGTCGTGCACGAGCGGAACTGCAGGGGGGGCTTGCTCAGGATTCAGGCCGGGGCAAGGTCGGCAAGAGAACAGAGATGGTGGAGCGTCTGGTTAACCAGCGCGGAGGCCCCGACGGTCTCCTGTTGTGTAGGTGTCGCGATCTGAAGTAGTCCTTGTCTACCGAAATCCACCGGAAGCGAGAATTCGGTTTGGTGCTGCATCACAGACTGCAGAATGTGCGCCAGCGCCTCCGATTCGTATCCATTGTCAAAGTGGACGCCCGTGCTGTGAGACTTGGAAGGTGACGTCCAGTATTCAACAGCCAGAAGCCAATGTCCTCGGGTCACCGATGACCAGAGCTTCAGATAGTCCAAAGTGCCGTCCGCAGCGAAGCCGTATTCAATATGAATCAAACCAGCTTGGGCGCCGTGCATCAAGTCTGTCCAAGAGACAACAACCGCAGACTCAAGAATTCGCTCCAGACTTTGGCGCTCGTTGGCGTCCATAGATCCCCCCGATGGAAGTGCGCTCCGTCTTTGGCTCAGGATGCATCATGCTGGGACGTCCGACGCGCCTCAGCGCTATCTAAGTAACAGCTCTGCTGGATGTGCCGAGAGTGCGCTGAAACGACGGCATAGGGCAGACCCAGAAACTGCCGTTCTGCGATCCCCGTGACCTCGAGGCTATTGAAGTGTTGCCCTCTTACCCTTTCTAGAATCCGCTTCAGCGCGTTCTGGATCTTGTTCGTCCCAAGAGCACCAAAGATGATCGCCTTTACTTCTGTTGCCATGAAGAAGAAGTTCCATCCCGAGGCACGGATCTTACGGTCAAGTGAGAAGCCGGCGAGTACCTTGACCAGGCGCCAGTCTCCCGAATAGGGCTCGCTCTCAAGGCCAAGGTGGTGCGTTATCCACGGCGATGTGTCGATCAGAATGGCACCGACGTGAATGGGCAATGGCATGAACCGTCCTCCTCATCAAGCTCTCGTGAGCGCCGGAAATGAGTCTAGAATCGCTTGTTTCCTTCCGAAATACTGTGCAGAATGGCTCACTTTGAAATCCCGAGACCAAAGGGAGCAGCCCACCCAGGGGCCGGTACGATGGATGCCCAGCAGAGTCCAGTGCCGGACTATAATCAGGGTGAATGAGACCCACTGCGGCAACCGGGAAAAATCGCGCATTCGACCCCGATCGCTTCCTCGCCACCATTGGCCAGGGCAGGAAAAGCCTGACAGTTCCCCGGAAGAAAAGGATTTTCACTCAAGGAGATGCGGCGGATGCTGTCTTCTATATTCAGAAAGGCAGAGTGCGGCTCACCGTTGTTTCGAAGACCGGCAAGGAAGCCACAATCGGCATATTGAGCCAGGAGAATTTCTTCGGCGAAGGCTCGCTGGCAGGCCAGGCTCTGCGAATGGGATCCGCGGCGGCAATGACAGACTGCCAGATTCTGCGGATTGAGAAAAAAGCGATGATGGACGCGCTTCACAACGAACACGCCCTCTCCGATATGTTCGTTGCGTACCTGCTGGCCCGCAATATAGGTTATGAAGAAGACCTGGTCGATCAACTGTTCAATTCCAGCGAAAAGCGGCTCGCTCGCGTCCTTCTGATGCTCGCTCATTTTGGCAAGGAGGGTGTGCCGGAGACCGTAGTTCCGAAGATCAGTCAGGAAACCTTGGCAGAGATGGTGGGCACGACTCGCTCCCGGGTGAGCTTTTTCATGAACCGGTTCCGGAAAATGGGCTTTATTAACTATGCCGGGGGAGTGGAAGGCGGGTTACAGGTTCACAGTTCACTGCTCAATGTCGTGCTGCACGACTGATTTTGGAGTGCGACACAGGGCGCCTGATTCCATTCTCGGACCAATGGCATAGGCACATGTCGCTTTTGAGCGCATGTTTTGGGTCTGTACTCAATCCCAGGGCAGAACACTGTTCAATTCTGACCAGATGACTGACCCCTGCCTGTGGTAACACCATGAAGCTGGTGAAATCAAACGCAACGTAGAGATGCAGCCCGTGTGGGCAGGCTTTCACTTCGGACCAACTTCGTGCCTGGGAAGGGGCTACTTCGAAGGCCGTCGAGCAAGCCTGACCGTTAGCGGGGCATTTCCCGGGCAGGCCTCTGGGCAAATAGGGACCATAACAAATTCACAACAAAGGGGAAACTGAATGGCTGAGGTACAGCAAGAGAAGATCGAAGCGATAAAAGCAAAAGGCCCGGTTTCGGGGTATTCGCAGGCCGGCAATAAGCATTCTCAAAACAGAATGGCCAACAAGCAGAGGAAAAAGAGAGCGCACAAACGCAACCTCAGGAAGTCGAACGCGAACGGCTAGAGACGGCCTCCTGCTCTACTTGCTTGAGACCAGATCCAGTTCGACGCCGCGTTCGAGGCCGTCACGCTTCGGGGTCTTGATGGGTTGCCATTCGACCGGAAGAAAGTGTTGCGTGAAGCTTGCGTTGCTTGTTCTGTGCTGCCTGTTGCCGCACGACAGGCAGACCTCTCCTACCGCACGGATATCGGTTTCTTTCGAGATTTCATTCTCGCGGACGGCGAGCGACCCCACCACGGCCGGGCCATCACACCTGTCGCAGGGGTAAACAGAAAGATGAAGGAACTGTTTTCTCATCGGTGTCCTCTGGCGTCACGGAATCCCACTGCCCGAATCGTAGGCGTCGGCGGGCGTGATATCTGTTCACTAGTGATCAACTCGCCTGCACCGAACGCGCGGTGCGTCCGCCATGTTGAAGCTTAAGCAGGCTTGAGGGCCCTGCCGCATTCCAGGCAAGACGAGTTGCGGCGCGGCGTGATCAAGCCGCAAAACGGGCACATCCTTTGCAATCGGACTCCTGTGCCTTGCGGCGCAAGGATCGCGAACAGTCTGCCGAACCATCGAGCAGTGAAGGCAAGCCGTCTGCGGACCCGGTTGCGGAACGGAAGTAGCACTGGCCCCATTGATCGGCCTTCACGCTTTCTCCTGATGGTTGGGGACTGCTCGGTTGCGGGACAAGCATCCGTACCGAGCAAGTGGCGCCCCACGTCTCCGACAGTTAACCATGACACCCGAAGGCAGGCAGGTACTGTGCCGGATTGCTCACTTTGCATGAAATCCCGCAAAAAACATGGTGAAAAATGTGCTTTGTTTTGTTAACAACGAGCAAGTGAGCAATTCAGACCATCCCGGGACCCAGGTGCTGAGCGATCATGACACTCGAGACGAGCTCTTCTTTCTCTCTCTTTCAGGTCCTCTGAACTAAGTCAGCCATCTGAAATCTCCTCCTCTTCGTTCCGCTCCGAAAGGGCACAATTCATGAAAAGACAATTTCACTGTTGTTGATGAGCTTTATGGGCACGCTTGGAACCTACGCCTGGGCCGGGTCGGCTCGCGAAGACTCGGTTGAGCGCCTGCAATCGTCCGTGGAAGTTCTGCAAGCGATCACGTCAACGCCCGACAAAGGCATTCCCGAGGAAGTACTGAGCAATGCCAAGTGCATCCTGGTGGTGCCAAACCTGATCAAAGGCGGCTTCATCATTGGTGGCGAGCACGGACGTGGCGTCGCCACCTGCCGCACGACGGAAGGCTGGAGCGCCCCCGCATTCGTGTCGGTTGGCGGTGGAAGTTGGGGATTGCAGATCGGAGTCGAAGGCGTGGACCTGGTGATGCTGGTCATGAACGATCAGGGTTTTCAGAATCTGCTCTCCAGCAAATTCGAACTCACAGGCGAAGGATCAGTAGCGGCGGGCCCGGTCGGTCGTCATGCCTCTGCTGGAACGGATTGGAAGATGAACACCCAAATGCTGACGTACTCGCGCTCCAAGGGTATCTTCGCTGGCCTGACGTTGGAAGGTGCGGTGGTGGAGCAAGACAATGACTCGACGCGCGCGATTTACGGCAAGAACATGGAGTTCCGCAACATTCTATCGGGCAAGGCGGCCACTCCGAAGAGTGCGGATGCATTCATGAAGGCCGTATCAGACGCAGGCCAACAGGCAAAGGTTGCAGAAGCAACAGAAGACAAGAAGTAGATGAGCCAGCATGCCGCCTGCAGGCATGATTTCAGCCGACCGGGACCACTTCATTGGTTCCGGTCAGGCGGAGATCTCTCGCCAAGAAGTTCTCCAGACGGGATTTCTGAGCCAGCACCCTGGTGACCAGGCCCTTGATCAGAGCGGTGAAATCGTGGTGTACCTCGGTGAGAACGCTGCTGTACGAGCTGTTGATCGAACCGATCGCCGAGTTATGGCAGCGAGCGCGGGGTCTGGTTTATCCATCCCAAGATTCTGGAACGAGGATTGGTACACCAGTGTTGCTGGGCGACCCTACCGGTCCAGCAGCACTCCCATCTCGTCGTTCTCTCCCCAAGCCTTGACGTATTGCGCCTTCCCAACCGTTCCGGGGCCGTTGGGTCCCATCTCGTAGTAAACCTTGGCGTCTGACGGAAACCGCTTCAAGGCCTCGGTCAAGTCTTTTACGGTCCATTGCACGTCTGCCATATGCCCTCCATGAGGCGGCCGGATAGGGACTACTGTGCGGGGCTGCCGGCCACCGTCGGCATCGGTGCCACGGACTTTAACTGGTCCAGTGCAGTCAGCACGTCCTGCCAGCGAACCTGGTCCTTCTTGGTGTCGATCGGTGCCGAAAGGTCAGAATAAAACTGCAGGATGTTGTCGCGGAGCTCCGGCGATGTCAGATCGAACTTTCGCTCTGACAATTGAGCCAGCAGTTTCGCATAGGGGTCGTCTGTCAGCGAGTATTCGGCTGCTTTGGTCGCTTGCCCGCTATCAAAATCGCAGTTGGGCAACACCAGTGTGTCCGTGCGCACTTCTTCAAGAAAGACCCGGTATTGGTCGACCGTCGTATTGATGCTCTTGATATACAGATCTTCTGTCTGGGGGAGTCGGGTTATTGAACGCTAGCCCCTTGAAAGGACCAATTTTTGGCATGTATCGCAGGAGCGTTGACAGAATCCGCTTGCCCAAACCCGGTTTCACGTAGTCCTTCCCCCAACTGCTTTTCGTAATCAGAGCGGGAAAGACGGTACAGGAACTTTCGTTTCGCGAAATTTGGCGTCTCGCGCATCAACTCCTTCTTGTGGGTCTGCAGCGCGACCTGGGTCATTTGCGGAATCAGTCGGCTGATCGCGAAACGATGCGAACCCACCGCCAGCTCCTCGTGAGTGAGGACGTCTTTTAGCTCGACTCCGTACACGACCGGAAAGGCCCGTTCCAGCAACGGCTTGGACACCTGGAATCCGATGAAATCGTGGTACTGCTGGGAAGCGTAACGATTCTTCGCGACTTGCACGGTGTCGAATCCGAACTCCGTCTTCAGATGGGCGGTCTTGTCCTGCGCATAGCGAACAGATTTGCCAAACTTCGCCCTTAGCTTGGGATACTCGATCGCGACGGCCTGGTTGACCGCGGGGTGACCCACGATATCGGCCGCGTAGTGCGACAGTGCTCCCAGGGCGAAGGCATGCTCATTGACATCCTGGCTTTCGACGAGCAACTCGCGAACGAAGTCTCCGCTGCGGACGTAGTGCACCAGGTTGCTGAACTCTCAACTGCCCAACGAGTAGTAACCCAGATCCTGGATGACTGCGCCGCCATATGTGTAGGCGTGTGCCTCCCTGAGTTGATCTTCCGATAGTCCCGGATAGCGCCTGAGAAGGAGCGGCTGGATCTCATCGGTCCACAGCAGGTCGACAATCTCCTCGTGCGTGAGGACGGAGTATGCGGACGAGCCGTCGGTACACATCAGGACGATGAGGAAGATCGCCGCCACGCGGGCAGAAAGCCGGAGCCAACCCTGGTTCA
>WNFO01001141.1_pt1 | contig 26669 bp, 33 predicted proteins | sample 5400251 | NCBI WGS metagenome assembly WNFO01 (sample SAMN13153354, study PRJNA577476) | soil metagenome | isolation source: 100 cm saprolite under Madrone tree | place: USA:California | collected 2016-06-14
GGAGTTCCGGGGTTGCGGAGAAGGATCTCGCCTTTTGCGCTAACCGGTTCACTTAACCGCTTCAGACTCCTATAATGTTAAAGACGAATTCCCGTGTAACTTTAATAACATGAGGTGAAACCATGGCACTCCAGATTGGCGCAACCGCCCCCGATTTCGAAGCCCAGACCACTGAGGGAAAGATCAACTTCCACGACTGGATCGGCAATAGCTGGGCGCTTTTGTTCTCCCACCCGAAGGATTTCACGCCGGTTTGCACCACCGAACTCGGCGCTCTCGCGAAGTTGAAGCCGGAATTCGACAAGCGCGGCGTCAAGCTGATGGGCCTGAGCGTCGATCCCGTCGACCGGCATTCGAAATGGTCCGAGGACATCAAGGAGACGCAAGGCGCCGCGCCGAACTACCCGATGATCGGCGACACCGATTTCAACGTCTCCAAGCTCTACGACATGCTGCCGGCCTCAACGTCGGGCGATCCGCTCACGCGCACGCCGGCCGACAACCAGACCGTCCGCAACGTCTTCATCATCGGGCCGGACAAGAAGATCAAGCTGGTGCTGGTCTACCCGATGACCACGGGTCGCAATTTCCAGGAAATCCTGCGCGTGATCGATTCGCTGCAGATGACCGCGAAGCATCGCGTCGCGACGCCGGCCGACTGGAATCAGGGCGACGACGTCATCATCGCCGGCTCAGTCTCGGACGACGAGGCCAGGACCATCTACCCGCAAGGATGGAAGGCGCCGAAGCCGTATATCCGGATCGTGCCGCAGCCGAGGTAAGCTCGTATCGGGCGGAGCTTCGACAGACGGAGTGAAGGACACTTTGCGCCGCGCCGTCGTTTCGATGGTGGGCACCGTCGCGCCGTCCACGATGATCGATCACAAATGCCGGTCGCGCGCGGGCGTCTTTGACACCTCGACGAATCCCGCTATCGTTGTCGCTTCGACAACTCCTGGGGGGACGACATGGACGATGAGAAATCGGTTCTGGAACCGATGACCGACACGATGAGCAGTGCCACTGACGCGACGAACGAAGCCGCCAAGGCCGTCGTCAAGAAGGCCAAGAAGGCTACCAAGAAGGCCGTGAAAAAGGCGACGACGAAGAAGGCGAAAAAAGCCAAAAAGGCTTCCAAGAAATCGTCGAAAAAATCTTCGGCGAAGAAATCGGCCAAGAAAACCGTCAAGAAAACCGTCAAGAAAGCCGCAAAAAAGGCTGCCAAAAAGAAAAAGAAGGCCAAGAAGTCGAAGCGCTGATTTTCGCGCTTTTATCCAACGAAAGCCTCCGTATCCAACGAAAGCCTCCGGAGCCCAAGCCCGGAAGCTTTTTCGTTTGGCCCTTTTTCGTTTGGACCTTTCTCCTGGAACTTGAGATTTACGCGCGCCGGTTGACCAGGAACACCGCGGCGGCGCAAACAACCATGCCTGCCATCGCGATCGTATCGAGCCGAGATAAAATAGGCTCGCCACCGAGGTCGCGGCCTGTCGCCGGATCAGCCAGTACAAAAGCCCGATCGATCCGATCGAGAGCACCACCGCGAGCCAGCTCAGCGCCAGCACGAACTCGCCGGTCCAATGCACCACATTGTTCTCGAACAGCCAGGCGCCGGTGGCGAAGAAAACCGTGACCGCAACGTATTGCACGAGATTGCCGGCGCGCCAGTCGATCCTGCCGCAATAGCGCCGCTGGTACAGCGTGCCCAAGGTGATGCTGACCAGCGACACGCCCGAGGCGAGCCAACCCCAGCCCGCCTCCCCGCTCATCGGCCGATCGTGCAGAATCAACACCACCCCGGCGAGCCCGAGCAAGAGCCCGCCCCATTGCAGCGGCGTGACGCGTTCGCCGAGCCAGCGATTGGCCAGGGTCGAGGTCAGGATCGGCTGCAACCCCGGAATCAGGGCCGAAAGGCCGGCGGGAATCGAGTGCGCGATCGCGATCGCGGTACCGCCGAGATAAAATCCGTGCACCAGAATGCCGGCGACGATGCTATGGAAGACGCCGACGCGATCCGGCCATTTCGGCCGCGCGATTGCGACGATGACCGCCATCAGCACGACCACCACCGCCATACGGATCGAAAGATAGGTCAGCGGTTCGGCATTGTGGAGCACGTATTTGGTGGCGACAAAGCCGGTGCTCCAGAACACGACGAAAATCGCCGGTGCCGCGCGCGCGGCCAATTTTTCCAAATCTTTGCTCACAAATCTTTGCTCATTTCACGGCCTTGATTGCCCGAACCTGTGCTATCGGGCAACTCGTGAAACGCGCGGGGCTCCCAGCGCGAGTCACATAGCGAAGAACTAGCGAAAAATGAGATGAGGAATTGCCATGGATGTTCGCGCCGCCATCGCCGTCGCCGCCGGGAAACCGCTGGAGATATCGACCGTCAAGCTCGAGGGGCCGCGCGAGGGCGAAGTGCTGGTCGAAATCAAGGCCACCGGGGTCTGCCACACCGATGAATTCACGCTGTCCGGCGCTGACCCTGAAGGAATATTCCCGGCGATATTAGGCCATGAAGGCGCCGGCGTCGTGGTCGATGTCGGCCGCGGCGTCACCAGCGTGAAGAAGGGCGACCACGTCATTCCGCTCTACACGCCGGAATGTCGGCAATGCCCGTCATGCCTTTCGCGCAAGACCAATCTCTGCACCGCGATCCGCGCCACGCAAGGCCAAGGCCTGATGCCCGACGGCACCTCGCGCTTCTCGATGGATGGCAAGCCGATCTACCACTACATGGGCACATCCACCTTCGCGAACTACACGGTGCTGCCGGAGATCGCGGTGGCAAAAATCCGCCACGACGCCCCGTTCGACAAGGTCTGCTACATCGGCTGCGGCGTCACCACCGGCATCGGTGCGGTGATCAATACCGCGAAGGTCGAGCCGGGGGCCAAGGCGATCGTGTTCGGCCTCGGCGGCATCGGGCTCAACGTGCTGCAGGGCCTGCGGCTTGCGGGCGCCGACGTGATCATTGGCGTCGATATCAACAACGACCGCAAGGCCTGGGGCGAGCGCTTCGGCATGACGCATTTCGTCAACCCGAACGACCTCGGCAAGGACCTCGTCCCGCACCTCGTCAACATGACCAAATCGGGCGCGGACCAGATCGGCGGCGCCGACTACACCTTCGACTGCACCGGCAACGTCACGGTGATGCGGCAGGCGCTGGAAGCCTGCCATCGCGGCTGGGGCCAGTCGATCGTCATTGGGGTAGCGCCCGCCGGCGCCGAGATTTCGACGCGGCCGTTTCAACTGGTGACGGGCCGCGTCTGGAAAGGCACGGCGTTCGGCGGCGCGCGCGGCCGCACCGATGTACCCAAAATCGTCGACTGGTACATGGAAGGAAAGATCGAGATCGATCCGATGATCACCCATGTGATGCCGCTGGCCGAGATCAATAACGCGTTCGAACTGATGAAGCGCGGCGAATCCATTCGCGGCGTGGTGACGTTTTAGATCCCCGTGCCCCGGATGCTGCGCAACAGGCCGCACTTGCGGCGTGGTGCGCTGCTAAGCCGGAGCCCATGTAGGTTTTGGATCCCGGCTCTGCGGAAGCAGCGCAAGCGCGCTGCACCGCGTCCGGGACACGAGCTACCACTCTTCCGGGCAAGGATCGACGATCTTCCAGAGCTCCTCGCCGTTCTTGATCTTCTTCATCTCGGTGGTGAGCCCGCCGTTGCGGCGGATCCAGTCCTTCACCGTGTCCGGATAATAGGACATCAGGTCGGACGTGCCCTCCGCGCTCGTGACCTTGATGCCGAAAGTGAAGGCCTTGTCGTAATAGGCCTGGTGGAAGCCGAGGCTTGCGCGCGGGGTCACGCAAATCTTGCTCATCGGCACGATGCCGAACACCAGCGTGCAGGCCGAATTGCAGATGCCGTCGATGATGACGCGCTCGCGGCGGTCGCGGATGCGCTGATATTTGGTTTTGTATTCCTCGACATAGCCGCCGTGGTCACGCGTGATATGCAGATCGGCGCGCACGGGCGTCGCGGCCGAAAACGAGAGCAGCAGAAGAGCCAAGGGCGTGATGCGCATGGGTCGATCGGGGACCGGGAGCAACCTATCGGGATAAGGAAAGCCGATCCGTAACCGGACCAGACGGCACAAGTCTGGCCTTACTGTGTTGGAAATTCGTTAAGCATACCTGGCGGGCCGAAAATCCCGCCGCCGTGGCAAGCTTTCCGCGAAGCGGCATTCCGCGCTGGAAGGGAACCACGTTCGGCTAACATGCCGCTGTTTCAGCACGATCCGGGAGAATCCAGATGAGAAACCTGAAGCTCCTTTCCGCCGCGGCCCTACTGTTGGCGTTCGCGGTTACGCCGGGCGCGGCCGACGCGCGGTCCCACCACCGCCAGCACTGGCCTTTCGGGTTGCCCTACGAGATCAGTTACAATCACAATTACGGCCCCGGCCCCCTGCCCGGCACCTTCGCGTATTACGACGGCCCCTCGACCAATGCCTGCGCGCAAAGCGCGGCGACGTATCTGGGGCAGGATCGCCGCCGGTATCCGTGTTTCTAGAGCCTCCGTTCCGATTGAATCGGAACGGAGGCTCTATTTCTTTGTTTTGACGCGTTTTCTTGACGCGAACCGGTATCCACCCCGGATCGCGTCCGGGGCAGGCTTTCGCTGGAAAACGCTCTAATCTCATATTCCGGCTCAAACGAACAGAGAGGGAACAATCTGTCGCCGGGAATAAAAGGGGTCACGAGCCTGTCTCCCGAAGGAACAGGGTTAACGAGCCGTTAACCGGGTCGATGACCATGATTCGACCGTCCAGGGGACAGGAGCACGGGATGACGCGCATGAGCCGCGAAGGTGTGGAACAGAAGTTGGCGCAGGCTCGCCGGCTGGCGTTGGAGCCCAATGACCCTCTTACGGAAGAGCGACTGGCTCAAATGATTGAGGAGCTCGAACTTCAGCTCCAGGGTCAACCAAGGTCAAATATCCTGGGTGGTCGTTTTGCAATGGGTGGCCGGTAATCTCACGCGCTCATAAATTCGCGGCGGGATGGGTATCGGAGATCGACTTATCCCCGCCAAGTCTGGTAATCGAACCGAAGCACGCGCTCGTAGCTCAGCTGGATAGAGCATCGGATTTCGATTCCGAGGGTCGGGAGTTCGAATCTCTCCGAGCGCGCCATTTCGATGAAGCTCTATAATTCAAAAACATACGACAACATAAGGTCTTGACCGCTCGTTGGTGGTAGCGCTCGCTACATTGATGCGTGTGGCGAGCGCGCGAGAAATCTACGCCCGCTGCCCGTGACATTTCTTCCACTTCTTGCCGCTCCCGCAGGGGCATTGATCGTTCCTGCCAATCTTGCCTTTGGCTTGGACACGCGCAATCCGCTGCTGCTGCAACGCCACGCCTTTCGCGCGTAGGCGGTTGATCTCTGCCTCTGGCACTCCGGCAAGAGTTACGTGACACAGATGGGCACCGAACAGCTTTCCGTCTTTGTCGTATTCAAGCTCGACGAGGCGCCGATCCGCCTTATTGTCCGCCAGCATGACAACACGGGTGTGTTCGATCGCGCGTTCCGCATTCCGTGGCGCGTCGGGAGACCAAACAAACTGGGTCATCTCCATCCCACCATACGATGATAGCGGGCGTGACCGCTTCAATTCCTTATTTCCCTTCAGCGCGTTCTCAATCGACGAAGCAAATGTGTCCCGCCAGTCGCCAGCGCCATCCAAGATGTAACTGGATAGTTCCGCTCGGTGCGGCTCGTTCGAGGTACCCAACAGATCAACAATCTCAGCAATCCGGCGCGACATCTTCTGCCGAGGCTTCGGTGGCGCATCGCCAACGAGCACGGCGCTGAAATATTCGTTGACCGGCGTCGTATAGCCGTCGAACTGAACCTTGTCAGTATTCTCGGAGAGCTGCTCCGCATATTGGGTGTAGTTGTTCTCCGTGATGTACATGCCGAAGTGATCCATTTCGTCATTGAGATCGACCTTGTCCGATCGTCCGGCCCGTACGCGCTGCTCGACAAAATGCAAAAAGATCAGCGGATTGTCGAAAAGCTCGGCATACACCCGAAGATCGTCGAGGGAGAGTGGCCACAACGGACGCTGGCCGACATCGATTCCGAGCGGCGCGAGATGCTGCGCGCGAGCCGCTAGCGCAGTGAATGCATCAAGCGTGATCGTACAAACCGTAACATGCCGGAAGTCTGAGCGCCGCAGTTTAGCAATGGGGCGCTCTCCAAGAAATCGACAAACCGGCTCCCTTGCCGCGCAGGGGCTTCGAGAAGTGTTCGAAGGGACGCAAAATGCGCATCAAGATCGTTCGCGGGCGATGTATACGTGAAAGCCCCACCCTTTACCTCGATCGCGAACAGATGGTCTTCGTAGATCAATATGCCGTCGGCCTCGTGCCACTGCGCCGGGCCGTTGCCGACCTTACACCTGTAGTAAATGGGCCGGTAAATGCGCGCGCCGGGCAGCACCCGCAATAAATATGTGAAGGGCAGCTCTTCGGAAGCCGCCTTTTGACCGTCGTTCCACGATTCTTTGTAGGCAGGTTCAAGCTCAATGACGATCCGCCGCAACACGCGATAGATGTTGTCAAACAGGCTGAAGATTTCGAAGCAATACGTCGAACCATTGAGCTGAACAAACGGTCGCCGCATCACCGGCCATATGCGCAACGGCCATCCTGCAAATTCGCCTGGCGCGAAGAATTCCGTATCTTCGCCGGGTAAATAGCTCAACGCATCCAGTAATGCCTTGGGCAGAGCTGTGTTTTTTTCAACGTCGAATATATCAAGACCGAACATCGCGCCCGCAAACCTATCGCGCAGCGCGGAAAGGCCGGGGTCTTCGAATACTTTGGCCCTGAGGGCCTCGAAATCCAGCACTTCTTCCTTTGCGGCAAGTTCTTCAAGCCGCGCCATCGACTTCTCTTTCAACTCCTTCATGTCGGTCGCGATGTCCATGAAGCCATGCGTTTGTCTAGTCAAAATCTTATCGAACTCGGTCGCCAGTGCAGCCGCGTCCAACCCGAATAGCTTCAACAGAACGTCCGAATGCGGCGCGAGCACATCAAGCAGCGCCTGTCGTTCGTGAAGCTGATAGCGTTTGCCTCGAATATTCAGCCAGAGCGTTTCCGCCCGGAAGCGAAACTCCTCCAGCCGCATGTCTAGTTGCGGGTCTTGAACCCGACGGTGAGCCGTCAGGCACATTTGATAATCAAGCGTGAGACGCCGGAACAACGTCTCGACATCGGCTTTCAGCTTGGCCCAATCTTCATCGCTTACTTTGTCGGCATCTTGCGCGGGCTTCACCGACACGATCACGCTTTGCACATAATCGACCATCCGGGCTGCTACGAGCTTTTCTGAATCGTCTGCCTCCTTGCCGCCCAGCCCGACAACCGCTGCGGAGTATTCCCACCAACCGCGATGAAGGAGGTGAGCCGGTGGCAGCCGCGCGATTTGCGTCGCGATAGATGCGACAAGTGTGTCGATCTCGCTGACCGTGATGGGATACTGAGCCACCATCCGAGCCTGAACGGCCTCAAACTGCTCGTGCGTAGCTCTTGACCGGCCAAGCACTATCCTGCCGAATCGCGCAAACTCCATCGGCCCGGCGGCGAAATAGTCGTCAGGTTTTACGTTCTTGGCCTTTCTCTTTTTCGACTTGGCCACGTGGGCGCTCCTGCGCGAGGCGACGCTATCTTGGCGAGGCGTCGTGAATGGCGATCAGCGCGATCACGATCACGAACGCGGCGGCCAACCAAAGAAAACGATTCTTCATCGGCATTGCGGCTTCGTTCCATTTGAAGCCAGACTTAAAGCGACGGTCACGCGGTCGCATGTAGAACGCGCGACCCAGTGCCACAAGCACGATTATGCCGCCTACCACCCAAACCAGTATGCCCATCCGCATCGCCTCCCAGCCATATGCTGGCACAGCTCTGTGTCGGGTCGCTACGAGAAATCCAAAAACCGCCTAGCGTGCTGGCACATTGCGTCGATCTCGCAATTGATCAAGAAGGCCGCTATCAAAGGTAACCGGACCACCCGGCGAAATCGGGAGAAACAGCGCCCATGAGGCGTAGCGCAAGATCGCAGTCCGTCGCTGGTTATCCGGCCGGATCGCGTGCCAGGCCACGACATCATAGTGCCACGGCAAAACAATAGTGCCCATCTTCATCTGCCGGGGCGCGCCAGCCCCGCCTTCACAGACCTTCATTCACCATTGCCTGTCACCACCACAACGTCAAAGAAAGCCTTCCAGAACAAGATTTTCTTTCGTCAATGGAGGCCGCGGGCGGCGAGCGAGCGTCCACAATCTAATTGGGCGCAAATCACTTCCGCAAGGGTTGGGATAATCGCGAGTGGGCAGAAAGGTTTTCCGCCGGGCCACAGCTGTCTCGATCTATGTCCGAAATCTTCCCAATTGCGCTACAGAACGAATATGCAATCTAAGTTTGGCAGTTGCAGCCTTGCAACGCGAACAGAGCGACCAGGCAGACGGTAGGCCTGCGGACGAGATTCTGCAACTTCATGGTCCTGCTCCCCCAATTTTTACTTGCGTGCTGCAACCACCAGCACCAGCCACGCGACCAATCCCGAAAGAACGGAAGCAGCCAGAACGCCAATTCGTACTTGCGCCATCAAAGTCTCGTCTTCGAATGCAAGCGTTCCGATGAACAGACTCATGGTGAACCCAACGCCGGTCAGGAGCGCGAGGCCGTAGAGCTGCGCGGGTGACGCGTCTGCCGGAGGCTTAGCTATTCCGAGCTTGATTGCGAGAGTCGCGGCTCCGAACACTCCGATTTGCTTACCGAGGAACAGGCCGGCAATTATCCCGAGCGGGATTGGCGCCGTGAGCGTGAAAATCGACATGCCACCGAGCTGCACGCCCGCATTGGCGAACGCGAAAATCGGCACGACGGCATAGCTAACCCAGGGTTTCAGGGCATGCTCGACCCTCTCAAGCAGGCTTTCTCCGTCATGGCGCGCGAGCGGTATGGCAAAGCCCACCGCAACCCCGGCAAGCGTCGCGTGCACCCCTGATTTAAGGACGCAGGCCCACGTGAACACGCCCACGACGGCGTAGATCGACGGTTTGCGCACATTGAATAGATTCAATGCGGCGAGCACGGCAATACCGACCCCGCCGAGCATCAGAGCAACGGCCGACAGATCATCGGTGTAGAATATGGCGATCACGACGATCGCCATCAGATCGTCGATGATGGCCAATGCCAGTAGGAACATCCTTAGGGATGCGGGTACTGCGCGACCGAGCAATGCGCAAACCCCGATCGCGAAAGCGATGTCAGTCGCCGCCGGAACGGCCCAGCCGCGCAGCGCCTCGCTATCGGCCCAGTTCAGCGCGACGTAGAACAGCGCCGGGACGATGAATCCGCCGATGGCGGCCAGAACCGGAAGGGCTGCCTTCTGTACGCCGGCAAGCGAACCCTCGATCACCTCCCGCTTGATTTCCAGGCCGACCAGAAGGAAGAAGATCGCCATCAGACCATCATTGATCCAATGCTCCAGGCTCTTTGACAGCCCTATCGATCCAATGCGAATTTGAGCGGTCGCATGGATCAGTGCTTCGTATTGAGGACCAAGTGGTGAGTTCGCCATCAACAACGCCGCGAGCGTCGCTATACCTAGGGCGATGCCACCAAAGAGAACAGTTTTGTCGGTACTCTGAACCATCGGGGTCGTCTCTCTGGAGGTCACTACCGGCGACTTCCGGAGTGAGTGATTGTCGGTCACCCGCGACTTCGGTGCTCGATTTTACTCTAGCAGTCCGCTGAAAAAGCCCTCGTCAGGGCCTGCGGTTGATGATTCCAATATATAATCATAAATCGTCGGGGCTCGCATGCGGGGTGCTTTTGCGGATCAGGGCGGGTTATTTTCGTACATCTCGCCGGAGGCCGCAGTTCCATCGCCTTGGCGATTGCGACCGCGCGCATGACGTGAGGGACGAGAAGCTTGAGACATCGGCGCTCGTTGTAAGGAATGACTTGCGAGACTGAAAAAACCTCGCCCGACTCATAGTTCAGGCTCATCGGCACCATGACGGGATTTATCGCGGCGAGCCTCTCCGTATAGAGCTTGGTGTATTCGGGTTTATCGCCCCACACATAGGCGACATTGCCGACGGCCGACGCAGTGTCATGCAAAGCGAGCGTGGAGGCTTTGGCGCCGACAAACGCCGCTGTCTTCTCCAGCGCCGCAGGCCATCGCGACGCGTCGATCATCGTATCGTATATCGCTGCGATGACATCCGTAAGCTGATTGAGATTAGACATAGTGTCGGTGCTCTCGCGCGCAAATCTGACCGGCCTCACGGCGCGTTAAAAGCAACCAGAAGATTTCTAATTGCTGCACAAACATTAGTCGGAACCGCCTTGACGCTCTGCGCAAGAATTTCAGGTCCGGATCGATACCGTTCCAGATGAGGACCAAGTGGCGCGCCAATCGAGATATAGATGGGCACTCCAACCATTGGGAAATTTCGATACCTCGGGACTGAGGTGGTCACAAGACCGGAAGCCTTTCACATCCGGCGGGCTCGGGGCCTACAATACAAAACGGGTTAGTTTGGTTGAGCGTCAAAACTTGACCATGCGCATGAGCATGCGCAGATTTACCCGCCTGACCAACGCTTTCAGCAAGAAGCTGGAAAAATTGCCGGCCGCCGTCTCGCTTCATTTCGCGCACTACAATAATGTGCGCATTCACAAGTCGCTGCGCGTCACGCCAGCTATGGCCGCGAACGTCAATGACCGGCTATGGTTGCTGGAGGAATTGGTGGAGCGAACGAGTCGATAATGTTTGACATTCAATCGGCCGACGAACTGTTCGCCATGCTGCGCGAGCGCTTTGAGCAATACCGGGCAGATAAAGAGAAAGGCACTGAAGATGCATTTTTCATGATTCTCGGCGCAAACCATCTAAGAGAGTGGATCGCGCCAGGATACAAATGCTCCGGTAAAGGTAAAGATCGTCGCTGGCCTGCCGCTAAGGATGAGGCGCAGCACTTCTCGCGCCAAATGTATGAGAATGAAAATTTTACGATTGTCCGCAAGCTCGCTAACGGCATCAAGCATCTGAAGGCGAGCACCACTACAACGCTCGACCTCGAAGGCACAGAAGGTGTTGCGGTGATCGGTCACATCGGTGGCAAGAAAATTTTGAAAGGAATTCCGTCGATCCATTATGTGGACGGCAAAGACCTCGCGGAGGTGCTGGAGCCCGTGATGGAACTCTATAGGACGTGGTTTGAGCGTCTTTAATTTTCAAATTAGGACTCTACCCAATTTTGCGATTACTTGAAAACGCTTTCCATAACGGACTTTCCATAACGGACATTATGGTAACCAGCTATGTGCTTCGCCATGCCTATCTACCCGTGCGAGTTCGAGCTTCCGGACGATTGGCTCGCACAAGCCGGCTGGCTCGACGCTGCCGGTCACCGGATTTTTCTGCCGACCGACACCGCCTATCACTCGACTCCTGACGCGACGCCGATCGACCTCAAGCTGATCGAACCTCTCGGACGGTACTATGGTTATGAAAAGGACTTTCGCGGCTTCGATCGCGCGCGGATGGTGAATATCCTCAGCGGCTTCGTCGAGGGCGACACTATCGAAGCACTTGGAGCGATCGAGCTGCCTGTCCGCGATAGCTGCCAGGGTCTTTTTCACTACCGCATTTGCGATGGCGTGCACCGCTATTTTGCGTCGATTGCCGCCGGCTGCTGTGAAATTCCGCTACGCGTAACCGCCGGTCGATGAGGTGCTGCCGCCTTGCGCTGTGCGCCGGCGATTATTTTTCAAAAGGCAACGATCCGTATAACTTCAAAACAGCTCGAAAGTATTCTTCAAGCGGATGATTGTCGCAGTAGATTCGAATGAAGCTCTCCTGAGCTTCATTGGACATACCGCGCAACTCACGAGCAGACATATGTCCGCCAGCGGCGAATGTATTCATGCCGCTCATGAACCCCTGCGCCCATGCAAAGTACACCGTTTCGGTTAAGCGGGGGCTGGTTTTGTATTGACCAGCGAACTCTGCACAACTGACAATCCCGCTGCCCATAGCCCCGCCTCTTTCGCTACGGGCTGGTTGGGATAGCAACAAGAAACAACATAAGCCTAACAGCAGCCGGCACATTTTTATCCCTCCTTACTTGCTGGATCGCGATGAACTCCGGCGGACAACCCGCAACGGTTGGCGCGAAAATTTTTCATTACTCTTGCATCCTATCCGGGCGCGTTGCCGATCGTCCTGAAACCGGGGCGCGGTTGACGCGCTCGAAGCTGCCTTAGTTTGGCGGTGCGTTGCAAGCCGATCAATGACTGTAGGGGGCATATCGAGGCCGACATCTTCATCCCCGAAAGTTGGCGGTTGACGAACAAATCGCTCGCAACAGGAATTGCTAAAATCAGCCTCGTCCGGCCGTCAAGGGCGACCGATGTCGCCGCTTCGCGGTCATTCCCTTGACAGCCGGTCGCCGGCGCTTAAAGGGGGCCTCTATGCGAGCCGACGCCTAAAACTGCTGTCAGGCAGCCTAACTCTCAAAAAAAAAAGGACCTACGGGCCTTCCTTTCTGTGCTTTTTGGCTGTTCGAGATTACGGTGCCAGCACACTTAACTTGCGCCCGTCATCGTATATCTCCAAGACTGTGTGACGCTTGTTTCCGCACAGCCAGCTTGCTGGCTCGGATGGGGAATTCGGCGGCATTTGGCGCCGATAGCGTATTTTCGAAATGGCGCGCCCGGTTGCGTATGCGCTTGCGGCGACGCTGCTTTTTCTTGATCTGAGTCAAGCCCCACCAACCAGTGAAGTCGCGCGTTCATCCGCTAGATTTGACAGCGGTGATACGTCACTTCCATTCCTTCCATGCCAGGGAACTCGCGGGAGATGGTGTTGTCGTCGAGCACCTTCAGGAAAAACTGGACGTTTGAAAGCATGATGCCCGAGGCGCCACGCGACGACCAGGTTGACGGTTTGACCGCTTTCCTTCCTCGACTTGATCGAGCAGTTCTCGAACTTGCCTCTCAGCCGATTGGCTTCGGCGATAAAGCCGCCGCCATACACGCCGGAAAAATTCGTGAAATTGACCTGGTACGCTCGCCCTTTGCGGGCGAATACCTTGCCGCATTGGTCCGCGCTCGTGGCCCATGCGCCAGTGAGCTCGAACGCGTTGAGCTCGGCGGAGCCTGTCATGATTGCCGTAGCAAGGACCAGGTTTCGAAGCACAATCATCGGCTTTTCACTTGAACTTCTATCAGTGACCGCCCAGCACCAGTGTCTTGATGGGCAAGAGCAACGCCTGGATCCGCAGCAGCAATGCATGTACCAGTCCCACGCCATCGATGACGTGCAGGACAATGCGCTGACCGGCGCTGGTTTCTTTTGCCGAAATCTTATCGTGGTTGCTGGTGTAGGCGTTGACGATGCAGCTGCTGCCGGCCGTCACCCCTTCGAGACCGCCCTTATAGAGGGGCTCCAGGTAAACAAGGATCGTGCCGGGTTTTGTAACGCTCTGCGCTTCGACCAGTTGCTCTCCACCGCGAAACTGGCCGGCGGCTATGTAGTCCTGAACCGTCGTGACAACCATCGGGATGATCACCCAGGGCTTGGAGATGCAGGTCGCCTCCCCCGCCATCCCTTCCTTCATGACCTGAGCCTCAATCTGGCCGAACCCCGCCTGCAGCACCCGCTGGCCCGCGCCCTCCGGTATGAGAATTCCGGCGGGTCGCATCAAGGGATTGACGACATCGCCCGTCCGCAGCGCAAACTGCTCGACCCGTCCGGTGACCCCGGCGCGGATAAAGGTCTTGTCCAGATCCACCTGTGCCTGTGCCAACGCGGCCTCGGCGCTCGCCTTTTCTGCCGGCAAGAGCGTCGAAATCCGGGCCATCGCGGATTGCTTGGTAGCCACCGCGACGTCGATTCCGGCTTGGCGCTGATCCACGAGCACCTGCAGCTTTTCTATATCGCGTTGTGGCACGATCCCCGGATTGCGACGCTGCAGTTCGCTCTTCACATCAAGCTCGTCCTTGGCCTGCTGATGCGCGCTCTTCGCTTCCTGAATCTGGGCCTCCGCCTTGGTGACGTCGGCTTCCGCGGCCACCATTTCAGCATCGACTTCAGCGATCTTGCGCTTGGCCGTTTCAAGGGCCGCTTCCTGCTTCGAACTATCCAGCCTGAAAATCAGGTCTCCCTTGGAGACCGGTGCGCTGACACTGACGTTGACTTCCGCCACACGTCCTGACCCCTCGGGTAGAATCGGGATCGTTCTGAAGAACAACGTGGCGGTGTCAGTCGAGGGATGGAAATAGAAGATCAACGTTATCAGCGAGATCGTAAGCATCAGACATCCCGTGATGCCCCATCTGAGCTCGTACCAGACCGAATAAAACGTGATCTCCTTGCCGAACCGCTTGTTCTGGACATAGCGGCGGTAGAGATAATCGGGGAGGATCGTCACAAAGGAGCAAACAACTAGCTCAAACATGGCTGCCTCTTACCTCCTTTACGGCGCTCGCATTCTTCTTCTCCGCAGCATTCGCTGGAAGTGACGCGGGAGCCGACCTAGCTTCGTGCTCCGCTTCGGCACCGGTATCCGGCATGGTGTCTGCTATCTTCTCGACCGACCCTGCGATGCTGCGCAGCGGCGTTCCGAAGTCGGGGAGATCGATCATGGCAAGCAGCAGTCCCGCCACCCAGAACAGATGGATGTGCGTGAAGAGCGCCAGCAGGCCGAGAATGGCCACGATCTCGAACTGCAGCTTCTCCGACTTGTGCGCCATACGCTCCGGCAGGCTGTGCAGCCGCCAATAGAGCGTGCCGACCCAGAGCACGGCCGCCACCAGAAAAATCCCCATCACCACCAAGAGGACGTCCGTCTCGCCCGGCGCCGTAATGAAGATCGGCAGATGATGGGCGGCCTGTGGATGAAGCTGTTCGCTCAATTCAATGCCCCTCTGGCTGGAGGAAAATGCACCATGGACAAAGTGCGACCGCGCAACGCTGGATGCTTGATTTGGATCAAAGGAGCCGTGCACGGCGCGGCTCTACATTTGCGCGGAAAGGCGGCGAGCGCCCAATCAGGAAGGGGAGCAACCATGCCCGAGAAGATTGACGATCTGCTACCAGCAGCAAAGGACATCCAGAAGCAGGCGGCCCTCCAGGAAGCCGAAAAAACAGAGCAATTTGCGCGCCGGCAGGCCGCCGCCGAGGCGGAGAAGGCCGCGTTGATCGAAAGGCTCAGCAAGCCCTCGGGCCTCTCCGAGGACGAAAAGATCAAGCTCGCATCGACGGTGATCCAGCGTGCGGTGCGAAACGGGCTCAGCGAAGTCCAGGTCTACCGGTTCCCGAATTCGCTCTGCACCGACAAGGGGCGCGCCATCAATCAGCTGGAGCCGGGCTGGGAGAAAACCCTCGCCGGAATACCCAAGGAAATCTTCCAGCTTTGGTACGATTACCTGAAACCTAGAGGCTATCGCATCCGCTACCAGATCGTAGACTTCCCCGGCGGCATTCCCGGCGACATCGCCATCGTTATCGCCTGGGGGGACTAGACCCTCGCCATCCATCGCAAAGCTCGCCCATGGCACAGGACGAACCGCTACCGAGGATGAAGCGCAAGGCCTATGAAAAGGAACTGCGCAAGCTCCAGGTTCAGCTGTGCCATCTGCAGCAGTGGGTGAAATCGCAAGGGCTGCGGGTGATCGTGTTGTTTGAGGGGCGGGACGCGGCCGGCAAGGGCGGCACGATCAAGGCGATCACCGAGAAGGTAAGTCCCCGCGTGTTCAGAGTGGTCGCGCTCCCCTCCCCCTCGGACCGCCAAAAATCGCAGCTATTCCTCCAGCGTTACATGCAACATTTCCCCGCCGCCGGCGAGATCGTCATCTTCGACCGCAGCTGGTACAACCGCGCCGGCGTCGAATATGTGATGGGCTTCTGTACGCCCGCCGAACACAAGCGCTTTCTTTCGCTCTGTCCGCAGATGGAGAAATACATCATCGAAGGGGGCATTATCCTGATCAAGCTTTGGCTCGAGGTCGGGATGGACGAACAGGAGCGCCGCTTTGAGGCGCGGATCGAGGATCCGCTGCGGCAGTGGAAGCTGAGCCCGATGGATATCGAATCGTATCAACGCTGGTACGATTATTCCCGGGCGCGGGACATAATGCTCAAAGCGACCCATTCGAAGCATGCACCCTGGCACATCATCCGCTCCGACGATAAACGGCGGGCGCGGCTGAATTGCATCGCGCATCTGTTGGAGATGATCCCATATAAGCGCGGGCGCGGGGACAAGGTCAGGCTGCCGAAGCGTTCCCAGAAGGGTCACTACAATGATCAGGCCGGACTGCGCGGGATGAAATTCATTGCCCAGCGATACTGAGCGAAGCTGCCGCCACGCAGCAGCGTGGCCTTTCGCTTCGCGACTACTTCAAGCGTATGCTGACGCCGGCCACGGCCACCGAAAGTTCGACTCCGACCTTGGGACCGCTGAGCTGCAAGATCACACCGTTGGTGATCGCGCCATTGGTGTTCCGCAATCGAACGCTTCCGGCGCCGCCGGCAAATGCGCCACCGGCGCCGACCGCACTGTAGGTGCCTTCAATGGACTCGGGGCCCCGCAGGTTGAGGGCTTGTCCAACGAGCTTGGTGGTCGAGGCGCCAATCGTGGCGCCCACGCTCATGCCTGAGACGGTGAATGGGTAGTGCCTGCCTCGGAACGTCAGCACGCCCTCGCCACCGCCCACGCCGAGGATTAGGCCGCCCTTGGTGAAGACAACGGCAACGGATCCTGTCTCCGCCCGTGACGGCGTGCTGGGTCCCGCCGCTGCGATCATTCCCAGGAGGGCAACCAGAACAACGTGTATGCGAATACTCATGATTTCTCCTCAAAAGGCTCAAGTGCCGATGCCAACCTATTGGGCAAGGACCATCGCAAAATATCCGAACACGCGCCGCTATCGGCTCAAAGTCTCGTTGGAAGGGTTTGATGGTCGCTCGGCGGTTTTCTCGTCGCCGAGCACGCTGTCGAGCGTTCGGGTCCAGGCATCGCTATCCGTCTTCTCGCCCAGACCGTCCGCCTGCAGCAGATCGCGCAATTGCCCGTGGGCGCCGACAATGCAGAATGCGATTTGACGAGACGCCAGCTCACCGTGAAGATCGTGTAACATTCGCGATCCTGCCAAGTCGATATAGGGCGATGCCGAGAGATCGCAGGCCACCAGTTCGACATCGGGCGATCTTCGCAGCGCATCCAACACCGTCCCCAGGATCATCTCGGCGTTGATGTAGAGCAGCGAGGCCTCGGGGCGGAATGCGATGATTCCGACCAGCGGCTCTATGCCGCGATGCCTCGCACGGTCCGAATAGCGGCCGGTTCCGGGAAGACGGCCGAGGAACGCGACGTTCGGCTGCGATGCGCGGGCGAGCAGCAGGAATATGGATGCGAATGTCGCAAGCAAGACACCCTGCAAGATCCCAAGCAGCAACACGGCGGCAAGGGCGATCGTGGCGGCCCAGAAATCGATGCGGCTGATGCGCCACATGCGGACCAGCGCGCGGATGTCGACCAGTCTATACACCGCGGTAAGGACGATGGCGGCGAGCACGGCCTTGGGAAGATTCGTCAGCAATCCCGCGAGAAAGAGCAGGCATACCGCGAGGGTGATCGAGCAGATGACCAGCGACAGCGGTGTGCGAGCTCCGGCGGTGTCATTCACCGCGGATTGCGACAATCCGCCGGCGACGGGATAGCCATGGCCAAGTGCCGCCGCGAGGTTGGCAGCGCCCAGCCCCAGAAACTCCTGTCGTACATCCAGACTGTATCCATGCTTCGCCGCAAAGCTCCGCGCCGCCGAAACGCCTTCGACATAGGCGAGCAGCACGCAACCAGCCGCAAGGGGAAATAGCTCGTCAACCTCCAACAACCCGAACGCAGGCATCTGGAAGGTCGGCAGCCCCTGCGGAACTTCCCCGGTCACCGGAATTCCCAGCGCCGGAAGGCCAAGCATGGATGCGACCAGGATCGACAAGGCTACAACCGTAAGCCCGACCGGCTTGCCGGGCAAAGAACGTTCGCCGAGAAGCAACAACAGGATCGCGATAACGCCGATCGTCAGCACGATCGGATTGATGTCGGTGAATTGGCCGGCAAGCCGGACCGTCCGGTCGAAGAAGTTGTGCCCGCCGCCCGCAACGCCGAACAGGCTCGGCAATTGGGTCATGATGATCGTCAGGCCCGCGCCCGCCTTGAAGCCCACCAGGATGCTGTCGCTGATGAGGCGCACAAGCAGGCTGAGCTTGAACAGCCACGCGATGAGGCAGAGCACCGCTACCGCACATGCCGCGAGGCTGGCGATCTGGACGTAGCGAACCGGATCGCGGCCGGCCAAGGCCCCGACCGAGCCGGCGATCATGAGAGAGATCGCAGATGTCGGACCAATCGCAAGCTGACGGGAGCAGCCAAAGAGCGCGTAACCGGCGCCGCCCAGCATGTAACCGTAGATGCCAACCTGGGGCGGTAGCCCAGCCAATCCTGCATAGGCCAGCGACACCGGAATCGCATAGGCGGCAAGGGTTATGCCCGCGATTGCGTCTGATGGCAGCCAGGAGGCACGATATTCGGCAAGCCAGATCGTCGGAGGAAAGAGCCGGGCCCAGCTCGTTTGCCGCTCAGAAAGCCGCTTCATGGCAGGCGTCCCATCGTGCGTTTAGTCTCGCAGCGCAACAGGACGACCAGCAAGACGCCCGACTTGATCTGGATCAATGGCCGCGATCAGGAGTCGTTCGCGGATCGCGGCGACTGCACGGAAGCTTTGGGAGCGACAAGATGCATCGGGATCTCGTGCGGGGCGTGGTGGCCATTTTGGCGGTTGCGTTCGCGTGCCTGGCGTTACCCGCCGCAGCCGAGGACGCAGCTGCCGAGCAGCGCATCCAGGAGGAAGTCTGGGCCCTCTCCCTCCCCGTGCCCATGTTCGCATACGTCGTCCGCCCCGTCGGCGGCGGGCCGTTTCCCCTTGTGGTGATGAACCACGGGGTTTCGCTCAATCCGAAAGAGCGCAGCTTCTTTCCCCTCGTCGAATTCCGCGATGCGGCCATGTGGTTTGCGCGTCGAGGCAATCTCGTCGTGGCGCCGGTTGGCTCAGGCTATGGTGCCGTCGCGCACGATCTGCCTGAACTCGGGATCTACGGACCGTTCTTCTCGAAGATCGGCAAATGCGCCAACCCGAACTTTCGGGATGCCGGGCTTGCCGTCGCGCTCGTCGATCTCTGGATCATCGAGTACATGACCAAGGAGAAGATGACCGTGCCAAGGGATGTCGTCGTCGTCGGGCAGTCCGCGGGAGGCTGGGCGGCCATCGCATTGTCGAGCCAGAACCCGCCGGCAGTCCGGGCGATCATCACCTTTGCCGCGGGGCGCGGCGGCCGCGTCGACGGCAAGCCCAACAACAATTGCGCACCCGACAAGCTTGTTGAGGCGACCGGCGAATTCGGCCGCTCCGCGCGCGTTCCAATGCTGTGGATCTACGCCGAGAACGACACCTTCTTCGGACCCGCTTTATCCAAGCGCATGCATGACGCCTATACAAACGCGGGCGGGAAGGCCGAGTATCACATGCTGCCGCCCTTCGGCAGCGACGGGCATTTTTTGATCGGCTCAGCCGAATCCATCCCGATGTGGGCCCCGCTGGTGAGCCGGTTTCTGGAAAGGAATTGATATCCAAGAGGCCTGAAGGAGACGAATAATGACCGCAAGGCGCTCCGCAAATTGTGCCCCACTCCTGCTGAGTTCAATCCTGTCGATTGTCTTCTCGGCACTCGGGGTGGCAGCAGGTCCTACCGCCACTTTCAGTCAACAAGCAGCTCCAGGCGACACCACCACGTCTGCAACAGCGGGGGCGCCGGAGATCGGCCCCCGCGGGCAGCGGTTGACGCGAGAGATCAAATACGCCGATTGGCAGAAGTTCTGCTTCAAGCCGGGCGAAGCAAAGATGACCTGCCGAACGACCATCAGCGGCAACTGGGAGACCGGACAGCAGGCGGTGCGCCTTGACCTCATCGAACGCGAAGGCGACGGTTCTGCCCGGCTGCAGCTCTTCCTTCCCGTCGGGCTGTATCTGCGAGCCGGCGTCAAGTTGACTGTCGATCAGGGCGCACCCTACACGATCCCCTACACCTGGTGTCTCACCAACACCTGCATCGCAGCCGACGTCGCGGACTCAAAGGTAATCCGCGAGATGGAAGCAGGGCAGAAACTGGTGGTCGAAGTTGTCGACTCCAACGTTCTCTCCGTCACGACCTCGCTTCCACTCAATCAGTTCCCCTTGGTGCACCAAGGCGCGCCGTCAAGGATATTTGATCAGCCGCTGGACGAATGAGCGGGCCGAGCGGAGGAATCTAAGTCAGACCTGCCGAAAGCCTTTCAATCGGCTCGATGAGCAACTTTGCCGGAAACGGCTTGGTGAGATAGGCGATGCAGCCGGACTCCATCGCCGCCATCCGCGTGGCGTGATTGTCGTTGGCAGTGATGTAAACGACCGGCAGCGAAATCCCCGCTGCAATTAGCTTATGCCGCAACTCTATTCCGGATTCATCGTTCAGATTGATATCGAGGATGATGCAGAAAGCTTGATCGAAATTATCACATTTCTGCAACGCCTCTGCGGACTGAAACAGAACGCAATCGAAGCCGTGCTCGCGCAACAGCCGCTTCACCCCCTTGAGCGTGCTCGGATCGTCGTCGACGACAAAAACGGCTTTTCCCTTTGCCAAGATCGATGTCCCTCTTTCCGCCCGGCCGCATCGAGTGCTGATCGCGTCCAGACGACGGATCAGACTAAGCGGCTCTGCCAGCAATGCCGCTAACCCGTTCCAACCGCGATTGCCTTGCCGCAACCAACATGGGTTGAATCGTCGATACGCCCGCCCCGGGGCATCCTGCTATTGTCCCTTGGGACAATGCCGGTCTCAATCCAAAGCTAGTTCCGGGTCTCTCCAGTATTCTCTAGAATTCCGACCCGTTCCGCGATTGACACAAGTTCGGCCAGGGACTGGACCTGCATCTTTTCCATGACGCCATGGCGATGCGCCTTTATTGTCCGTTCGGTTGTCCCCAGCGCAAAGGCGATCTGCTTGTTGATCTTGCCCCGCACAACAAGCTCAAACACCTCCCGTTCGCGCGGCGTCAGTGAGGCGATGCGGTCGCGCAAGGCGTCGAGCTTTTCCCTTTGGTCGAGCAGCATCTTTTGATGGGCGAGCGCTTTTTCGATCGCATGGAGCAGATCCTCCGACGATATCGGTTTAGTCAGGAAGTCTTCCGCTCCAGCCTTGATGGCTCGAACGGACATTGGAATGTCGCCGTGACCGGTCAGAAAGACAATCGGCAGGACGGAGCCGAGGCGTCCCAAGCGTTCCTGCAATTCGGGGCCGGTCAGCCCCGGTATCTGGACATCAAGAAGGATGCAGCCCGGTGCGCCGTCGCCCGGCAGGCGATCCAACAGCTGCTGGGCTGTGCCATATGTCGCCACATCATAGCCGGCCTTCTTCAGACGGCGCTCGATTGCGACCCGAAACGACGCATCATCGTCAACGACATGCACGGTACATATCAATGCTTGTTCCTCTCCTCCTAAGGTACGGCGAGCGGCAGCGAGAGACGGAATACCGCACCTCCCTCGGCCTGGTTCTCAGCCCAGATCCGCCCCCGATGGGCCTGGATGATTGTGCGCGCAATGGAAAGACCCATTCCCATGCCTTGTTCCTTGGTCGTGAAGAAGGGATCGAAAATGTGATTGAGCTTCTCCTGAGGGATCCCCGGACCCGAATCCGAGATCGAGATTTCCGCCGATGCTCCGCCATTCCTTTCGGTGCGTCCGATCACCGTCCGGCCGTAAGGAATATTGGCCATCGCATCCAGGCTGTTCACCACAAGATTGATGATGACCTGCTGCAGCTGAATCGGATCTCCCCTTATGCGCAACGTTTCCGGCGACTCTCTAAGATACAGTGTGACGTTGCGCGCCGACGCCTGGATCGAAAGAAATCCGAACGCCTCACGTGCCAGATCGTTCAGATCCACCTCCATCGTCTCAAACGGCGTTCGTTTCAGGAAACTGTGCATTCGGCGGATCACTTCGTTGGCGCGCAAATCGTCACGACGGATATCTTCCAGGATTTCCTTGAGCTCGGCGAAATCCGGCGACGGCGAATTCAGGATCAACTCGGCCGTCTCGGTGTTGGTAAGAATTGATCCCAGCGGCTGTTTGACCTCATGCGCAATCGACGACGACAGTTCTCCGGCCGTTGCCTGGCGGTTCACATGCGCAAGCTCCGACATCCGATGCAGGGATTCGACTTCAGCATCATGGCGCTTTCTCCGCTCATGCAGCAGCACGGCCATGAGGACAGCCTGGGCCAGCATTACGGTGCCAATCGCGATGCTCTGCCAGCGGTATCGCTCCCAGAATGTCGGCTCGCGGAATCGGATCTCGCTACCCGCCGGTAGATCAGATGGACTGACCTTCCATCGTTGCATCTGCCCCCAATTGAAAAACGGCCTTACGGCACTCGTCATCGCAGCCGGTATGCTCGACGCCTGCTCACCGTCGAGTATCCGCAACGCCTGTCTCGCAGCATCAGCGCCAATCAGATTGGGGACCAGGACGTAGCCGCCGAGGCCGCCGGGCGACAGAAATGTTTCGGCGGCCACAATAATGGGCCGACTTGCCTTCTCGGCGATGAGCCCCAGTGCGGTCGCGGGCGGATAGAACGTGCCTTCGCCGTCCGAATGAACCGCCGAATAGAGAATGACGCTGTCCTCAGGCAATTCGGCGACCCGGCTCCGAATCTCCCGCATCGTTTGGCCGACGATCTCAACCACGTTCAGGCCGGCTGCCGCGACTGGGAGTTCGTGCTTCCAGTTTCGAAAAACAACCTGCCGGTCCCATTGATCGCCGATCAGTACGATGGTCTTGAGTTCGGGTATCACTGCGCGCGCTACTGCGATCGAATCCGCAAGACGCAATTTGACGATTGTCCCGGTCACGTCCGGCAGCGGCTTCAACCGTGCAAAGTCCAGCTCGTCGACGAGGGCGAATACGACGGGCGTTCCCGGCCACAATTCACCGCGCCAGCGCAGCACCAACTCAAGCGTCGCGGCACCCATGGTCACCACAACCCCGATCGGCCTATCCCGGTATTTCTCTTTGAGATAACGCTGCAGGCTCTGTTCGTATGCGGCGCCGCTGAAGCGGCTCAAATCGAGGTTCTCCACATAGAGCGTAGTAGGCGACCTGGTCTCCTTGCTCACCACCTCGCTGAGCCCGGAAAACAACTGATAATAGAACGGCCCGCGCAACTCAGACTGATCAAGCACAAGGATCGAGCGCGGCCGCACCTCGGCTCCCGCGCAGCAAGTCGACGCCCACAGCACGGTCAGCGCAACCGCTAGCCTGATGATTGATCCCCTCATAAGGATGGAACCGAACCAGGTCGGAGGGAAAAGTGGCATCCGACTGCGCGAATGAATATCAACGGCTGCACTTGTTTGCGGGCCCGAAGTCAGGATGCCGCACCTGGAACCTGTCCTTTGGGACAATGGCCCTAAGGACAATGGTGCGGCGCCCGAAGCATATCGTACATCACGTGCCAATTGAATGAGGCTCGTCACATGCTGCAATTAGCCAAAAATACAAGCCGCTACCGGTAGTCCTGTTCCAGTGGTGAGTATCACCGATGTTTTCCCGTACCGGCGCCAATCCGACCAGTCCACCCAGCATTCTCGGCAGGCTCAACTCCGCTCAAGCAAGAATCATCGCGAGCGAGTTCAACTATCGAAAGGGCACCGAGATATACGGAGAGAAAGAGCCCGCCGACTATATCTATCAGATTACCGCAGGAGCAGTCCGCAGCTACAAGCTGCTCTCAGATGGCCGCCGACAAATCGGCGCGTTCCACCTGGTTGAAGACGTGTTCGGCTTGGAAAACGGCAGTTTCCACCGCTTCACGGCAGAAGCCATCGTCGATACCTCCGTGCGCCTGATCAGGCGCGGCAGTCTGGAGCGCGTGGCCGAGGCCGACGTCAGCATCGCTCGCGATCTCTTGTATATGACCACTGACAATCTCCAGCACGCCGAAGACCACATGCTGCTGCTTGGCCGCAAGACCTCGCTGGAACGGGTCGTTGCCTTCCTTTTGGAAATGGACGGGCGCTTGACGGCCGCCGGTATAATGGTCCTGCCGATGTGCCGTCGCGATATCGCCGACTATCTCGGACTGACGCTCGAGACCGTTTCCCGCGCGCTATCCAAATTACATGAGGACGGCATTTTGGGGTTTCTTGGAAAGAACCAGCGCCAGATCATCCTTTTGGATCGGCTGCAGCTCGCCAGCCTGAATTTATAGCGAATCGTCCAGCTCTATCTGGACGATCACGCAAACGAGCCATGGCGCTCGATCGTTTTTTGCAGCACCTCGAAGATCAGGGCGGTTGACCACCCGAACATCAGAACGCCATTCATGGCAGTCATCGGCCCCAGCAGGCGCCATCGGTCCAATGGGACCACATTGCCATAACCGAGCGTCGTGTAGTTCACGAACGCAAAATCCACGAGGTTCGTGCCATCGGGTGCCGCCGAAACGATGGCGTAGACAAAAGACCAGATCAGAACCTCGAGAGTGTGTGCGGCCATCAGCACTGATACCGTGGCGATCATGACCGTCACCAGGCGTAGATAGGGTCGTGAGGTGCTCGTCAGGCTCAGGCTTCGCGCGGCGCGTATCACGGCAACCGTGGTCAGCGCATGTATCACGATGTTGAGAAGACCCACGGACGAACCTACCAGAAATGCAATAGGCATGCTCCGCGGCCCTGTGCATGATCTCGATGGTATCACGCTTGCCAGTTCAGCCATTTGCCGTTCGGCCTTGTTGATCTGAATCAAGTCCAGCTGCGAGGACGTGAGACCTTCGTGCGCGAGGCAGTCGCGGACGACCGGCGAACATGAGCGCTCGCGCCAAAAAGCGCGTCGAGCCAGCATGTCAAGGACATGCTGCTGGATCGAGTAGTTAGCGAAGTCCGGACCGGGCGGAAGACGGTCGCTTTCAACTTCCATCGGCTTCATACCTTTGATGCAGATCAAAGCGGCGGAATGGTCGGCCACCGACAGCAGGGAATAGCGTCCATCACTCCCGTGGAGGCGCTTTGACTGGAGCCCACCATGAAAGCTGTCTCCGCAGAGGAAGCCGTCGCGATGATTCCCAATGGCGCAAGCGTCATGGTGGGCGGCTTTATGGGCGTGGGTACGCCGGAACATCTGCTCGACGAACTGGTGCGCCAACAGAAATCGGGTTTGTCCATCATCTGCAACGACGCAGCAATCCCTGGCAAGGGCGTCGGCAAGCTGTTCGACGCGGCGCTTGTGTCTTCGCTGATCGGAAGCCATATCGGGCTAAACCCTAAGGTGCAGCAGCAAATGATGGCGAACAAGATCGCCGTCGACCTGATCCCCCAGGGCACTTTCGTAGAGCGCATTCGGGCCGGCGGATACGGGCTTGGCGGCGTGCTGACGCCGACAGGCGTCGGCACCATTGTCGGCGAAGGCAAGCGCCGGATCGAAATCGAGGGCAAGGAATTCCTGGTGGAGATGGCCCTGCGCGCCCAATACGCGCTGGTTCATGCCTTCCTTGCCGACTATCTCGGCAACCTCGCCTATGCGCTGACGGCGCGCAATTTCAATCCCATCATGGCCATGGCCGCCGACACCGTCATCGTCACCGCGGAGCATATTGTGCCTGTCGGCGTGATCGCGCCCGACCATGTCGTGACGCCCGCGCCGCTGGTGGATTACCTCATCACGAACAGGTGACGCATGAACGCCGAGATCATCATAGCCCGACGCGTTGCGCTGGAGCTCCGCCCTGGAAATCTCGTCAATCTTGGCATCGGCATTCCCACGCTGGTCGCAAACTACCTCCCTGCGGATCTCAAGGTATTTTTTCAATCCGAGAACGGGCTGATCGGCACCGGTCCGATTCCCGAGCAAGGCATGGCGCACCCGCTGTTGACCGATGCCGGCGGCCGACCGATCAGCGCGCTTCCGGGCGCGTCCACATTCGACAGTGCCATGTCATTCGGCCTGATCCGCGGCGGTCATGTCGACGTCACCGTCCTGGGCGGGCTTCAGGTCGACGCCGAAGGCCACCTCGCGAACTGGACCATTCCGGGCAAGATGGTGCCCGGCATGGGTGGCGCGATGGATCTGGCGAGCGGTGCCAAACGCGTGATTGTCGCCATGCAGCATGCCGCGAAGGGCAAATCGAAGATCGTCGCGAAATGCAGCCTGCCACTGACGTCGGCCCGACCGGTGGACCTCGTCGTGACCGATATGGCCGTCATCGGCTTCCACGACGGCAAGGCGATCCTGCTCGAGCGGGCCCCGGGTATCAGCATTGGCGAAGTGATGGCGCTGACGGAGGCCGACCTCGTCATTCCGAATGACGTCCCGGAAATGAAGCTCTAGGCGGTGTGGACATTTACCGCAGCCATAAGACGATGGCTGCGAGAGTGACGACGGCTCGGTAATTTCGGGCGGTCTTCTCGAAGCGAGTCGCGACGCGACGGAACTGCTTGAGCTTGCTGAAGCAACATTCCACGA
>WNFO01001111.1_pt1 | contig 26667 bp, 23 predicted proteins | sample 5400251 | NCBI WGS metagenome assembly WNFO01 (sample SAMN13153354, study PRJNA577476) | soil metagenome | isolation source: 100 cm saprolite under Madrone tree | place: USA:California | collected 2016-06-14
GTGCTCGATCGCGTCAGCTTTGCCGTAAAGCGCGGTGAGACGTGCGTGATCATGGGGCGCAGCGGCGTGGGCAAGTCGGTTTCCCTGAAACACATCCTGGGGTTTCTGAAGCCGGACTCCGGGCAGATTTTCATCGATGGCCAGAACGTCACCGATTTTAAGGAGTCGGACTTCGAAGAAGTGCGGCGCAAGGTGACCATGGTCTTTCAGTCCGGCGCGCTCTTCGATTCGCTCACGGTTGGCGAGAACATGGCATTCCCGCTGGAAGGGCAGCCGGGCCTAACCGCTGCGGACGTTGACGAGTACGTGATGAAAATCGCGCACATGCTGGAACTAGAGAGCGTCTACGACAAATTGCCCAGCGAGCTTTCCACCGGAATGAAGCGCGCGGTAGCCATCGGGCGCGCTCTCGCTCAGAATCCCGAGGCGATCCTGTTCGACGAGCCGACGACCATGGTGGACCCGATCATGGCCGGACACATGGGCGATATGATCCTGCGGCTTAAGAAGGCGTTTCAAAAGACATCCATCGTCGTGACTCACGACACGCATCTGGCAAAAAAGCTAGCCGACGTGGTTGTCTTTCTCCAGGAGGGCCGCGTAACTTTCTTCGGGCCCTGGGTTGATTTCGAAAACTCAACAGATCCCTTCCTCAAGAATTTCCGTCTGCAGGACAAACTGATTCCCGCGCTGGATGTGACTCTGTGAGCCAACTGGCCAACGGCTCTTCCGATCCAATCAAACAGTTGCCGAAGGAGATGGGCTTTTGGGACGTCCTTCTCTTCAACATCGCAACGGTGCTGGGTCCGCGCTGGGTGGCGGCAGCCGCGCACAATGGAACTTCGTCGATCAGTTTGTGGATTCTTGCCGCGCTGCTGTTTTTCGTGCCCTCGGCGCTGGTAATCAATGAATTGTCATCACGATTTCCGGAAGAAGGTGGGTTGTACGTCTGGGCCAAGGAAGCGTTCGGAGATTTTCACGGCTTCGTGGCTGGCTGGAACTATTGGGTCTACACCGTGTTTTATTTTCCTGGGTTGCTGCTGGCCAGCGCGGCGATGAGCGCGTACATCATCGGAGAGAATGGGGCGACGCTTTCACAAAACCGGACCTTTTTGCTTTCGGTATCGGTCGGTATGCTCTTGGCGGCGGTCGCACTGAATATCATCGGATTGAACATCGGCAAATGGCTGCAGAATGCAGGCGGCGTGTCTACCTACTTGCCGCTGCTGGTGCTACTGGGCATCGCGGCGATTCTGTGGATAAAGCACGGATCGGTCACCCATTTCACACGCGCCAATATGTTGCCGGTTTGGAATTGGGACACCGTGAACTTCTGGTCGCAAATTGCGTTTGCGTTCAGCGGGCTGGAGCTCGTTTCGGCGATGAGCCAGGAGGTTCGCGACCCGCAGAGAACGCTGCCGCGTGCGGTGTATGCATCGGGAGTGCTAATTGCAGGCATGTACATCGTGGCGACGGTTGCGGTGCTAGGATTGGTTCCCGCGGCGGAGGTATCCGCTACCAGCGGAGTGTTTCATGCAATTACCGTGGGATCAATCGCGCTGAAAATCGGCGCGCTGGGAGTTCTTGCGGCAGTCGTAGTGACCGTCGGCAACGCGGGTGGCGTCGGCAGCACGGTGGCGGGGATCGCGCGCGTGCCTTTCGTGGTTGGCATCGACCGCTACTTGCCGGCTGCGTTCGGGGAAATTCATCCGCGCTGGAAGACGCCGTATGTTTCGATTCTGGTGCAAGCGACCGTATCGTGCGCGATTCTGCTGATCAGTCAAATCAACGAAACAACGCGCGGCGCATATCAGTTTCTCGTTGATGCCACCATCATTCTGTACTTCATTCCCTTCATCTACATGTTTGCGGCGGCCATCAAGCTGTATTCGCGGCCGGACCGGCGCGCAAACAAAGATGCCGTGCTCATCCCGGGAGGCAAAGCAGGCGTATGGATCGTCGCCGGAACGGGCTTGACGATCGTGCTGCTTGGCATTCTGGTTTCGCTCGTGCCGCCAGGAGATTCGTCTGACAAGTTTGGATTCGAAATGAAGCTGGTTGGCGGAACCGCGGCCGCAATTGTGCTGGGATTGACGTTGTACTGGCGCGGCGCTCGCTCCAAGGCCCGCGAAATGGCCTGAGCCTTTCCGTGGCTTGGCGATGAAGTTTTTTCTTCCGCCCTGGCGAATTACTAATCTTTGTCTGAACACGGAGGTGCCATGCCTGTCTTTCTTGGTCGTCTGGCTTTCGGACGAAAGTTGTGCGGGCGGACGAGCGTCCTCCGGGACGTACACCGGTGCAAATCCGGATTGCGCTAAAAAGTGCGTCCCCCAAGGCAAAAAGATCGTTCTGGTCGATCCCGACCACAAGCGGCTGCCTACGATTGCGAACCAGGATGCTGCGAGAGAGCGGTGGGCGACTACCTGGAAATCAAGGGTGACTTGGACGAACCGGCCCGGTCGCTGCGCATTTGATTCGATGAAACTGCTTGAAAAGGGACGTGCCAGCCAAGAAGAAATCCTGACGCCGGGGAGCGTTTCAGAAGCCTTCGTCGAGCAGGCGTCGAATGGTAAGTTGCGATTCGACCGGTGCCGCGAGGTTGTGGTGTTCCAGATATCGCTGTACGTATTTTCCAAGCACATCGCCTTCCAGGTTGACCGCATCGCCCGTTTTGCGGTCGCGGATGTTGGTGTGTTCGTAGCTATAGGGGATAACGGCGACTTCAGCGATGTTATTCTGCCAGCGGGCCACCGTAAGGCTGATGCCGTCGATCGTGATCGAGCCTTTTGGTACGACGTAACGAGCAAATTCCACGGGGACCTGTATGCCAAACCACCAGTTTTCTCCTTCCGGGGTGAGATGCGTTACGCAGCCGACGGTGTCCACGTGGCCGAGGACAAGGTGTCCTCCTAATTCCTTGCCGGCGGTGAGCGGCTGTTCAAGATTTACACGCGTACCCATTTTCAGCCCGCCGCCCCTTGCGCCGAAAGTGGTCTTGCGAATCGTTTCACCGGATAGGTCCGCGGAGACCCTCGAGTTGTGAAGGTCGACTACGGTCAGGCAGCAACCATTCACCGCGATACTGTTCGAAACAGCGAGTGATGGCGAGATAGTTGGCGCATGGATCGTGACGCGCCCGCCGTCCTCGCTGAGGTCGAGCGCCTGGATCGTGCCGGTGTGCTCAATGATTCCGGTGAACACTGTGATTCCAATGGCTCGCGAATGTCGAGTGTACAGTATTTCGCGCACAAAGTAGAAAGCACTACACTGTGTCGCACCGGATGGGCGGAGATTACGCCGAGGTCTGACGATGAAAGCATGCTTGTTGCGCACCACGAGTGCCATTGAAACGAATCCGCTGGAATATGGGGAGGTCGTGACGCCGCAGCCGAAGAGCGGTGAAGTGCTTGTGCGTGTGCGCGCATGCGGCGTTTGCAGAACCGATTTGCATGTGATCGAGGGAGAATTGCCGCTGCGCAAATCGCCCGTGATTCCAGGCCACCAGGTTGTGGGTATCGTCGAGGGGCAGGGAGAGAACACACGGCGCTTCGGAATCGGCGACCGCGTCGGCATCGCCTGGCTTCATCGGACGGATGGAACCTGCGAGTATTGCAAGACAAACGCGGAAAATCTTTGTGACAACCCGGTGTTCACGGGCTACAGCGCGGATGGCGGTTATGCAGAATACATCGTTGCACCGGAGGATTTCATCTACACCATTCCAGCAGAATTTCCCGATGAACAGACCGCACCGCTGCTCTGCGCAGGAATCATCGGGTTCCGGTCGCTGCGGCTCTCCGGGATCAAAGCGGGTGGACGCCTCGGCCTTTATGGTTTCGGAGCAGCGGCGCACATTGCGATTCAGGTGGCCCGGCACTGGAATGTGGATGTGTTTGCTTCCACTCGTGATGTTCGCCATCAAGAACTGGCACTGGAGTTGGGCGCGATGTGGGCCGGAGGGACGTATGATGAACCTCCGAAGAAGCTGGACGCCGCGATCATCTTCGCGCCGGCCGGAGAAATCGTTCCGGCGGCGCTGAAGGCGCTCAAGAAAGGCGGCGCGCTCATTCTGGGAGGAATCCATATGAGCCCCATTCCCTCGTTGAGTTACGACCTGTTGTATCAGGAGCGGGTGATCCGCAGTGTGGCGAACAATACTCGTCAAGACGGCATAGACTTCTTGCGCATCGCCGTCGAAATTCCGATTCGAACACAGGTACAGGCCTTTTCTCTTTCGGAAGCCAATCGTGCGCTCAATGCGCTAAAGAACGGTGCCATCTCCGGCGCGGCAGTCCTTCGCATTGGCGAGTAGCTAGCCTATTTCTTGTATACATCTTGCAGATCAGCTTCGATGGCGATATCCCGGCCGAACTGCTGCGTGCGAACATTGCGCAGCGGCGGAAGGCTCAGTCTCGGCGCGAGCGCCAGGGGGACGCGACTTACGCCAGAAATCCTCGGGGCGTAAAAGAGAAAAAGCTTGTGGACCACGCCCGCGGCCAGCGCCGCGCCGTTCATTGTCGGGCCTGCCTCCAGGAGCACGCTCAGGAGATCGCGGCGGCCGAGCTCCGTGAGCACATCGTCCCAATTGATCCGACCGTCCAGCGATTTCGCGTGGACGACTTCGACGCCCTTTTTCAGCATCAGGCGCGCACGCTGCGAACGCAGAGCCACACTCGTGAAAACTAGGAGGTCGTCCTCGGCGGTCTTTACGATACGCGAGTACCGCGAGAGGGACAGTTGACAGTCGAGAATGACACGCAATAAACGCCGCCGGCGAGGGAGGCCACTGCGATCGGAAAGAAACGGGTCGTCGACCTGGATCGTGCCGATTCCCGTCAAAAGCGCATCCGAAGCGTGCCGCATGCGGTGCACTTCGGCGCGCGATTCTTCGGAGGTAATCCACCTCGAATCGTTTGGCCAGCGGGATTTTCGCCGGAACTTCGTGTGCTTGCCGAAAAGGGCCAGTTGACCATCAAGCGTCATGGCCGACTTCAGAGTGATGAATGGCTTCTTCGTTCGAATCCAGCAGGCGAACGGCTCGTTGAGGCGGCGCGCTTCTGCTTCGCATACTCCCGTGAAAACTTCGATACCCGCCGCGCGGAGACGCTCAAAACCGTGGCCGGAATTTACGGGATTCGGATCATCCATCGCCGCGACTACGCGCTGAACGCCCGCAGCGATGATTGCGTCCGTGCAAGGACCAGTGCGACCAGTGTGATTGCAAGGCTCCAGCGTGACGTAAAGCGTTGCGCCGCGCGCCTTATCGCCGGCCGACTTCAGCGCGACGATTTCGGCGTGGTCACGCCATTGATATTGATGAAAACCTTCGCCGACGATCTGGCCTTCGCGCACCATGACGCAACCCACCATGGGATTGGGGCTGGCGAGGCTGGTCCCTTTGCGGGCCAGCACCAGTGCATGTTCCATGAAGCGAATGGCGTGTGCGTCCACGGTTTAATCGAAAAGAGAGTTGACGTACGTTTCCGCGTCAAAGGGAACCATGTCGTTGATCTGCTCGCCGGTGCCGACGAAACGAATGGGCAGGCCCAATTCGCGCGAAATCGCAACAACGATGCCGCCCTTGGCGGTACCATCGAGTTTGGTGAGGATGATGCCCGTAACACCCATAGTGGAAGTGAATTCACGGGCCTGAGTAAGCCCGTTCTGTCCGGTAGTGGCGTCCAGAACCAACAAAACATCGTGCGGCGCGCCGGGAATCACTTTCGCGGCGGTGCGCTTCATCTTTTCCAGTTCGGCCATGAGGTTCGATTTGGTGTGCAGGCGTCCTGCGGTATCCACAATAACGACATCGGCCGAGCGCGCCTTGGCGGCGGCGACTGCGTCGTAAACGACCGCCGCGGGGTCGGCACCCGATTTCTGCTTGATCACCTCGATGCCGTTGCGCTGCGCCCAAATTTCTAGCTGCTCGACGGCGGCCGCGCGAAACGTGTCTGCCGCACAAAGCACCACACTGCGGCCTTCTTGGCGAAGTCGGTTCGCGAGCTTCCCAATGCTGGTGGTCTTCCCTGCGCCATTAACGCCAACAATGAAGATCACCCGCGGGCCGCTGCCGTTCTGTGAGGTAGAAATGATGTGCGACTTGATCTCGCGCTTGAGTTGCGCGGCGTCCGAGAGCGCGTGGCGGTCCATTTTCTCGCGCACCACATCCAGAATTTCTCGCGTGGGCTTCACACCCAAGTCGGCGGAAAGAAGCGCCGTCTCCAGATCTTTAAGGATCGAAGGGTCGATCCTGCGCTCGCCCAAAAATATCGTGTCAACGGTTTCGGAGAGTGCCGCCTTGGTCTTGCTGACGGACTTCTTCAGCCGATCGAGAAGTGTTGGTTCGGGTTCATTCTTGCCAAAAAGTGAAATCATAAGACGCGCGCATGACAGTGACGGCAACTTAAAATTGTAGCAGATGCAGCGTCTTGGACCGTTACCAGACACACGAGGAAGCTCACCAGACGGTATCAAACGCACAAGAGCAGTTGAGGCGAGCCTGGGGATTACCGCTAGACGTGCACTTCGACGGCGCTGAGGCGGAGCTTGCCCGTGTTGACGGTGGATTCGAGAGCGGTCACGACCACGGCATCGAATTTTGAGCCGGTCAGGGCTCGGATGCGGTCCATCGCGTAGTCCAGTTCCATCGCCGTCTGATAGGGGCGGTTGGTGGTCATGGCATCGAGAGTGTCAGCGACGCCGATGATGCGCGCCATCAACGGAATCTGCTGGCCCTGCAGGCCGTAGGGATAACCACGGCCGTCCATATGCTCGTGGTGCAGCTCAATCCCCGGGAGCATTTCCTTCAACTGTGAAACCGGGCGCATGATGTTCGCGCCCTTCACGGTGTGCTGCTTCATCAGCCCAAATTCCTCGGGCGTGAGCGAGCCGGGCTTTTTCAGCACGCGGTCTTCGACACCGATTTTTCCGACGTCGTGCAACAACGCTGCAATGCGCAGCTTGTCCAGCTCTTCCGTGCTGAGCCCCAGCTCCTGGCCGATCAGCGTCGAATACTTGGCCACGCGACCGGAATGACCGCGCGTGTACGGATCCTTTTCGTCGATGGCCGCGGCGAGCATGCGGATCGATCCGATAAACAGCTCGCGATTCTCTTCGGCGGCTTCCTTCAGGCGCTCGATGTATTCCTCGATGTCACCTGCCATCTTGTTGAAATTTTCAGCGAGCTCGCTAATCTCCGAAGCCCCGCGGACGGGCGAGCGTTGGTGAAATTCGCCACGGCTGATCGCGCGGGTGGAGGCTGCCAACCCGCGGATGGGCTCGCTGATGCCCACCGCAAAGAAATACCCGACGAGAATGGCGGACAGAATGACCACGATGACGAACGCCAAGGCCTGCTGGTTCAGCTCGGTGACCCCGGTGTCGGTCTGCGCCTGATCAAGGCTGCGCTGAGCGATGACTGCCCAATTCACTTCAGGAAGAGTGCTGTAGGTTCCGATCATCTCGATCGCGTGTTTCTTGTTCGTTTCGGTAAATCGCACCGTTTCCGTGTTGCGGAGCTCCTGTGGTAGCGCTTTCACCTGGGCCACAAGGGAATTGCTGCTGACGTCCGCACCAGGAACGAAGTTTTTTGTGTCCCAGTGCGCTACCAGGCGGCCGTTGTGATCCACCAGGAAAACAGTGCGTTCCCTCACGCTGGCTTCCTGCAAACGGTGAACGATGGAATCCAGGGAAACGACCGCAGCCAGCATCCCCGTAAAATTGTCGTTCACGTCTTTCAAGGGAACGGCCACGACGAAGGCCGGCCGGTTTTCCGGCGCCAGCGCCAGAGGATCACTTCGAAACTTGACCACCTGCAGCTGCTGAGATTGCATGCAGGTTACGAAAGCGCGCTGCAGCGCTCTCTTAACGAAAGGATCCTCCTCGGCCCGGAAATTTCCCTGTGATGCGGTCGAGCCCTTGCCGGATTTGCCGACGGCCGTCAGGTAGATGAACGTACTGCGATTGCTATAGACAAATTCCTCCAACAGGCGGGTGACCTTGGGTTCCACCGCGGCATCCTCGACGTTGTCGCTGAGCCCCGTAAGCGCGAGAATCTGGCGCTCGCTCAGGAGCTGTTGCGTCAGATTGGATTCGAACAGCTGGATTTCCTGCGCCAGCGACCTGGTTAGGTCGGTCTGCTGGACGCGCTCGGTATCCACCAGCTTGTCCTGGCTTAGCTGCAATACTTGGCGGTGGTAGAGACCAATGGGAAGTGCGCTGACCAGCAAAAGCGCTCCCAGAACGAGCCAAAGGATGCGCACTCGTCCGGCGCGCACACGTTCCCAACGAGATTTGGCTTGCAGCGACATCGCGACTATTCATTTTAAGAGAACCGGTGGGACTTAAGCGGTCCGGTAGCGCTCCGCGTCGCGCATGTGCAACTGGGACTTTAGTACTAGCGGCCGAAAAAGTGCACAATCACGGCGTGTTCTGTGGCAGACACCGGTTCACGGGCACGTTCAACAGGCACGGTTCAGCTCCATTCCTCCCTCGGCCTGCCCAACAGCAAAAACCAACAGCCCAGGACTGAACCCTGAAAACCGCGTGTCGCGGCTACTCCCGCTTCAAAGGCCGCTCCATGATGTCCCGAATAGCGTCCTGCGGCGACTTGCCGGCGTGCAGAATTGCGTCAACCTGAACCGTGATCGGCATTTCGATCCGATGTTCGCGGGCCAGCGCCAACAACGGCGCAGCGGTATTCACGCCCTCGGCAACCATTCGCATATTCGCGAGGATCTCGAGGAGAAGTCGTCCTTTGCCAAGTTCGACTCCCACGAAGCGATTGCGGCTGAGCGAGCCGGTGCAAGTGAGGACCAAATCGCCCAACCCTGCTAGACCGCTGAGCGTCTCCGGCCGAGCCCCCAGGGCCACCGCCAAACGGGCCATTTCCGCCAGGCCGCGCGTGATCAGCGCCGCGAGCGCGTTCGAACCGAGGCCGAGCCCCTGACAAGCCCCGGCGGCAATCGCCATCACATTTTTCATCGCGCCAGCGAGCTCCACGCCCAGAACGTCGTCGTTCGTATAGAGACGGAAGGCGGGGCCGGCAAACTCTTCCTGCAGCTCGGCGGCGAGCGCGGCATCCCGCGAGGCCAGAACGACGGCCGTAGGCTCGCCGCGAGCGGCCTCCGCGGCGAAGGATGGTCCGGAAATCACCGCGATGCGCGGCGCAAATTTCGGCGAGACGACCTGCGCGATCACTTCGCTCATTCGCAGGTGCGTTGATGGCTCAAGGCCCTTGCTGGCGCTGACCAAACTTGCGCCGGAAACGACAAAGGGAAGTGCGGAAGCGTAAACCGCGCGAGCATCGGCCGAGGGCGTAGCACCGACGATGACCTGCGCGCCAGAGAGTGCGGTTTCCAAATTAGGATGAACTCGAACGCTCTCAGGCAATTTCGAGCCGGGAAGATAGGTCTTGTTTTCACGATCGCGGCCGATCGACTCGGCCAGTCCGGCGTTGTGCACCCAAAGCGAGATTTCGTGGGGCATGCGGCTGCGTGAAAGCACAATGGCCAGCGCAGTACCCCAGCCTCCGCCACCCAAAATGGCAATGCGCGTCATTCTCCGTCCTTCTTCTTTCCAAAGGAAAATCGCGGCTCGGTGCCTTCGACGAGCCGCTGAAGATTGCCGTCATGTTTGTAAATCACCAGCAGCGCGATGCCCAGGGTTCCTGCATCGATGATGATCGGCGGCGCATGACGCGGCGCCCACAGAAAATAGATGAGCAGCGGCATGGCCGCGGCCGCCGCGATGGAACCCAGCGAAACAAAACGCCAATAGGCTACGCAAAGAAGGAAGAGCAACAGGGCGACGACGGCTGCCAGCGGGCATAGGGCAAGAAACACGCCGAGCGCTGTGGCCACGCCCTTGCCGCCTCTGAATCTGATCCATATCGGGAAGCAGTGTCCCAGCAGTACCGCGAAAGCGGCCATCATGCAGGTAGCGCTCTCGTTGGTGAAACGACCGGCGAGCCAAACGGCTGCTGCGCCCTTTGCTGTGTCGAAGACCAGCGTGAGAGTCCCAGCCAACGGGCCCACGACGCGCGCGACGTTGGTTGCGCCGATGTTGCCGCTGCCAACTTTGCGCACGTCCATGCCACCGAATAATTTCGCGAGGAGCAGCCCGAAGGGAATCGAGCCAAGAAGATAAGCAGCGAAAGGGATCAGAAAGGCCATGGGCGAGATTTCCGGCATGCTCCGTCAGGCCTCCGCCACGAACGGAAGACTTTCGAGCGTAGTGTACTCCGCGCCGGAGCGTTTTAGCTTGCTTTCGATCAGATGAAACTGACTAGTGCGGAGCGAACCAAGCTCGCGCGCCGCGTTCTCCTGAATCGCGGCGCGAAGTTTCTCCGGCAGCCCGGGAGACCCGAATCGCGCGAGCGTCAGATGCGGCGAAAAAGGCCGCCGTTCCCGCGGGATACCAAGTCTCTCCGTGGCCTTGTCGATATCGGCCGACAAGGTCTTCAAATTCGGCGAAGCCTCGATGCCCGCCCAGAAAACGCGCGGACGTTTCTCGTCGGGGAAAAAGCCGAGACCGCGAAAACGGAGTGTTAGAGGTCCATCGGAGCGCACGGTGGCGAGAGCGCTTCGAATGGCTGCGAGTTTTGTTTCGCAGACTTCACCGACGAATTTAAGCGTCAAGTGAAGATTCTCGGGACGCACCCAGCGAGTTTCGGGCGAGATCACCTGCAAGGATTTGAGCAAGGTCGCTAGATTTTCTCGCACCGCGACCGGAATCTCCAGCGCGATAAACAAGCGCATGGGAGGTCAAGACCTTTTGGCACTACGTGCCGGCGGCTCCCCTCCGTTGTAGAGGAAATGGATGCGCACCAGATCGAGCGCCAGTTGCGAGGCATGCCAGCGAATGGCTTCGCGATCGCCCGGAAAGACCACGCCGCGCTCTTTCACGCCACCGGCATGCGACAGCGCGATGTGCACGGTGCCGACCGGTTTTTCCTCGCTCCCGCCGCCCGGGCCGGCAATGCCGGTGATGCCCATGCCCAGCGTGCTTCTCACCTGGCGTCGAATGCCCTCCGCCAGCGCCATCGCTACTTCACTGCTAACGGCGCCTTTCGTCTGAATGAGTTCCGCTGGGACGTCCGCCCAGGCCGTCTTCAGCTCATTGCTGTAGCTCACGACGCCGCCTAAGAAATACGATGAGCTGCCCGCGATGCTGGTGAGCCGCTGAGCCAGCAGCCCTCCCGTGCAGCTTTCCGCGGCGGAGATGGTAGAGTTATTCCTCGTCAGCAGGCCCGCCACGACTTCCTCCATGGAAGAGCCGTCTCGCGAGAAGATGCGGTCTGCCAGTGCGATCTCGAATCCCTGTACAATTTCGTCCAGCGTTTTTTGCGCGTGCGCCGCGTCGTCGGTCCAAACCCGCAAATGAATCTGAATCTCTCCCGGCGCGGCCAGAATCGTGGTGTTCACCTCGGCATAGCGCGTGTAAATGGGTTTGATGCGCTGCTCGACGCTAGATTCGCCCATGCCCGCGACGCGCAATTCCCGGTGAAACATTCGAATGCTCGAGCTGCGCCGTTGCAACCGCGGCAAAATCTGCTCCTGATACATGGGCTTCAATTCGCGTGGCGGGCCGGGTAGCAGCGCGATGAAACGCCCCGCGTCTTCGAGCCATAGCCCGGGCGCCGAACCACGCGGATTCTCGAGAATCTCCGCCCCTTCCGGGACCATCGCCTGCCGTACGTTTACCGCCGGCATCTCCCGGCCGAGCTGGCGGAAGCGCCCTTCGATGTAACGGAGGATTTCCTGGTTAAGGTGCAGCTTGCGGCTCAGCAGGTCCGCGACAGTTTCGCGCGTCAGGTCGTCTTCCGTGGGGCCCAATCCGCCCGATGCGATGACCAGCTCCACGCGCTCCAGCGCTTCCTTGAACGCGGCGCTCAAATAATCCCGATTGTCCCCGACGATCGATTTGCGCACCACCTCGATGCCGAGCTTGTTCAGCTCTTCCGTCAGGAAGAGCGAGTTCGTGTCCATGCGGTCGGGAGTCAGTAATTCCGAACCAACCGCGATGATTTCCGCTTTCATCTGTCAAGCTATCCGATCAATGGTAAACCGCGTACGTCCCAATCGAGCGTAAACAAGGCCTCCGTGGTGGCCAGGATCGCGCGGCCGGATGGCTGCAGCGCCATGCCCACAATGCCGGAGCCGCTGAGGACCACCTCGGCCTGAGCCTGCGGCGTAATCCGCACAATGCCGCGGCGGCCGGCATAAGAAGCCGCCACATAAAGATTTCCGTCGCGATCCAAAGCGAGGCCCTGCGGCCGGCCGAGGCCACGGAAGAAAACGCTGACATCACCGCCTTGCGTGATTCGGTGGATGCGGTCAAAGCTGGAGGTCGTCGGCCCCGAAACGTACAGATCGCCGCTGGGATGAAATGCCAGGTGATAGGCGGCGATGGAAGGCTCAAGCGTGGCAAAAACAAAAATCTCGCGGCTCGGGCTGATCTTGAAAACCGTGCCACTGCGGTCGCCAACGTACAGATTGCCGTGGTGATCAAACGCAATTCCCGTGGCGACGCCCATGCCTTCGATCCACTGCTCTGCGCGGCCATCGGGCGTGATGCGATGGATGGTACCGTCGTTGCGGCAGGAAACGAAGAGATTGCCCAAGCGATCGAGCGCCAGGCCGCTGGGATTCATCAAAGAAGTGATGAACGGCTTCACGCTGTAATTTGCCGTGATCTTGTAAAGCGAAACGGGGACACGCTGGCCTCGCGGGCCGGAAAACGTGACGTAAATGTTGCCGTCCAGATCGACCGCGGGGTTGGCGACGGGATGAAGGTTGTCCGCGATTTGCAGGCCGATGTGTACGGGATGCGGTGGGCTTTCGTGGCCGGCAGTGGCGACGCGCACCACTCCGCCGTTCGCACCTTCCGGAACGCGCGCCACCAGACGATTTTCGCTGGCCAGCGCGATGCTGGCTTCCGCTTCCCCGAAGCGCACCACCGGACGCGGCTGCGCGCTCGAGACGAAACCGCGCCCATGAATCGTAATCTCTCCGCCTGGAATGGCCGCTGTGGGCGCAACTCTCTCAATGTGCGGAATGCCGTTTTTCTCTGCCGACGAGCCGAACCCGAATTTCATACCAGGCCAATGTGAAACGTAAGCAAACCAAAGTGTAACGCGACACGCAGCAGAATTGCAGCGTAGATGCCCGCCATCCAGTCATCGGCCATGATTCCCCAGCCCCCGGGCAGTTTTTCCAGCCGGCGGATCGGCCATGGCTTCCAAATGTCGAACACTCGAAAAAGTATAAAACCCAGCAAGAGATATTTCCAATTGAGCAGACTGAACGCGGAGTAGAGACCGAAAACGGTGGCCTCGTCTGCTGGCAGGAGGCCCGTTGGCAACCCCACCGGCATGATCGCCAGCACCAGAGTCAAGTGCATGCCGGAGACTTCGTCAACAACGACGTGTTGCGGATCTTTGAGCCCCGCATAGGTGGCGGCGCTGGAGCTGCTCCACACTCCCAGGAGGCCGACAGTTACGAGGGCTACCAAAGATGGAATCAGAAGAAGCGCCGGCGCCGTATGCCCTCGGAACATCGGCAGATCGATGCCTAGGCCGCTGCCGTGAAGAAAGATCAGCCCAATGATCACGATCAGACTAACGGGGTGGGTAAGAATCGCAACGGCAATTCCGACCAGTGAACCGAACGTTCCGGGAGCCTTGGGGATGTATCCCACGCCGAAAGCAGTGGCGATCGCCAGCGCGAGCCGCGGCTTCTGGCGCGGTGCTTGGGGCGCTGGCGTGGCCTCAGTGTTCGCCGTCATTCGGGTTGTCCAAGTCATTGTCCAAATTAGGGACAATGGTGTTCCCCTGGCCTGCAGCAATGTCATCTTCATTGAAAACTGGTTCGGAGACCACGTATTTCTCGCTGGCCCAGTTACCCAGGTCCCGTTCCCGGCAGCGCTCGCTGCAAAAAGGGAAGTCCGTGTGGACCGCACTGTCAGTCGCTGCTTTGCAGATGGGGCATTTGTGCTTCATTGCGTGGTTCTCTTCTTCTCTGCGAACTCTGTTGTTCGGCTACCGTCCCGACCTTGTCGGGTGGCCGCGGTGTAACGTCTTTCCGCACAAAGCGCAAAGAAAACACACCGGCCAAGGAAACGCTATCTTTGAAAGAAGAGTATAACTCACCCCCAAGTTCACACCACAATACGCAGCTGGATTCACGCCGCCACCCGAGGAGGGGTCATCCTGAGAAGAACCGGCGAAGTTCGCCGATCTCGCTGCGCCCAGGATGACCACGGCGGCGCGACAAGCCGCGAGAGCCCTCGCTTCGGTGGTAAGAAATGCTGATTAGCCAAGGACGCGGAGGGGTGCCCCGGTGGCGATGCGATGAAGCTTTTCGGCGGACGGAACCGGCGGCATGGGCGCAGCGCCGGCGCCGGCCGGCGCGGCAGGCCGGGGCAGAATTTCGGCGACCCGGCCGATCAGGTCGTACGTGTCTGTCTTGGTAATCTCAACGCGGGTGACGTCGCCGGCTTCCGCGACTTCTCCGCCGGGCAATTCAATGTCGGTGAGGTACAGCTTCCCGTCGATCTCCGGAGCCATGCCTTCCAGTCGCGCTTCCCAGACAAGAGGATTGTCCTTTGAAGGCCCTTCGATCAGCGCCATGAAAGTGCGCTTCTTCGAAGCGCGCGAGGTTGTCCTTAAATATCTCGCTCGCAGGTTCTCTCGTGAGATCTTCTTCTGAATGGCCATCAAGCGATGGCGACGATCGCTGATCGTTTCCGCATCCACTTTTTCCTCTAGCGCGTAGCTACCCGCGTTGTCCACGTCGGAATACTCGAAGACGCCCATCCAATCGAGGTTTGCGGCTCTTACGAAGTCGCACAACTCCTCAAAATCGTTTTCGGTTTCGCCCGGGAAGCCCACGATGAACGATGTGCGTAGTGAAACCCCGGGGATTGTCGTCCGAATGCGCTCCAGCAATTTCAAGAAGGCCTCGCCGTTCGAACCGCGCTTCATCCGCGCCAGCACGCTGCGGCTGGCGTGCTGCAACGGCATGTCCATGTACTTGGCGAGCCGCGGATGCGCGGCAATCGCGTCGAGCAATTTCTGCGTGACGCGATTTGGATACGCGTACAGAAATCGCACCCACAGCAAGTCTTCGGTCAGCGCAAGTTTCTCCAGCAATTGCGCGAGGCCGTCCCGCAGACCCAGGTCTTCGCCGTAAGAAGTCGTGTCCTGGCCGATAAGGGTGATTTCCCGAACGCCGGCCTTCGCCAGATTCTCCGCCTCGCGCACCACCGACTCGAATCGGCGGCTGCGAAACGCGCCACGAAGCTGCGGAATAATGCAAAACGTGCAGGGATGGTCGCAGCCTTCAGCGATCTTGATGTAGGCCGCGTGTTTCGGCGTGGTGACGATGCGCGGCGTCAGGTGGTGATAAAGAAACGCGGGCGGCTGCGCGGGGAGCACGCGAAGGTCGCCTTTCACCGCTTCCATTATTCGTTCAATTTCGCCTGTGCCCACCACCGCATCCACTTCCGGAACTTCTTCTAGAATCTGCGCGCGAAACCGTTCGACCAGACAGCCCGCCACAATCAGTTTTTTTGCCGCGCCGAATTTTTTGTGCTCCGCCATTTCAAGAATGACATCCACGGACTCCTTTTGCGCCGACTCGATAAAGCTACATGTGTTGACTACCAGTACTTCAGCTTCGTCGGCGCGCGGCGTAAGTTCATAGCCTTGGCGTTCAAGAATGCCCATCATCACCTCGCTGTCGACGAGGTTTTTGGGGCATCCCAGGCTGACGAATCCGACCTTAGTCATAAACTGTAAATTTGCCACTTTGCGCAATTCTCAATTGTAACATGAGCTGTTCATGTTGGTGTTTGTAGGGCCGCGGCGGGCGACTACTCTTGGCACGGCGAAATCGGTCTCTAAAGTCCACGCAATGCCGCGCGAACCCGGTCGAGCAGTTGACGCAGGCGCGTCGTATCGCAAGGCCCGCCGCCGAAGCGCGCGTGGGCGTAGAGCTGCGTGAATTCCCGGACGACGGGTGCCAGACTTGGTGAATCCACCGCGGCAGCGAATTCGAACGGTGTCTGCGACACATCGCGCATCAATCCGCGGCGCGACAGTATTCGCAGCAGTTCCGCATAGAGCCGCGATGCAAGCTGGGGATCGGTGCGAACTATTTTGGATCGGCGCAATTGAAAAAACAAACGGACGCGGCGGCTCAGTTCAGCGAGAAGATTGAAACGCAAGGCTACCAGAAAAAGCACCAGCGCGATCGGCAGCAAATAGCCCAGCACGCCCCGCTGAAGCTGCCACGATTTTATCCATTTCTTACCCGCGCGTTGCTTTTGTTCGAACCAGCCGCGCGCGGAGTCACTCCAATTTCGCGAGCCCCGCTGCAGGTTCTGCGCCAGAGCCAGTTGGTGGGCGAAGTCGTAGCCGATTACCCATTCGCTCCAGGTGATCTCCATCCAGTCGGCGTACTGCCCTAGGCGCGTCAGGAAGCCGGTCTCATTTTCAGGACTAGCCGGCGTGGGATCGAATGTTTGCCAGTCCATGCCGGGGAAATAGACTTCTACCCAGCTGTGCGCGTCACTTGCGCGGACGATGTAATCTCCGCCCAGGTCGTTGTATTCGCCCGGCAAGAAACCGTTGACTTCGCGCGAAGGAATGCCGAGCGTGCGCAACATGATGGCCATCGCCGAAGCAAAGTATTCGCAGTGGCCCGCGCGGGTCTCAAATAGAAAATGAGCGAGCGGATCGTCCCCCGGCTTACCGATCAGATTCAAGGTGTAGGTGAAACGATTGTGCAGGTAGCTTTCGATCGCCACGGCCTTGTCGAAAGGAGTGAGAACATTTTTCGTAATCTGTTTGGCGAGCTCCGGAATGCGCGGATCAAGCGGAGGAAGCTGCAGATACGTTGCGGTGATATACGGCGAATAGTCGGTCAAAGCCGCGCGCAGCTTGGCTGCATTGAGGGGAGGCAAGCTGGAAATACCGGCATACCGTACGGCACTGTAATTGTGGAAAGGATTCAAAAGCGTGCCGGTGGCATCCCGAAGGATAGAAGTGCGGCGCATCGCGGCAAACGAGTTTCCGCCTTCGCCGGTAAAATTTCCGCGAAGACGAGTGACTCTTCCGGGGACGAAAATAGCATCGGTGGCAAGCGGTTCGAGGTATATGGTGTAGAACATGCCAGGATCATGCGAATCGGTCTTGGGTGTCGAATCCGTGGCGTAAATCCAGCCATCCTCTTTGGGCTTCAGCTCTTCCGGCTTGTGATCCGAAGAAGTCCACCGCCTCCCGTCAAAGGTCGTGAGCGCAATGCCCCTCCAGCGCAGCCGGTCGTAACTCACCGGCTTACCCGTTTGCACCCGCATTACTACTGTGGAATTCCTTTTGATTTCCCCGATTTGACCGAGCTCGACGTTTTCGGTGAAGCCGGTCATAAGCGAAGGGCTGAAGCTGGCGCGGCCGAGATATCCGGCACTGAAACGCGGAAAAAAGAAAAACAGCACGCCACCAAGGGCGATGGATCCGACCGCCACGCTCAGAGCCGAAAGACTCAGCGCGCGATTCAATCTTCGATCGCGCTCGGTGTGCAGATGGAGAGCAGGCGAGACGGCGCCAACGGCTCCGCGGCGTAATTCCATCCCGACGAAAGTGGAAATACCAAACAGGAGAAAGATAAAAAAAAGAATCAGGAAAGTAGTATCGACGGTAAGAACGGCCGCGGCAAGAATAGCCGCGAAAGACAGCATGGAGAGAAACAGCGCGTCACGGTCCGTGACAGCGCTATAGAAACGTACGATGGTGACGAAAATCAGAAAATGGACCGCTCCCAGGAGCGCGGCGAATAGCGGCGGATTGGCCGAGTTGCCAACAGAGAAACGCGAGAGAAACAGGGCGTCCACGGGGAAGAACGCCAGGTAAGCGAGGACGCACCAGGTTGCGGCGCGATGTGAAATTTCGGTCGGGCGCCCGTGCCACGAGCGGAAGCCTTTAATTAGCACGGCGAGTGGGGCAGCAAAGCTGGTGATGACATCCAGCTTCCCGGTGCTTACCAGCGTGACAGTCGAGGTAAGAATCAGGAGCGAAAGCGACGTGCGGAAGAAACGCTCGGCGGGCAGCGCGGGGTCACTCGAAGTCGTGATGGACGCAGCCATGGCTCATTTTTATCGTAGCACCTGGGGTGCACCGCGGAAAGGTGGTGGGGCGAAAGGATAACTCTCAGCGCTAGCCGGGAATGAAAGCTGGGCTGCCAAAGCGGCGCGGGCAACTTTCCTAGTAAGGTTAGAAACGGGCAGGCTGGAGATGTCACCGAGCGGAACCTGCTTTGCGCCCGTAATGCGGGGGAGTTTTTTTACGTCGATGAGGAAGGGCAAGACGGTGATGGCGCGGTACGTTACCGTATGACGGACTTTGCCGGCGGGTACCAGTTGCCACTTGCGGTTTTGCACTCCGGGAATGTGCCTTCGCAGGAACGCCATGAGACACCCGGCTGGCTCTGCGGTCACCGCGAGCGTCGGGAAATGCCACATATTTGAAACCAGCGTCGGCACGTGATTGGCCGAGGCTTTCTCTTTTGTTCGCTTCGGCGGTGGATACAGAATAGTTTGGCCTTTTCCATCTACGAATACGGCAGCGGCCAGAGTGACTTCCACGGTGGTGTGCTTTATCCGTTTTTCCGGTAAGGATTCGGCGATGCCCAGCCTGCGCCCTTCGCAGTATTGGGCGACGGGACAGAGCAGACATTGCGGCGATCTTGGAGTGCACACAGTTGCGCCAAGTTCCATGATGGCCTGATTCCAATCACCCGGGTGTTTCGGTTCGAGCAAGCCATCCGCTGTTTCTTGCAACTCTTGCCAACGCTGTGACTCCAGGAGGTCTCCGCGAATTGCGTCGAGGCGCGCAAGGACGCGCGCGACATTGCCGTCGAGGACGGCGTATTTTTCGCCAAAGGCCATACTGAGAATCGCCGCGGCAGTGTAGTTTCCGATGCCGGGCAAGCCGAGAGCATCCTTCAAGCGCGTTGGAAATTCTCCGCCGTACTTTGCAACAATTTCCTGCGCGGCCTTCTGCAGATTGCGCGCGCGGCTGTAATAGCCTAGACCCGCCCACCAGCGCAACACTTCTTCCTGCGGCGCAGTGGCGAGCATGCGCACGTCCTTGAAGCGCTGCAGAAATCGTTCATAGTACGGAATCGCCACCGCAACGCGCGTCTGCTGAAGCATGATTTCGGAAAGCCAGATGCGATAGGGATCTTTCGTCCGCCGCCAGGGCAGGTCACGCTGAAATCGGCGGAACCAGTAAAGCAGTTGTTTCCGAAATGTAGCGAGTTCCTTGTTGTTTAGCATATTGTTGGCTCATTCTCGCACAGCTCCAGTCGGACAGACATTCCTGTTCAATATTTTGCTGGACGAAGTGGACAGGCAGGAATGCCCGTCCCACCTACTGCACAGGATCGTCGAGGAAGACGACATACGAAGAACTCCACACCGAGGCGGGGACGGAGCCGTGGGGCTGGCTGGTCACGATGATTTTGAAAAGCTCGGGCGAGGCGGCTAGATCGGCCATGAGCGATTGGTGGGGATCGGATGGTAGGGGTTCGGCGATCGCCAGGTGCTTGAGAATTGCGAAAATGATTTCGTCGGCGGGGGCCAACGGAGTTTCCACACCGGCACTCCGGAATTGCAGCAAAGAATTGTTTTCGTAAAAGTGCCAGGCCAGGCTGGCGCAGATAGTGACGGCGCGCTCGAAACGCTCATTCGTCGCAGACAGTCCCGATTTCAGAGGGGAGGATTCTTCCTCGGATAGATGGGGATCGAGAACCAGGAGGATGCGGCAATCATCTTCACGCGTGAATTCGCGGACCATCAATGAACCCGAGCGCGCGGAAGCTTTCCAATGCACGTGACGCGCACTGTCCGTAGGGAGGTAATCCCGCAGCGCATAGAGATCCTGGCCGCGGCCTTTCGTAAGGCTTTCCAGCGCCCCCTGCAGGCCGGGCAGAATTTCCAGGTATTCAACACTTGGTTCGACGGATGGATAGACCAGCGCTTCCGTTTTCAAGTTGATTTGGCGCGCTTTCCGCAGGAAGCCAAAGGGGAAACGGGTCACGATGCGGAAAGCGTCCTGACGATAGATGCCGCGCCGCGGGAAGGTCATGGGAATGGTTTGCTGCACGCGGTCGTGTTTTGGAAGATAAGGAAAGTACACCGGCGTTTCGAGCATGGCGGCGGGGCCCTGTTTTGTCTTGGTGGCTTCGAGGCGCAGCGAAAACGAAGGCAGCGTCAACTTTTCGTTCCCGAGCTCGGCCATCACACGAACCGGCTGGCCCGCGAAAATATGTTCGGGCAATACGAGCCGCATTTCGATACCCGAGAGGGTGATGGAAGAGAGAATGCCGGACATCAAAACGAGAGCGATGAGACTCGCAAGAATCAGGAAGAGGAGATTGTTTCCGGTGTTCAGCGCTGCGAGTGCGACAAGAATGATCCCGCCGAGATAGATCCAACCCTCGAGGGTGACGCGGTACTCCATTTTGTAACCGATCCAGCGAAGTGGCGTGCGCTTCGCCAGGATGGGAACGAGCGTCACTCCCACCCAGCCGGCAATGGCCAGCGCGGTGAGCGCCGAAGTGCTGGCCAGCGCGAAGTGGCCCAGTTCCGCGGCGGCCCCGGAATACAGGGCCAGAAGGAGCGCAGCCGTGAGTGCCGTGATCGAGAGAAAGAACGCCCGCACGGCGGGGCGGTCAGCCTTGGCCCAGAGTTGCGCGATGGTTGATGGCACGCTCACAGCCGGGCGATCACAAAGGGACGGGTACGGATTCAACGATATCGCGAAGAACGGAATCGGTGGTTTCCGATTTTTTCTGCAACGAGGCATGGCGCGAACTAGCGACAACACGGTGAGAGAAAACCGAAACGGCGAGCTGTTTGAAGTCGTCGGGGAGGCAATAGTCGCGGCCATCGAGATAAGCGCGGGCCTGTGCACCGCGCTGAAGCATGAGTGTGCCACGCGGGCTGACACCCAAAGCCAGCTGCTCACTCTTGCGCGTGCGATTGACGATTTCGAGAGCGTAGTCGTGCAGGCTGGAGTCGACTTTGACGTGCGCGACGGCGTCCTGCATGGCCAGCACATCGCTGACATCCACAATCGGGTCGAGCGAATCGAGAGGATTATCACCAACACGCTTGCGCAGAATTTCCTTTTCGGTTTCGTGCGAGGGATAGCCCATTTTGATGCGCATTAGAAAGCGGTCGAGCTGCGACTCCGGCAAGGGATAGGTGCCGTGATGTTCGACGGGATTTTGTGTGGCGATCACCAGAAACGGCTGCGGCAGTGGGAGGGTCTTGCCGTCGACAGTGACCTGCGCTTCGTTCATGGCTTCGAGAAGAGCGGATTGCGTGCGCGGCGTGGTGCGATTGATTTCGTCGGCGAGGACGACGTTTGCGAAAATTGGGCCGGAGCGAAATTCAAATTCGCGCGACTCGGGATTGTAGACGCTGACGCCGAGAACATCACTGGGAAGCAGGTCCGAGGTGAACTGGATGCGCTGAAAGCTGCAATGAAAGGATTTTGCGAGAGCCTGCGCGAGAGTCGTTTTGCCGACGCCGGGAACGTCTTCGATGAGCAGGTGACCGCGCGCAAGCAAAGTGATCAGCGCTAGCTGGATGGCCTCTTCTTTGCCGTAGATGGCGCGCGCGATGGAGCGCTGAAGCTGCGAGACGACTTGGGAGGTGGCAGTCGGCATTGGTTGAAAACCCGCGTCCTTCCTGTTACAAATAGATGGCGGTTCAAAGCGTCGCGGCCACGCAAGACGGGCGACTAGCTCAGTTGGTTAGAGCGCTCCCCTCACACGGGAGAGGTCAAAGGTTCAAGTCCTTTGTCGCCCACCATTCCTTCTCATTCTCCCACCACTGGTCAGGAACGTGCACTTGTCGTGCGACTTTTGTGCTGAACTTGTTATTTAGGAGCAAGTGGAAACAAGGTTTCGAGCCATTGCACGATAGCCGCCTGGAGTGCGATGCGGTGGTCGGAGTAGGAGACGTTGCGCCGCAGTCGCAAAGCTGCGGACGGAAACATGCCAACCCGGGGTGAGCCTCGCGCCGTGACAGAGGACGTCTGGCGGCTAGCATTAAGTTTCAGCATGGAACCATTTTGGTTCAAGAGGAGCGGTCTTGTATAGTGCTCCAATGGCGAGCTTGCTGCGCACCATCGAGTTTCTAGGCTTGAGCCTGTGGCTGGGGAGCGACGTGTTCCTGAGCTTTGTCGTGGCGCCGGGGGCGTTTCGGATTTTAGCGAGCCGGGACCAGGCGGGGGCGATGGTGGGGTACGGGTTGTGGTGGATGCACATGATCGGAGTGGTGTGCGGGATTGCGATTCTGCTGGCTCGTTTGTTGAGAACACGCACGTTCGCGAGTCTTGCGACCCCGGCGGCACTGTGTGTGGTCCTGATGATGCTGCTCACAGTCGTGTCACAACATGCTGTTAGCCCCAGGATGGCGGCGCTACGAGTGCACATGGGATCAATCCAGGCGACCGTGGCGGACAGCCCCTTACTTGCGGAGTTCAGCCGATTGCACCGGGCTTCGGTTTCGCTCGAGAGCGGCGTACTGCTGGCGGGATTGGCGGCTATCTATTTGATGGCGAAAGATTTAGGTGCTGGTCACTAAAGCCAGATTGATGACTTGACAATCTTCCCACTATTTTGCACAGATTCATTCTAGAGGTCATAGCGCACCAAATTTGCGCCAGAACCCGAGTACTTGTTCCGATCGTGCCTAGCGAAGAGCGCCGCGTTAAATCCCGGTCTCTACCGAGGGAGGCGCTTGCTGGCGGGGCGTTTGGACTTGGCGGGCTTGCGCCTACGGGCTTGGGCGGGGCGGATCTTGCGCGCGGCGGCGCTCCCGGCGCGCTGACAGGCGCGCCACATGTACCAACTGGCAATGGTGCGGTAAGGGCGCCAACGCTCGCCGAAGGCGAGGAGTTCCTTGGGTCTGGGCATGTGTTTTTTGTCGTAGGTGATGGACCAGCCCTTTTTCACGCCAAGGTCGTGGATAGGGAGAACGTCGGGGCGACCGAGTCGGAAGATTAAGAACATTTCGACGGTCCAGGCGCCGATGCCTCGGACGGCGACGAGGCGTTTGACAAGCTCTTCGTCGGAGAGTTTTTCAGCTTGTTCGAAGGTGGGGACGACGCCGTCGATTGTTTTTTGCGCGAGGTCTTTCATGGCCAGGGCTTTTGCCTCGGAGAGGCCGGCTCTGCGAAGGACGGGCTTGCGGAGCTTGAGCATCTGTTGCGGCGAAGGCGGGCGGCCGTTAGAGCCGAGGGCCTTGATGCGGCCGAAGATAGTGGCGGCGGCTTTGCCGGAGATGGATTGATGGGCGATGGCTTCGAGAAGGGTTTCGTAAGGGCTATCCGCCCCGTCGGTCTCGATGCGGAACTCCTGGGTTTCTTTGATCAGCGGGGCGAGTTGCGGATCTCTTGCCGCCAGGGTGTCCATTGCGAGGCGCAGGTCGAATGGCGGCAGGCGAAATTCCTTGGTCACGGTCTGGCTCCAGATTGGGACATGCAGAAGATTAACAGTTTTGTTGGACGCAGCTGCTGCGGAAAAGGGTTCAGTTCAGATGGTTGAAGAGCGGTCCGCGTCGGAAGGCGGACCCTGCCGGAGGGGAACTGCAAGTTAGCGCAGAGATAGGGAGGATACTTCCTCCACCTGAAATGAAGCCGCGGTCAACACCACAGATGTGCGTGGCGCAGGTAACGTTTGAGAGGGAGTTCACCAGAGAGAAGGGTTCAAAACTCCCGTAGGTATCCGTCAATGGGTGGATTGGTGGGCGTGGAAGGCTTTCTTGCGAGCGTAGCGAAGGCCTAGGGCTGACGGCGGCGATGAGGAGCACCTCAGACTCGACGAAGAGTTTGCCGCCATCGAACCAGTTCATGGGGGCACTCTTCAAGGCGGGAGCGGTGAATAGGCTGTGCTAGAGAGCGGCGGCGGAGAAATAAACGGAGAAAGACTTCCAAAGATGTCGGCCGAGACGGATGCGTAGGTAGGAAGGGACAGCGACAAACGCTAACAAATAGACAGCGATTGCCCCGATGGTGTTGTCGAGCGGCTGGGAAAGTGAATGGATTGGGTAGGCGAGGTCGAGAATGCGGAAGCGGGGATTCTTGCTAGAGAGCAGAATCGCCGGATGAAGGATTGAAACGCCGAGGGCAACGTACCCCATCCAGTTGTGTAGCCGGAAGTAATTGAATCGGCGATGGGGCCAGGAGCGGTGAGGGCTGTAGCGGAAGGCCATGAGCAATCCCAGAAGCATGTTCAGGGTGAGGGCGCCGACGGCGACTAGGCCGAGGTAGGCTGAGAGATCTAAGACTGTGATGCTTGTTGGCGGCATGAAAAAGGAATCGTGTCCTTCGCTCGCGTCCCACATTATGACCGGAGAACATGCCATTTCGTTTGGAAGAATGTGAATCTGGCAGCAGGGTGAAGGATTGGGAGTAGTGAATTTGACCAGGGGGTGCAAGGGTGGAGTTGAGGGATTAAAGAGAAAGCCTAACGCCCAGACCGAGCGTGCGTCGAGGGATCGCAGAGAGGAGCGTGCGAAGAGCGGTCCGCCTTCCCGAGGGGAGTCAGGATAAACTCCACTACAAACGGCATGGCCGCACCAGGCGAATGGGTGGTGCGAGGGGTGTGCTAGGATGATGGGTTTGTGCAGGCGGAAATTAGCGTGTTGAAAGGGCTCGCGTGCAGACGGGAATTATTGGACTACCGCAGGTTGGGAAGACCACGCTGTTTCGGATTCTGACGAAGGCGCATGTTGAGGGGAAGGGTGGAGCGTCGGCAACGCATGTGGGTGTGGCGAGGGTACCGGAACCGCGGCTGGTGGAGTTAGCCAAGCTGTATAACCCCAAGAAGATTACGTATGCCACCGTGAATTACGTGGACTTGGGCGGGATGCAGAAGGAGCGCATGCGCGATGCGCTGGCACAGTTGCGCGAGGTGGATGTGATTGCGCACGTGATTCGCGTTTTTGACGATCCTTCGGTGCCGCATTCGGAGGGGAGCATAGATCCTTTGCGCGACGCGACGAATCTGGATCTGGAGCTGATGCTCTCGGATCATGATCAGGTTACGCGCCGGTTGGAGCGCGTGGACAAGGATTTGAAGAAGAAGCGGGATCCGATTCTGGAGATTGAGAAGACCGCGCTGGAGAAATGTAAGGTGCATCTGGAGGCGGAGAAAGCGTTGCGGGAGCTGGAGTTGACGCCGGAGGAGAGAAAGTCGATTGGGGGATTTTTGTTTTTGTCGGCACGCCCGGTGTTGTACGTGTTGAACCTGGGGGACGACGAAGCGGATAAGCTGGACACGGCAGTGGAGCGGCACAAATTGAATTCGTTGCAAGGGCGGACGAATGCGGCCGTGGTGGTGATTTGCGGGCGGCTGGAGGCAGAACTCTCGGAGATGGATGAGAAAGAGGCCGCGGAGCTGCTAGCATCGTACGGATTGAAGGAGCCGGGGCTGAACCGGTTGATTCGCGCGACGTATGACTTGTTGGGGCTGATCCAGTTTTTCACGGCGGGGGAGCCGGAAGTGCGGGCGTGGACGATTCGAAAGGGCGCAACAGCGGTGAAGGCGGCGGGGGCGATTCATAGCGACATCGAAAAGGGTTTCATACGGGCGGAAGTGGTGCGATGGAATGATCTGCTGGCGGCGGGGAGCCTGGCGGCGGCGCGGGAGAAAGCGCAGGTGCGGCTAGAGGGGAAAGAGTACGTTGTGCAAGAAGGGGATGTGATCTTGTTCAGGCATTCTGGATGAACAAGAGCAGCAACCAAGTAAAGAGGCGAAGAAAGATTGGGAAGTATGGCCCCCATAGGGTCGGTGCGGGCGCCGGCCGCAGGGGCGCAGAGCCGGAGGCGAGTTCGTGACCATCGGCTACCGCCGAGATGGATTGAGGGTTTGCGCGGGCTGAAGCCTGTGCTACTGGCGATGGGACATGATCTGGGATTTCGGACGGCGCTGGCGGCGGGGCTGGGGCTCGTGGCCGCGGCGGGGAATTTGATCGGCGGATATTTTGTTGTTCACAAGGATTGGCCGAGGAAGTTTCTGCAATATTTTCTGGCGCTGGGCGCGGGATACATGCTGGCGGTGGCATTCGTCGAAGTGATTCCTGAGTCGGTGCGGCTGTCGGGCGAGAGCGCGCTGCTGTATGTTTTGATTGGCTACTTCCTGGTGCACCTGTTTGAACATACACTGGCGCCGCATTTTCATTTTGGAGAAGAGACCCACTGCGAAGAGGTGAGCCACTATCACGCGCGGACGAGCGTGCTGGTGGGGATGACGATTCACACGTTTTTTGACGGCGTGGCGATTGCGTCGGGATTTCTGGTGTCCACGTGGCTGGGAGCGGTGATCTTCTTCGCGGTGTTTCTGCATAAGCTGCCGGAGGGATTTACGGTGGCTTCGGTGGTGCTGGCAAGCGGGCAGGGAAAGCGCAACGCCATTCTGGCGGCCGGGTTATTGGGAGTGGCGACAGTGGCTGGCGTGGTGCTAACGAGCTCCCTCGAGGGGCAATTGAAATACGCGCTGCCGCTTTCAGGAGGGGTCACGTTGTACGTGGCGGCCACGGACTTATTGCCGGAAGTGAACCGGGAGCCCAATTGGCGAATGGCGCTGCTGGTAT
>WNFO01001935.1_pt1 | contig 26567 bp, 23 predicted proteins | sample 5400251 | NCBI WGS metagenome assembly WNFO01 (sample SAMN13153354, study PRJNA577476) | soil metagenome | isolation source: 100 cm saprolite under Madrone tree | place: USA:California | collected 2016-06-14
TCAACTTCCTTGATCTGGTTACTCACGCCGCTACCTCGATGCCTTCATCGGTAGCCGGTAAGGTAATGCGCACGGTCGCACCTTGCCCCGGCTTCGTTTCAATCTCGATTGTTCCGTGGTGCTGCTCCACGGTGTGGCGGCAAATTGCCAGGCCGAGTCCAATACCTTTGCCTTCCGGCTTAGTGGTGAAGAATGGCTCCCAAAGCTTTGGCAAATCGCTTGGCCGAACTCCGATGCCGGTATCGGCGAATTCAACGACTATCGCCGTTTGACGGCCGGCCATAGCTCCGGCCCGGCTTCTAACCGTCAATGTTCCGCCCTGGGGCATTGCGTCGCTCGCATTGCTTATCAAGTTTAGGAAGACCTGGCGCAACTGTTGCCGGTCTGCTTCGACGGCGGGAAGAGCAGCTGCAAAATCCTGCACGATATGTATCCTGTGACTGCGCAAGTGGTACTGAACAAAGTCGAGCAACGTGGTTAACTCTTCACGAAGATTCACAGTAGAGATTTGCCGATGGCTGCGTCGGCTAAAGACCAACAGGTTGCTAACCAGAGTGGCCATGCGCTCCACTTCCTGCTCAATCACCAGCAACGATCGGCGATTGGGATCATCAGCGGCTAGTTGACCAACAAGAACCTCTGCGTGCAGGGAGATTGTCGCGAGCGGATTATTTAACTCGTGAGCGACGCTCGCTGCTAACTCACCCATCGTGGCCAGCTTCGAGGCTTGCCAAAGTTGTTGGGTCATCGACGCCAGTTCCTTCGTTTTGTTTTGCAGCTCAGCAAGGGCTTGTTCTTCAGCCAGCTTCCGGTCGGTGATATCGCGGATGTTGCACTGGATTACCAGGCTTTCACCCGCCAAATAACTGTTACTCACAAACTCCACCTGTCTTATGATTCCCTCGCGACTTTCTAGCGGCAGGTTTTCGTAACGTATGTATCCTTGCCGTTGCAATTCGGCGAAAGCGCGCTTTGAAGCAATGATGTCTTTGAAAGCTCCTATCTCCCAGAGTTTCTTGCCTGCAAACTCCTCTTTGGAGAAGGCCAGCATCTCGATGAGATAAGGGTTCACGTCAACAATCTGCCCGCTGTCTGCGTCGAGAATAAGAATGCCGTCCTTCGCCGATTCAAACAGTCGCCGGTAGCGCAGTTCGGAACCTTGCAGCGCCTCCTCAGCGAGCTTGCGATTGGTAATATCTTTTTTTGACGAGAGGATATATTTGATACTACCTTGAGCATCCCGGATAACTCGCGTCCAAACATCGACCAGAATCAGAGCGCCGTCTTTTTTCTGCCGAAGCGACTCGAAAGTGGACTGACCGGAATCGATAATCTGTTTGAAAAACTTTTCTTCTTCTTCAACTAGGTCGGCGGGGATTATCAGTTCACTCAACGCTCGACCTATGGCTTCAACTCTGCTGTAGCCGAATGTGGTTTCAGCGCCCTTGTTCCAATAAACTACCGTCCCCGCCGGAGAGAGCGCCATCATGGCGTCCGGAGAGTTCTCCAGCAGTTCCATTGCCAACACAGAATCTTCGGAAAACATTTTTATAATTTGACCCCTTGAAAAACTGAAAAAGGACGTAGCGCTCGCCCCCAAACGCAACGTCCTTCCTCTGCGCGGCGACCCGTACGCATAGGGTGTCTCCGCGATTCGTTTGACTGGGTAAGCGTTTTCAATCGCCGTGGCGGCCTCAGGAGAGTAGTCCAGCAGTTCATTTGCAACTTACATTTCATTTAGCAACCCCCAATTGCCAAATTAAGATTGGTCGGCGGAATTCCCCTGGATTTTGTTAGAGGAGGCGCCTTGCTTAAGCCTGACGAGGCGTAGAACAACTTGCTTCGCCTGCTTTTGTTCAGCAGCAAATTGTTGAGGATGAATTCGTCTAAACCGTTCGCGTTCTCTTAGGTACTGACGCAACGTCAAGAATTTTTTTCGCTTCGGTTTGAATAAGTTCCACATTGGCGCTCATCAACTGCGGTTCGCCTACAACCGTTCATCCATATCTCCCTGTTCGGAATTGGAAGGCGAAGAAGGACGCCGCTTTCGCCCCCGAGGCAGCGTCCTTCTTCACTGTGCGCCGCCTGCTACCTCAGGCTTACGCAATCTGAAAATCTTTTTCGCCGTGCTCAAGGAAGCTTGCACTTCATGGCTATGCTGCGATCTAGTTCGAAGAAGGACGCCGCTTTCGCCCTAAATGCAGCGTCCTTCTTCGTGGCGCGTGTCCTCTCACATCAAGGCACGCGATTTGAAAAGCTCTCGGTTCGAATGGTTGGGACAAAGACGCCGCCCTCGCCCCAAGGCGGCGTCCTTCGTCCACACGCGAGCCACGCTCCTGTTCGCAGAAGGGCACGCGATCTTTGCAAATTTGTAGTCCATGGGCTCTCATTTTTAACTAACGGCGGCCGCCGCACTAGCCTTGCCAATGCGTCCTCTTACCAGGTTTATGACATCCAGGGCCAGGAACGGCTTGTAAAGTATCGGTAGGTCTCGCCCTTCCCAAACGGACTGTAACTCATCGGAAAAGCCGCCGCCGGTCATAAGAATTACATGGGTTAGCGAGGCATGCTTTTGAAATTCCAAGCCGAGTTTGAAACCATCATCTTCACCGAGCAGGTAATCGACTAACACAACGTCCGGTCGACGCTGGTAAAATGCGAGACGAGCCTGCGCCCCATTTTCTGCGATCAGAATTTCCCAACCTTGTTCTCTTAACTCGGCCGCGAGAAAGAACAACAAATCATGGTTGTCATCAACAACAAGAATCGTTGGCGTTTTCCGCGCGGCCCCCTGTGCACCACCAGTGCATGCTATGGAAAGACTTTCGCTACCTTCGCTCGCTGAAATATTTACCTGCGCACCCGGTAGAATCTCACCTCGAGCCACTAGCGTGGCGAGCGGCTGCGTAAGCTGGCGGTGAATAGTTCGCTTGAGTTCCCTGGCGCCGTATTCCTTGCTGATTCCCCTTTGCAGTAGGAATTGTTTCGCCTCCGGCGTCACGTCAATTGAGAAATAACGGTCACCGAGCCGCAAATTGACGTGCTCCTGTAGCGCCCGAAGATCGTGATCAAGAATTAATTCTATTGCCCCCGCATCAAGCGGGTTATAGGTGACTATTGCATCGATACGGTTTACAAAATCCGGCGAGAAGCGCTTTCTAACGGCGCCGAGCGCAATGCTCTCTAATCGGGTGGCGAGATCCGATTGCGATTTGACGGTGGCGCTTTGAAAGCCAATGTTGGGATTGATCTCCTTCATCATTTCGCGGGCGCCGAGGTTGCTTGTGAAAAAGATCAGACTCTTCTCGAAATCGACGATCGTGTTATCTCCCAGGTGCAGGATTCCCTTGTCAAGAATGCCGAGCAACAATTTTGTGATCGAATGGGCAGCCTTTTCTATTTCGTCGAATAGAACCAGAGCTAAGTCACATTGCGGGCTCGTTACCTCCGTCAACTGCTGCTGGGTAAGCAGTGGGGTTGTTTCGCGGTGACCGAGATAACCGGGAGGAGCCCCAACAAGCTTGGCGGTTTCATGCTCCATCTGAAACTCGCCGCAATCGATTTTGAGAATCTTCTTTTCGTCGCCATGCAACAGTTCGGCAATCGCCTCTACAGTTTTTGTTTTGCCCGTGCCCGTCGGTCCAAGCAGCAGAAAAACCCCGGCCGGCCGGCCTTCCGGGGCCAGGCCTGATTGATACATGTAGACGTAAGGGACGATTGCTTTTGTGGCAGCTGATTGGCCCACCACTTTCTGCGACAATAATGTCACCAGATCAAAGGGCGGAGCCGCAGATTGCGATTGCGACAAAGGCTGTGCTTGAAGAATAGAGTCTTGCATCGATCCACCCTCGGCGAAATGCTACGCAGCTTACCTGCGGTCACCCAAACTAGTACCAGGAAGGTTGTTGTAATTTCGACCCCTGGTTTTGATCGTCTAAATGTTTGCCCGCTATAAGTCGGCTTTGGGCAAAAACGGAAGACAATGTAGTTTCAAAAACTTGGCGTTCTCAGCTAGCGCCTGGTAAAAGATTTCTTCTGTGGATGGCCGGGTTACTTGAGTCGCGCTTGGGACGTTGCGCGGAGGGCAAATAAAGAGGTGATCCGTGGGGCGTAATGTATCGCTATGTACGGTTCCGCACAATCGGGGAGTTCCTGAAATAAGCAGGGGAAAGCCTTAGTCAATCTAAGGAATAAAGAATTAGGGTGTCGAGCCATAATAGTATTAAGCTCTGCCGCGCATCTTTTTTTCTGACGAGCGCTCCTCTATTGTGACCAAGCCTATCTTGATGGCATACCTGACCAGGCTGGCAACGTCATGAATATCCAAACGGTCCATCAGTTGAGCACGATGTGTTTCTACAGTTTTGACGCTGATATTCAGGGCTCGGGCAATGTCTTTGGTCGACCCACCCTCAGCGATCAAGGTCAGAACTTCTCGTTGGCGCTGCGTTAACTCCGCGAACTGCACCCGCCCCCCCTGTGTGCTCCTGCCTAACTCAAATGTGGCTTTCTGTTCGACAGTTGGTGAGAGATATTTCCTGCCACGCATAACATGTTCGATTGCCAGGTTGAGCTCGGCGCTCGCTGCACTTTTTGGCAGAAAACCTGCTGCACCCGCGCGAAGGGCCCGAAACGCAAATTCTTCCTCGTCATGCACGGTCAGCACGATCACATGAACCTCCGGAAACTTCTCGCCAGTTAATTTCAAAACCTCAAAACCACTCAAGCCCGGCTTCATATCCATCAACACGACATCAGGCCCAAGCTTCTCAATTAAGTCCAGGGCCCCATGGCCATCTCCGACCTCGCCCACGACTTCCACGAGCTCCAGTTTTTCCAACAGTGCGCGAATTCCCGCTCGGATGAGAGCGTGGTCGTCTATCAGCAAGACGCGAATGTTTTTCACGGTGAGTCAGCAGCTCGTCTGTGAGGACCGCACTCCCCGGAAAACTGGTTTGAAACTAAATTCTTCCCTCGGGATCCAAGAGCTTTCGCATCCTGACGCTGTTGTACGCGTTTTTCATCGCGGGAAGAACATGATGATCTATCCCCGAAACTTTCTGCGTTCGTTGTTGTTTTCTATCCTGCTAGCGAGAAAGCGATGTCACTCTTTGAGAGTCAATACGGCCACCTCCTAATGAGGATAGTCGGCGCCGCACCGCCGGAGAGTAGTTTCCAGATCCTAAAAAATACTCTTATCGCTAAATTTTAGGTGTACAAAAGATCGGGGCACTGACTACTGAAGGTCGGACAACTTGAGGCAAGAAGTTGAGAGACTTGAATTCCCCCTTGTTCTATATGTGTATGCTATTCGCGATGGCACAACAACGCAATCAGGAAGTTTCCTATAAATAACTGAGGAAAAACCTTAGCCCAGAAAGGTCACTCAAAGCATCCAGTTTCGTACTTTCCAGTGTCTAACACTTATTCATCAAGCTTCACCAGACCAATCCGAAGGGCGTAACGGACCAGCCCGGCGATGTCATGAATATTTAGCCGTTCCATTATTTGAGCCCGGTGCGTCTCGACCGTTTTCACACTGATGTCCAAACGTTGCGCTATCTCTTTCGTTGCGTGGCCTTCCGCAATCAGCTTCAACACTTCAGCCTGGCGCGATGTGAGTTCGGACAAAAAAGCGCGCGGATCCTTTAGGTATTTCAGGACCGCCTGTTTCGATAATTCCGACGCCAGGTAGTTTTCTCCGCTGGCGACGGCCTTGATTGCTACCTCCAGCTCGGTGCTTGCCGCACTCTTGGGAATATAACCGGCGGCTCCCGACCGAAAAGCTTGAACTGCATATTCCTCATTTTCCTGGAGAGTGAGTACGATTACGCGCACGCCCGGACAATTCGCAACAATCTCTTTCAAGCTGTCCAGCGCACTCACCGTCGGAATGCTTATGTCAAGCAGTACGATCTCGGGTTTGAGCTCTGTAATCAACTGGAAACTCTGACGGTCACCCGCCGCCTCGGCTACCACCTCCACTTGCGCCATTCTCTCCACCAATGCGCGAATACCTTCCCGGATAAGCGCGTGCTCAGCCGACACCAAAACGCGTATCGGTTTTGACGCTTGAGTCTCCTTTACTCTCTGTGCCCCGGATGAACGATAAGGTTTCAGCATGTAAGCTCGGAGATCGTAAGGATCAGGAGTTTTGGGGGCTGAGGTTCTCGCCTGACCTTCAGGCAAAGATTAACACAGTAAGCAAACTAACCTATTATTCCTGATATTTACAATCGGGGAAAACCTGATACCGGGCTTCTTGGGCCGCTTGCTCAGTCCCACAAACACCACCTCCCATTAGAATTCTTGCTTTCATCCTCCAACCTTACAGAATGAATACCTGGAGGTGTATCAGCATAAGTTTGATCTTAATGTAGGAATTTCTCCCACAACTGGGTAGGGGTTTGCCCCAAGTCCCAATGATTTCCGGGAAATGGTGCTGTGTGATGGGAGACTGATTTGTGGAAAAAAAGGCGGGAAGGTCACATCTTATTCGACGAGTTTATTCTGGATGGCGTAGCGGGTCAGTTCCGCGTTTGTCCTCATCCCCATTTTTCCCAGAAGCCGCGCTCGATAGGTACTAATAGTCTTGTCACTGAGCGAGAGCAATTCGGCGATCTCAGTAACAGTTTTTCCTGAAGCGATTAGACGCATTACCTGAAACTCCCGATCAGAAAGAGCTTCATGAGGCGGTCGATCGGAGTCCCGTCCGAGATCAAACACCAGCCGTTCGACCAAAGTGGAAGTAATATACCTTCCTCCTGTTCCGACTTGGTTGACTGCTTTGAGCAACTCTGCTCTGGAGCTGTCTTTTGTGATGTAGCCCGAGGCGCCTGCTTTGAAAGCGCGACGAGCATATTGTTCCTCCGAATGCATGCTGAGGATCAGCACTGGAAGCCGGGGACGAAGCTCCTTCAACTCTTTTAACACCTCCAGCCCGCTCTGGTTGCCCAAAGAGAGATCGAGCACTGCCAAGTCCCAATCGTGTTCGCGCGCGAGCTGGAGCGCTTCTACTCTGTTGCTCGCTTCACCGAAAATGACTGCACCGTGCTGCTCATCGAAGATTTTCTTTACACCGTCCCGCACAACTGCATGATCGTCAATGATGAGGATTCTTTTCATAGTGCCTTGCATCGAATGAATTGGTGGTCTCCGACTTCTGGTGATTCATAGCTTCTTATCAGCGCCCATTTTCAAATCCTGTCCTGGCCGGAACTTGGCACTCGTAGATCAACCACCGTTCCTTTTCCTTCAAACCCCTTGATATCTATTTCACCTCCGATGAGGTGAGCACGTTCGCGCATTCCCAGTATTCCCAATGACTGCTGTTCTGATTTCTCGCTGTCGCTGATTCCTTTGCCGTTATCGCTGATCGACAGCGCTAAATAGCCGTTTTCCCGGCTGATCTTAATCTCGACCCTGGTCGCCTCGGCGTGACGAAGGACGTTGGTCAGCGCTTCCTGGAGGATGCGGAAGGCTGCAGTTGATTGCTCTTCGTTCAATTCGACTTTTTCCAGAGAGCAATCGCAATCGCAGATGATTCCCGTGCGCGCCTGAAACTGTTGGGCCTGCCATTCGATTGCCGCCACTAACCCGAGATCGTCCAGTACGCTTGGGCGCAATTCGGAAGCGATCTTGCGGATCGCGCTAATCGCCAAATCAGCCAGCTTCATCGGCGTTTGGAACTTCTCCCTCAAGGCCACAAGTGCTAACGGCTCGAGTGGAGTTGAGAGCTGCTTATCGATTTCCTCTAAATCCCATTTCAAGCTCGTAAGCGACGAGCCGAGTTCATCATGAATCTCACGCGCGATGCGGCTTCCTTCTTCTTCTCTGGCCGACTGCAGCCGGGCTGAGAGTGCGCGCAATTGTTCGCTGGTTGCTTTGAGTTTCTCTTCGGCGGCCTTGCGTGCAGTAATGTCCTGGACAGTACCTTCGTAGTACTGAATCGCGCCTTGCTCATCTCGCACTGCGCGTGCGTTCACCGAGATCCAAAGCCTGCTGCCATCCTTACGAAAGACCTCGTGCTCAAAGCCGCGTACTGCACCCTGTTCCTTGAGCTGACGCCTAAACTCTTCACGGCGGGTTGGGTCGACGTAAACTTGCCGGGAAATATCCTGGAGGCTGCGAATCATCTCTTCCGGAGAGCCAAACCCATACATGCGCGCCAGGGCTGGATTCGCCGCAATGTACCTGCCTTCAGGCGTCGATTGAAAAATCCCTTCGCCTGCGTTCTCGAAAATTTCACGGTATTTCTGTTCGGCTTCGCGCAAGGCTTCTTCCGCCCGCTTGCGATCCTCAATGTCGACTGACATGCCATACCACTTAATTAATTTTCCCTGCTCGTCTCGCAGCGGCGCAGTGCGAATCAGGAACCAGCGATATTCTCCGCCAGTCCCCTGCAAGCGCATTTCAGCTTCGTACGGTTCCCCACGCGCAATGTCCGCGAGCCACTTTTCTATGACTCTTGAAACGTCTTCGGGATGAATGGGACGTGTCGGCTCTTCAACATACTGCTCCAAAGAAAGGCCGGTATAGTCCACCCAACGCTGATTGAGGAAATCAACGACGCCGTCAGGCCGAACACTCCAGGCCATGGTGGGAATTGTGTCGATGATAAGCCGGTTGCGATCTTCGCTTCGGCGCAATGCATCTTCGCTCCGCTTGCGCTCGGCGTTCTCCGCTTGCAGCGCCACGTTGGTTCGCTTAAGTTCTTGAACTGTTTCATGCAAGACATCGCGCGCGCGCCTGAGCGATTCTGCTTTGCTCTGTTGCGCCGCAGTCAGCGACGCGACAAAAAACGCTAGCAGTGTAAATAAAAGTAGTCGCGGTAAGTGCGAGATCTCCACGGCCAATGAATGGGACGGAGGCAAGACGTAAGCGAAGGCCAAAATGGAGAGTAGAATCGCGAGCAAGCCCGGCCTTATTCCACCGAACCAGGTACCGAAGATGACGGCGCAGAGGAACAACGATACATGAGCGGCAGCTTGCAAATCGGTATCCATCAACAAGAGAATGATTACCGCAGCGATAACGGATAGAATAGCAACCCCGTACCTCAAAATCGCCGGCCGTTCGGGCGTTCGATCCAGGAGCCGCTGCAGTTCCGTATTGAGTCTTTTTATTTCGGCCTTGGCTCGTATTGGCTCGGGGCTTTCAATGATCTCCCATTCCCCTTGCCGTCTCGCTATTGCAAACCGGTGGGCCTGCATAACGTCGAGAATCTCACCGGCGCCGCTCTTTGCCAGCGGATAGGTGCACAACACGGTCATAGGCTGATCGGTAATGGAATCGTTAAGCTGTTTTTCGTAGGCACAGAAATCTTTCCAATCCTTCTCTTCCAGCCAGAACGTATCCCCCGAAACGCGCATGCCATCGTACCCTCGAGCCAGTGCTCGTTTGAGTTTTGCGTCCCACGCTCTCGTTACTCTCTCTAAATTGAAAACATTTTCTTCGAGATACCAGTCAAGCCCGTTGAGGATTTCAATGTCCTCAGCCGTGAGGCGCTTGTCGAGATCGGGAACAGCTTGGGCCAACGCTTCTTTGGCCTCTTCCACTGTCATTAGCTCAGAGTTCGAGAGCACCCACACGCAGAACTCTTTGCCTTCCAATCCGGCCTTGAAATAGGGGACCAGAGTGTCGAGCAGGTCCTGTTTCGTCTCGTAGAAGTGACAGAAGTGTGTGCCCCAGGGCACGTTACCGACGACGCTGATGCCCGTTTTCCTCAACTCTATTGCCATGGTGTTAACGTCAAACGATTCTTGGGTTAAATAGTTTGGAAGTGGTTCAAAAAAATCCTCATACGCATCACAGCGTCATTCTGCGAACTATCTCGCGGCCGGCAATCGGCACGCGCAGAGTAACGACAGTGCCCTGGCCTTCGGCACTTGTAATACTAACTTCTCCTCCAATGAGATAGGCGCGTTCGCGCATTCCGAGCAAACCGAGTGATTCAGTTCCCGATATTTCCCGGTCTTTCATTCCCTTGCCGTTATCGCTAACCGACAACACGAAATAGCCGTTCTCTTCCTTTATCTTGATAGCCACTCTGGTCGCTTGCGCGTGACGAAGGACGTTCGTCAAAGCTTCCTGGAAAATTCGGAAGACTGCTGTTGATTGCTCTGCGCTCAACTCGATGTTTTCCAGGGAGCAGTCGCAATCGCAGATGATTCCTGTGCGCGCCTGGAATTGCTGTGCCTGCCATTCGATAGCTGCCGCCAATCCAAGATCGTCCAGCACGCTTGGCCGCAACTCAGAGGCTATCCTGCGAAGAGTGCTAACGGACATGTCAGTCAACTTGATCAGAGCGCGCACCTTCTCTCGCATCACAGCGAGTTGCGACTCACCTGGTGGAGTGGAGAGCATTCTGCTGATTTCCTCGAGGTCCCATTTCAAACCTGTAAGCATCGAGCCAATTTCATCATGAATCTCACGAGCAATGCGTGTGCCTTCCTCTTCTCTAGCCGATTGAAGTCGCGCGGAGAGAGCACGCAATTGCTCGCTTGTTATCCTTAAGTCCGCTTCCACCTGTTTGCGTTCGGCGATCTCTTTTCTTAGTTCCTCATTCGCCACTCGAAGTTCGCTGGTTCGCTCGATGACTCGCTGCTCCAGCTCTTCATTCAGTCTCTTTATCTCTTGCTTGGCTTGTATTAACTCCGGCGTTTCAATAACCTCCCATTCCCCTTGCCGTCGTGCTATTGCAAACTGATGGGTGCGCACCACGTCAAAGATCTCCTCAGCTCCGATCGTCGCGAGCGGGTAAGTGCACGACGCGATTGTGCGTTCATGGGGAAATAGTTTGTCGAGTTCGGCTTCGAACTTGCGAAGCTCTTTCGGCCCCGCATCGCGTAGCCAGGCCGGACTGCCGTTGACTCTCATTCCCGCATAGCCTCTGGCCAATGCCTCATTAAGTTTCTCTCTGAATCGATTGGCGACTGTGTGAGGATCAAAAGTCTTGCCGCTGAGAAACCAATCTTCATGGCCGACAACTTCTATGCTTCGCTCGGCCATATACCGGTCAAGATCGGGAAGAACATTTCGCAATGCGCTCGTTGCTTCTTCCACCGTCAGCAGCTCGGAATTCGAGATCACCCAGAGGCAGAACTCTTTGTTTTCCAATCCGGTTTTGAAATAGGGAATCAAAATGTCGAGCAGGTCTTGCTTCGTCTCGTAGAAATAACAGAAGTGTGCACCCCAGGGCAGGTCGCCGACGACGTTGATGCCGGTCTTCCGCAGTTCTATTGCCATCGTATTCACCTCCAAAGATTCTTGGGTACGTTTCCACCAAGTAGTGGGAGCGGAGGTTAAAAAAATTTCGTGTGTCGGAAATCGGAGAAAAACCTGCCTCCTTTCCAAGTCTTCGCTCGCTAACTCGGGGGAGCGACTGATCATGGATTAAGTAGCTGACGGCGAAAAGAAGCAGAACGAACAGGCTGGCGGGCGCTGTCGCAAGTCGGCCCGCAAGAGTGAACGGACGAACAACTGTCAGCCAGGGGGCTGGTGGGATTAATTTAAGGGCGCTGAGGAGTTGCCCCATAAGGTCGCTTTCCACTCCTGCCGTAAGTGCAGATATGGACAAGCTGTATTCTGGAGGCCACGAAGTCTAATTTTAAGAGTTCAAAAGACGATGCGGTTCGGGCAGGAGCTGGGCCGCCTCTTTTCCGAACTCTTCAGGAATATGTAAACCCTGACGTGCGCAATTCTAGTTTTATCCCGGTGCGGTTGCAATCTAAATCGGGGCTTCGCGAACGCGCGAGCTTGAGCATTAGCATGGTCCAACCAGGAGCGCCTGGCTTCACGACGGCACGCAAGCTGCGAGTGATGCATGTGGGCGTGAAAACGTCGCAATTTGCACTATCCCCTGGGCTTTTGTGCGGGGGCGTTTCTCTGCATTAGGTCCGTTCCGCCCCGCCATTGTTAGTCAACGTACTTGCGCCTATTCGGCAAAAAATCTTGCTGGTCATAATCAATAGAATGAGAAAGAAGCTGCTATTCATCATGGTCGCCGCGCTTTGGCTGTCTCTGATCAGTTGCGGGCTATGGGTCACCTGGAGTTACCAAAACACGCGCGGCGAGCAAGCGAGTGCGCCCAAATATTGGCCGCTGACAAGTCGCATTCAACGAACCGGAACACAGCCTACGCTTGTATTGGCGATTCATCCGCACTGCCCTTGCTCTCGCGCAACAATCGGTGAGTTAGCTTTGTTAATGGCGCACGTACAGGGACTGGTGAATACAAACGTGCTCTTCGTTAAGCCTCGTGAATTTTCCCAAGACTGGGAAAAGACCGATCTATGGAAGAGTGCCGCCAGTATTCCTGGCGTGAAAGTTATGACGGACGACGAGGGAGTTGAAGCGGCTGGTTTTGGATCGCGGACGTCAGGTCAGGCGATGCTTTATGACGCCAGCGGCAAGCTGATTTTCAGCGGCGGCATTACCAGCTCACGAGGACACTCCGGAGAGAACGATGGACGAAGCGCCATTGTGTCGTTGCTCAGATCGGGTCTAGCCGCCACAAACGAGACGGCTGTATTCGGCTGCCCACTTTTTAGCAGCGGAAAGCCCGCAGAGGAATTCTGCTATGGCGTACATCAAAAATAATCCCGCTACATCGGAATCCACTCTTCGGCTCGCCAACGATCAGTTTCGCGAGCATCAGTTGCTCGTCTACCGGCGAACGGACGGCATGTTCGCGCCTCTTATGGTCGCACAATGGCTGGCAGGAATTGTGATTGCAGTCTGTATCTCGCCAAAGACCTGGGAGGGCGCGGCGAGTCAGACGCATCCGCATGTCTGGACTGCAATATTTCTAGGAGGAGCTATCTCGATATTTCCGGCCTTTCTGGGTTTATTACGACCGGGCGCCACGTCGACGCGCTATGCAATTGCGGTGGGACAGATGTTGATGGGCGGGTTATTAATCCACTTGACCGGCGGGCGCATCGAAACGCATTTTCACGTTTTTGGATCTCTGGCCTTTCTGGCTTTCTATCGCGACTGGAAGGTTCTTATTCCAGCCACGCTGGTTGTGGCGGCCGATCACTTTCTCCGCGGAATCTTTTGGCCACAATCGGTCTATGGAGTCCTTACGACAACGAATTGGCGAACGCTTGAGCATGCCGGCTGGGTGGTGTTTGAAGTTTTCTTTCTCGTTATCTCTTGTCTTTATAGTCAGCGTGATATGTGGGAGAGAGCGCTAAAGCATGCCACGTTGGATGTCGCGGAAAAGGGTTTCCGCCAGTTGGCTGATGCGATGCCGCAAATTGTTTGGACTTCCCGACCGGACGGCTGGATCGATTACTACAATCAGCGCTGGTTCGATTACACCGGCATGACGCTCGAAGAAACTCAAGGATGGGGTTGGGGACCAGTTATACATCCTGATGATCTGCAACTTTGCATGGATGCGTGGAACGAGTCTGTCCGCACGGGAAAGCCTTTTGAACTCAAATATCGATGCAAGCGCGCAGCGGACGGCGCTTATCGCTGGTATCTGGGCCGCGCTTCCGCAGTGCTCGACGAACGCGGAAAAATCACCAAATGGTTTGGCACCGGGACTGACATTCACGATCAAAAACTCGCCGAAGAAGGATTACTGAGCACCCGTGCGGAACTTGAAGAGCGGGTCCGCGAGCGAACTGCGGCGCTGGCCTCTGCAAACTCAGAGTTGGTGCTGGAAATCCAGGAGCGAAAGCAAATGGAAGCTGCCTTGCGGGAAGGTGAGCAGAAATATCGCGATCTATTCGAGAACGCCAATGACATTATCTACACCCACGACCTCCAGGGTAATTACACCTCAGTTAACAAGACGTGCGAAAAAATCTTGGGCTATACCAGTGCTGAAGCTCTAACAATGAACGTAGCCCAAATTATCGCGCCTGAATATTTCGAGGAAGCCACACGGCGACTGGCGCAAAGGACCGGGGAACTATCAGCACCGGTGTATGAATTGGGGATCATTGCCAAGGATGGTCACGAAGTAATTCTCGAAGTGAACTCACGCCTCATTTGGGATGATGAAAAACCAATCGGAGTGCAGGGCATGGCCCGCGACATTACCGAGCGAAGACGCGCGGAAGCGGAACGCCAAATCATCTCTGAAATAGTCCAGGGCATTGTGACGACGTCTAATCTGGACGAGTTGCTTAAGCTCACTCACAACTCTATTTGTAAACTCCTTTCCGCTGAGAACTGCTTTGTCACGATCTACGATCTGTCGACCAGTTTGATGAATTTTGAGTTTTGGGCCGACAAGTTCGATATGGCCCCGGAGCCCTGCCCGCTCGGAACTGGCTTCAGCGGCTACGTGTTTCGGACGAGTCAACCGCTGTTGCTGGATCGTGAACGAACGGATGCGTTTGTGAGACGCGGCGAAGTCGAGCAAAGCGGGACCTATTCGGCTTCGTGGTTGGGCGTTCCACTGCGAACGCCGAGCGGCACGATCGGCGTAATGGTGGTGCAAGATTATGAAGAAGCAAACGCCTACAGCCAGCGTGATCTTGAATTTCTGACCGCGGTCGGCCATCAGATCGCTATGGCTATCGAACGCAAACGGAGTGAGCGCGAACTTGAGCAAGCGCGCGATGAGGCTTTGGAATCAGCCCGCTTGAAATCCGAATTCCTCGCCAACATGAGCCACGAGATTCGTACGCCCATGAATGGTGTCATTGGTATGACGGGACTCCTGCTCGATACTGAACTCGATGAGGATCAGCGTGACTTTGCGGAAACAATTCGCTCCAGCGGGGACGCGCTCTTAACCATCATCAACGACATTCTCGACTTCTCAAAGATCGAGGCCGGTAAGCTTCAATTCGAAGTGGTCGATTTCGATCTGCGCAACGCAGTCGAGGGCACGGTTGAATCATTGGCTGAGCGGGCCCGCGAGAAAAAAATCGAGTTCGCGTCTTTTGTTCACAGCGATGTTCCGACTGCTTTGCGCGGCGATCCGGGCAGGCTCAGGCAAATACTCACCAACCTTCTGGGCAACGCTTTGAAGTTCACGGAACGAGGTGAAGTGATTGTTTCGGCGGAAAAGGAATCGGAAAATGCAACCGCTGTGATGATTCGTTTTTCCGTCAGCGACACGGGTATCGGCATCAGCGAAGAGACGAAACAGAAGCTCTTCCAGGCGTTCACTCAGGCTGATGGCTCGACTACGCGAAAGTATGGTGGCACGGGCCTCGGCCTTTCGATCTCGAAACAGCTCGTCGAATTAATGGGCGGGCAGATTGGCCTTACCAGCACGCCGGGAACGGGATCGACTTTCTGGTTCACCGTGACTTTAGATAAGCAACCGGCGGAAGCAACTCAGCCATTACTAAAAATCGAGAGCCTGGGTAAGCTGCGCGTCCTGATCGTTGATGATAACGCAACCAATCGAAAGATCCTGTCGCACCAACTGAGCTCATGGAGCATGGTTCACGCGCAGGCTGAGTTGGGAGCGCAGGCCCTGGAGTTGTTGAAGAACGCGGCTGCCAATGGTGTCCCTTATGATCTCGCTATCCTGGATTTCCTCATGCCCGGCATGGATGGTTTCGCTCTGGCTGAGGCCATCAAGTCTGACCCTGAAATTGCGCCGGTGCGTCTGGTTCTGCTTACCTCGGCAGGTGAGCGAGGTGATGGCGCGCGATCGCGTGATGCGGGCATCGCGGCATATCTAAGCAAACCAGTGCGGCAGTCTCAATTGTTCGACTGTCTGATCTCCGTTATGAGTAAGTCGGCCGCCAGCGAAGAATCTACCAGACTCATGCCATCAACTCTGGTTACTAAACACGCTTTGCATGAGTCAAAGAAAATGTCCCATAAACTCATACTGCTTGCGGAAGACAACATCGTGAATCAGAAAGTAGCCGCGCGACAATTAGAGAAACTCGGTTATCGCGCTGATGTAGTGGCTAACGGTAAAGAAGCGGTCGAAGCACTGAGCCGCATTCCTTATGATCTGGTCTTCATGGATTGCCAGATGCCGGAAATGGATGGTTACGAAGCGTCAGCGGAGATTCGCCGCACCGAAGGCAAAGGGAAACATACTCCTATCGTGGCAATGACAGCTCATGCACTTCAAGGCGATCGGGAAAAATGTCTTGCAGCGGGCATGGATGATTACGTTTCCAAGCCCGTCAAGGTAGAGGAGTTGCTCAGAATACTCGAGAAGTTTTTTGCAAAAGCCAGTACAGACAAGCTTGAAAAACCGGATCCCGCTTTACTGGCCGAGGATTATCGCGAAGTGGAACTGACTGCATAACTGTGGCCACCAGCCCGAAGGGAATAACGCCCCGCCGGCGCGGCGAAAGGCACTAGTATAATTGACCCATGATCCTGCCTCCCGGCAACCCCGCTGAACGCTCATATCAGAAAAAAGAGCCGTAAACCTCAGGATTCTCAACTTTTTCGGCCGGCCTTCAGCCCCCGCAAGCGACGGTACAACCCTTGCCATTGCATGATCTGGGAAAGACTCTGCTCGCATGTCCAGCCCCAAATTTCCCTGCAAATTTCATGACAAACACTATTCAATCGACGCGGCACCTGCGTGACCGGCGCGGCTTCACGGTGCTGGAATTAATTGTCATCCTGGCAATCGTGTCGGTGGTTTCGGCATTTGCCGTGTTGGGGATTACGAAGGCGCGCGCAGCGATTCGGCTACAGAATTCTGTGCGCCAATTCGCGAGCTACGTTGAACGAGCAAGGGCCGACGCGCTGCGGCGTCATGGCATCGCAAGTGTGCAACTGCTGACTAGTACAACTTATAGCGTCACAATGGATCTCGGTGACGCGGGCACGACAACAACGCAAAGCTTCTCATTGGAGACCGCGCTCCAGACGATTCCTTTCGACTGGCGCGGCCGCACTGCTAACGAAGTTTCCGTAGGATTCAGTAACGGCAGTGGGACAAGCAACGTAAACATTACCGGCTCAGGCGACGTCACGATCGATGCCGAGATATTCCATGACGCATCTGTGCCCAACTTAAACTTGAGTACAGTCACAGGGGACTTTAATCCAGATCCGACGGCGGCTTCTACCGGGACGCCCACGCCCACACCAACGCCAACAGCAACGCCAACCCCAACAGCTACGCCAACGCCAACAGCAACGCCAACCCCAACAGCAACACCGACTCCAACGCCCACGCCGACACCGACTTCAACGCCCACGCCGACACCGACTCCAACGCCCACACCGACGCCCACGCCCACACCCACGCCGAGTCCAACACCAACGCCGGTGCCGTGCTCGATCGTTGCCAGCCCCAGCGCCTTGACGATCATTAGTAATGGCTCCGGGACCGTCAACGTTTATCTGAACAACTTCAGTGGCAGCGGGACAATCAACGCTACTCCAAGCAACAGTGGTCAAATTCAGGTCACTCCTGGTTCGCAGAGTGTCAACGGTAGTAGCACCGCAACGTTCACCATCACAGTGAAAAAACAGAAGGACGACTTTGTGACCTTCTCATCCCCTTGCGGATCGCGAGTACTAGTCGTCACTGTCTACTAAATCAGGAAGTTTCGCACAAGCAATGAGAAAGAACAGGAACAACGCAATAGGGCGCGCGCCCGGGTATTTCAAAGCAAGAGCCAGTGCCGCCAAAGGCTTCACGCTACTCGAAACCGTCATTGCTATGTTGGTAATGACAGTTGTAGGTTTGGGGGTCGCGTCTGCTTTCGCTTTCGCGGTCAGCAATAGCGGAAATGCTGCCGATCGCGAAGTAGCCACCGCAGTTGCGCAACAGCGCCTCGAGCAACTGCGCAGCGTCGCTTTTACAGACGTCACGTTGAACGCAACCGCGACTTCGGGTGTCGCTACCTCAGTCGTCCGTGCCGGCCGCACCTTTTCGATCACCACAACGATCGCGGATGCCAACGTCGTCGCCGGCCAAGCTGCCTTAAAGACAATTACGATAAAGGTCATACCCCAGGCCTCAAGCCAGTCATGGACTACCGCTACCAACTCCCTGTTTGGTTCAGTCACATTGGTGACGCAACGCTCGGCGCAATGGCTCGGGCCTAACCGTTCCCTTTAATCAGCTAATGGAAATTGCAATGGTAAAAATCAAAGCCGTACGCGGATTCTCGTTACTGGAATTGCTGATCGCAATGACACTGACGCTCGTGATTACGGGCGTTGCCTGCACGCTGTTAGCCCGTTCGCTGAATATCCGCACCAAGACGAATGCTAACGACGACGCGCTGTCTGACGCGCAACGCGCGCTCAATATTATGTCGCGCGAAATTGCTAACGCTGGATTTAACCTCAGCGACAACGGCATTGTCGCTGGCGACTCCGTCACGGACGCCTATGGCAACAGCACACTCAGAATTCGTGCCAACCTCAACAAGTTCAACGCCTCAGCAACTGCGGGGGCGCAAAACGGAATCGGCACGCCGGTCGAAGATGCCGGCGAAGACGTGAAGTATTTAGTTTATGAGGAGAACAACACGAATCTCCTGGCGCGTTATGATGCATATGCAGTTGCAGGCGCCAGGTCGACTGTTTTGGCGAATCGCCTCGACAGTTTGCACATTCATTACTACTCACAAAAGGTGAACTATGGTACCTCCGGATGCGACATCAGCCCGGCTTCCTCATCTGAAGTCACTCCGAGCACTGCGACGTACGTGGTGCTTGCCGTTTGTGTTCAGCTCAGCGCCGTGGGCAAGCCGAACGGTCCGGGCTATCAACCCGCGACGAGTGTCCTTTTAGTTTCGGATGTTGCCCTCCGTAATTCAAACCTACCGCTTTATTAATGGATAACTTTATGAATAAAAAGATCAAAAGCTCCGCGCCAAGCGTTTCAGGATTTCGCCCAGGCGAGCGAGGAGCGGCCCTGCTTACGGTGCTGCTGGTGTCCATGTTGCTGTTCGCAACCAGCGGCGCGTTGATCCTAACTACTGCACTCACGACGCGGACTGCCGTCGACTCCACCTCAGAGTTACAAGCCTACTACAGCGCCGAAGCGGGACTCGAAAAAAGTCTCAGTGTCTTGCGCGGCCAGATAGCGCCAAACGGTGCGCTGCCCGGAGGTGCGAAAATTAATTTCCGTGACGCGGTAAAGCCCTCGACCTCAAACTTACCTACGGACACTTCCACCAGTCCACGTTTATCGGGCTGGTTGAACTATGACTACACACCGGCCGGAGCTGGCAATCCCGATCGCGTTGCCTTGACTTCAAATTATGTGCCCATCAATGGCATGGCTTACAGCGTTCTGGTGAGTGATCCGGACAACACGCCGGTCGCTACTGGTGAGCCGGCTCGTTTGCTTTTGCAGGTTACTGGCTATGGCCCAAAGGGCGCTCTCAAGCAGATGGAGTTGATAGTTAATCGCACCAACTTTGATTTTGATCCTCCAGCGACAATCATGATGCGCGGCGCCGACGATGGCACTCCCGTTACTTTTACGACTGGCGACAGCGCGGCGAAGAACTATTCAGGACACGACCATGCGCCGACTGGGAACGTGTTACCGGCTTTCGGCGCTACGCTTGGCGGCGATATGACGATCGAAATCAATGCCAGTAACAAGAACACGGTCGCCGATCCAATTGCCGCCACTATCTCCAATTCTTCTTTGCCGCCCTGGCTGCGATCTGCCAATCAGGCGCGCGCTTTTCTGGCGGATCAGAAAGCGAACGCAATTAGTCAGGGTCGTTATTTCACAACGCTTAGTGGCACATCCGGTAGTTCGTCAGCGCCGGCCTTCACCTTTGTCGATGGCGACTGCAGTCTCGATGGCGGCGCGGGCCTGCTGATAGTGACTGGTAATCTCACCATGAACGGCAACCCGAATTTCGATGGACTGATTCTTGTGCTCGGCGCCGGTACTGTAAATCGCGATGGCGGCGGCAACGGAAATATTTATGGCTCAATGACGGTGGCCCATTTTGCTCCAGTGAATTCGGGCCCATTCCTTTCGCCGGCGTTCAACACCAACGGTGGCGGGACCTCAACCATGCAGTACGACTCAGATGCGGTGCGCAAAGCACTCAACATTGCGGGCCCGCGTGTGTGGGGCGTGCACGAATATTGATTTCTCAAAGAATTTCTCCCAACCCCAGTCAATGAGCTGAAAGGAAATACAAATGTCAAACGACCGACTGCGCATATCGAAACGAGTACTAATCGCCGATGACGATCCCATGATCAGATGCCTGCTGAGCGCAGCAGTGACGAACGAAGGCTATACGGCAGTGACCGTCGACGATGGTCGCGCGGCGTTTAAGATTCTTCAGTTGGACGCTGACTTTACCGCCGCACTATTTGATATGAGTATGCCGGGCCTAAACGGAATCGACATCATTCGCCACATGAATACAGAGAAGCGCCTGCAGCGAATTCCGGTAATGCTGATAACCGCCGAGCAGGATCTGAAAGTGATGTCGGAGAGCTTCGGGGCTGGGGCGGTGGCGTTTCTCAACAAACCGCTGACGACGGAAAAACTGCGTACGGCGCTGGGAATGCTGCTGCGCAGTGCGGAAGGCCGCATCGCTGCCTGAAACTTCTCGGATAGCCGAAGCCAATCTCACCTCCACTAAATCAATCAAATAAATGACCGGCGCTAGAAACCCCAATGAATGATCTGTGCGAATCTGAAGGCATTGACTTTTCGGTACTGGCTGCCTTTGACGTGCTGGCAGAGCCGGGCGAAGCGGACCTGGTGGTTGAACTGATCGATTTGTACCTGAAGGACGGAGCTGATCGCGTCCAGCAAATAAGCCATGCGGCGGTAACTTTGGATCGAGTCTTATTGAAGAAGACGGCTCATACTTTGAAAGGAAGCAGTAGCACCCTCGGCTTTCAACAGATTGTTGAGCTTTGTGAACAGCTCGAGCGAATGGAGGGCCAGGACGACCTCAAAACACTCGTGGAACTATTGGAGCTCAAGTTTACAAACGTGTGCGTTGCACTGCGGAACTTTCGCGAGACGAGAGTTAATTAAGAGTTGTTGCCATTTGCAGCGCCGCCTCGGCAGCGTGTTTTTATTTGGACTGCGCCGGCTTGACGGCGCTTTTTGTTGGGAGTGCGTGGGCTCGACTGCGCTTTCTTTAATACATCGCCATTCACAGCAACCCAAACCGTGTCAGCGAGTTTATGAGTGAAACGGTTTCCAGACTAACAGTGATTACCTGACCGATGAGGCGGACGATGCTGGTGTGGCTAAGCTCCTTACCTTCGAATATGGCAGGACGCGGCCATAGAACCTCCTAATGCGAATGGTTCGATCAACCTTGCGGTAACAGGGTTCCGTCGCGATATCGCAAAAGATACTTGGCGATTCTTTCAGGGACATTAAAAGCATTCCTAACCTGTCCGTTTACTTCGCAGGCGGCGCTGATACGATTCAGTTGTTCTAAAGTGAATCCAGTTGTCGCCACTATGGCGCGGGAGGCATTTTTAGCATTTGAGAAGGATGGAGCATGCTCAAACGCTACGGTCAACATCTCATGCATGATAATGGTTGTAGGGTTCTTGAGGAGTATCGCCACCAAATCCGATGCGAGACGTGGCACGCTTTCAAAACTTCCTGTTAACCCCTGACTTTTTCCCATAAAACCGTAGGGATCGCAGCCCATTCGTATTGGGATGACAAGAAGACCCTTGCCCAGTGCGATTCCAACCTCTTGGTCGGTCCAGTTGCTCTGACAAAAATCAGGCGTGACGAGAGCGGCTAGAGCGTGCGCAGAATTTAGGGCAATTCGCTTTTGTGCGTTGAGACGTGACTTAAGAAAAGTCGAAAACTACCCTTGTCCCAGATTCGGTCCACATCTTCTTCTGACGGGGCGGGCAAAAGCCTACGTGTAGCGGGCACTTTTAGAATCGGGACGATCGATGCTCGTTGCAAAACAGCATTCTCGGGATTTCGTAAAATCGATGAAAGTTTTCGGCCAATCTTCTTCTCGATTTCCGTGCGCTCAGACTCAATAACAGCAAAAAGACTCAGAGGAATGTTAAGTACCAGCAGGTATTCGTCAATTCTATAATTATCCGAGTCGATAAGTTCGACTGAGGCTTCGGCTCTTTCCAGCACCCGAAGTGCACTCGACTCGCCCTGATGCTTGAATATCTCTATTAAGCTTTCAACTAACGCCTCAGTGCGTGGTGGGAATGCTTCAGACAAAATCAATGGAGATGTATTAGATCCTACTACTCAGCATAACTCAGCGCACTACCTTTTTCACACCGGTATCAAGCGCATCATTATTTCGTTATCGGCGCTCGACCCACTTTCAGTTACTTGCGAGATTGAAAGGGGTGCTCGGGTTAGCAATCAGGGAGGAAAGAAGCGCGCCTTCGCGCGCATTCAAGTTCGCGGTCGGTTTAATTTTCTCGATCGTGAGTCGGCGCGTTCGCAATAAGTTTTGAGAAGGCTTCGCTTTTCTATAGAATGGAGCCGTCATGGCAAAGAACCCACGCGAATTCGAAAAGCTGTTGAAGCTGCCGCCGGAAGAGCGATTGCGCCTGGCCCACTGGTTGATTGATAGTGCGACCAATAGCGAGCGAGGCGGATCGGGCTCCGATTTGCCGCGTACAGTTCCAGACGAAGACGGCTCGCGGGCCTGGTCTGTACTCAGATCGATAACCGGCACTCTGGAGGGTCCAGCCGACTGGTCGCAAGAACTCGATCATTATCTGTATGGCACTCCTAAACGCGGCGAGAGCAATGAATGAGCGGCGAGAGACTCCTGCTTGATTCCACATTCATTGCGGGCCTCATTAACTCGCGCGATCAACTTCATTTTAAGGCCAAGGCTTTTCTACCAATGGTCGAGGCTGCTGCGGAAGTCGTAATCACCGAAGCTGTGCTGATCGAGGTAGGTAATCTGCTGCACTCTGTTCAGCAGCGTCAAAGGGCTGCCGAGTTCATTGATGCCTGTTATGGTACGACGAATATAACCATCGTTTCAGTCGACACCGAACTGCTTTGCAAAGCCGTCGTTCTATCGTCTTCACCAGGACAAAGATTGGGGACTAACGGACTGCATCTCATTCGTCGTTATGAAGGAGCGCGGCCTGATAATCGCTATGACCGCGGACGCCCACTTCCAACAAGCGGGCTTTCGTGCGCTGATACTGGAACCGCCGGGCTAACGTTAAAGGCTAATGCTTCTCAATCAGCGCGCGCACCTGATCCAGTTGTTTATCATCAAGGCCAACGAAGCGTACGCCAAATCCCAGGCGCGAATGGTGAGCTACCACGCAGGACACTTCAAAGGATTTCTCATTACTGCTGAAAATGTTTAGGGTCAGAGTCTCGCCCACTAAGACTTTGGCGATCGAATCCACGTAGCAACCACCCTCCGACACATCTGCGATTCTCACACTGCAACCGGAGCTCGTTCCCTGCCAGTGAGCCGTCAGGCACGTCTCAACTCTGGAATCGGTTCTCCGGTTCTCTGGGGAGCAGCTCTCCGGCGGAGTTTCGGCGGAATATGTGAAATGTGGAAACATAGTTGGTTCGGGGGAAGGTACTCCGTCACGAGTTCGTTGGCTGTGAATTCCGAATGGAATGCAAAGGGTGGCTGTAATGCGCCAACGAAAGGTTAAGGTTTAAGCGTGACTGCGATGATCTGCGGGTGCGGCGTTGTGCAGACTATTAAGAAGCATTTCAACTCCCGAGGTTTGCTGATCTTGTTCGTCACTATCCGGCGAGAGTTGCGAGATGGCCTCAACCACGCGCGGGTCAAACTGTTTTCCCGAACGCTGACTGAGAAATCTCATTGCTTCCTCATGTAACATCGGCGCCGAAGCTCTGGGCTGCAGCATCAAATCATATTCATCAGCGATGCGAATTATTCGTGCACCAAGCGGGATCTGCTCCTGTCCAAAACCCATGGGATCGCCGCTGCCATCAAAGTTCTCGCTCTGCATGCGAATCATGTCGGCGACATTGGCAAGTTCCGGGATCGATTCCAGCAGTCGCAACTCACACACTGCATGCAGGCGTTGAGCAGCGCTTTCAGACGGGGGACGGCGAGACGCTGTTGTTGAATTGTCGGTACGATTCAGGTTGTGCAGTAAAGCTGCGGTTGCCACCTCATTGATCTGATCGTGGCCAAGTCCCAGCTTGCCGGCGATTGCGGTGGCTTGCTTGCAAACTCGCAACGCGTGATTGTAGTCATCTTCGTTCGCTGACCGGTTCATCTCGACCAAAGACTTTACTACCGTCAAAGTGAGCGCCTTTACCTTTTGACTAAGGCGTTCGTTGGCCAACATCAGCGAGCTGCGTTTCTTGTTGTTCTCGTAATGATCGCGCGCACGACTGACCTTCAGTTTTAAGTCATCGTTGTTCCATGGTTTGGTGAAATACATGTAGACCAGGCCGCAGTTGATGGTCTCGACTAATGCTTCGACATCGGTGTAACCAGTCAGCAGAAGGCGCACCATGTGCGGGCGCAAAGTGGCGGTCGCCTTCAGCAGCTCAATACCGCTCATGCCCGGCATGCGCTGATCGGTGATGATAATGGCCACATCGTGCTGTTCCAGCACCTTAATAGCGGCGGGTCCGGACGAAGCCGTGAAACACTCGTACTCGCCGGAAAATAAACGTTCGAGCAGGCGCAGATTGGCTTGCTCGTCATCAACAATTAACAGTTTGTAAGTCATGGTTCGAACCTCCGGAAAAGTTTTCCTCGGTAGTGGCCTGTCTGATAGGAATTTGCACGGTGAAAGTCGTGCCCTGATCTAACTTGCTTTGCACTGAAATTGTGCCGCGGTGTCTTTCGATAATGCCGTATGAGGTAGAGAGGCCAAGACCCGTGCCGTCACCGACTGGCTTGGTGGTGAAAAACGGATCGAAAATTCTCGATAACTGCGCTGCCGGAATGCCCGCGCCATTGTCGGCGATCACAACCACAATATCATCGCCGCTGAGTTTCGTTTCTATGGTTACTTTCCCGTTGCCACTGACTGCCTGGGCCGCGTTGACAAGCAGGTTCATCCATACCTGGTTGAGCTGGCTTGCATAACAATCAACCAAAGGCAAGTTGCCATAGTGTTTTTCCAGCGAAATTGAGCCGGCGCTGTAGTATCGGGAGAGAAGCCGAATGGTTGAGCTTATGCCTTCATTGATGTCCACACTTTTGAACTCTGCTTCATCAAGGCGCGAGAAGAGGCGGAGATTCTTGACCACATCGCAGATGCGTTCGGCGCCTTCGCGACAGTCCGCCAGGATCAAGCCCAACTCGCGGCGGAGCTTTGTATAATTGATTTTGGTTTCTATCGCATCCAGCGATGACGCGTCTTCGCTCGACAACTTAATGCCGTCCCAGGCGTTGAAAAGTATTTCCAGGCTGTTCAGGTATCCGGCAAGAATGTCCATGTTGCCGTAGATGAAACCGGCGGGATTGTTGAGCTCGTGTGCAACGCCGGCCGCGAGTTGGCCCAGACTGGCCATCTTTTCACTTTGCACAAGTTGAGCTTGAAGCCGTTCAAGCTCGGCTTTTTGATTGGCCAGCTCGATGTTCTGCTTTTCAAGATCGGTCTTATAAATCCTGGCAGTGCGCTGCAACGCTCTGCGCTCAAGGGCGCGCTCGACTGAGATTGTTAATCCGTCCAGTTCGCAAGGCTTGATTAGATAGTCGAAAGCGCCAACGCGAAGTGCATCGCGGACCCGTTGCGGGCGGTCAACACCTGAAACCATGATGAACGCGGTTTCGGGATAGCGAGTGGTGACGTCACGCAACAACTCGACGCCGTTTCGCCCGGGCATCATCATGTCAGAAATCACCAGGGCACACGGTTGACGGGCGAGATGCTCTAACGCTTCATCGGCGGAAGCAGCAGTTCGGCATTCATAACTCTCGCTTAGCCACTCGGCAAACATATTTCGCAGGCCCTCTTCGTCGTCCACGATCAGGATGCGACGGTCAACAGGGTCAATCGCAGTTGCAGGCTCGCTGCCACGCAGGTGCCCCGGAAGACAAAGCGGGGTGGGTTCAATTAAGAAGGCAGTCTGTGGATCAATCATGGAAATTTATTTAGCTGGCCAGATAGTTTCTGAGCGGCGTCGCCGAACGATTGAGCTAACTGGTGGGTATTTCGGTACAGGCGGGTAAAACCGGTCAACTCTTTTGCCACACGTAGCCACAATCTGGCGTGTTTCGGTCACCACCCTGAATAAGTGCACGGAATGTGCCAAACAGTTTCAGAACGCGCGCGCTGCGGCAGGCCAGATCTCAGGTTGAAGTCGGTGCGCCTTCTGTACGCTGAATGAATGATTAGAGTCGCTCGGCGTTTCTGCGTGAAGCATTAGCGGCGCGGCTATGATTCTGGCACAAACCTGAACCTCGACCGGTCTGCCGCGTTGATAGATTGGGTGCGCGTTCATTACAACCGTTAACGATTGACCCGACTTCGTAGCCAGTTGCACCTCACTCCTGGTTCGTGTTTGCGCATCAAGCAACAAGTCAGTCGTGCTGGTAACAAGCGGCTGGGAGGCTGTTTCCACGATCGCCGAAACTTTCAGTCCCAGGATTTCCGATAGAGAATAGCCAAGTAAATCAAGCCCGGCACGATTCACCGAGGTGATATGGCCGTCGAGATTGTGCGTGTAGATAATCTCGTCC
>WNFO01000855.1_pt1 | contig 26554 bp, 23 predicted proteins | sample 5400251 | NCBI WGS metagenome assembly WNFO01 (sample SAMN13153354, study PRJNA577476) | soil metagenome | isolation source: 100 cm saprolite under Madrone tree | place: USA:California | collected 2016-06-14
GCGAACTTGATGATTGGCTCAGGGCCGAGCGCGAACTCCGAAAGGTCGCTCTTTTCACACAAGACTGGAATCGTCTTGAGCAGCATCGCCGCGATTCTGGAGACGGAAATTGAGATTCAGCACGCGGAAAATACGAAGGATAAACTAATGTCGATCTTAATAATTTTGGCAATCATGGCCGGCGTTCTCCTGGCGGCAGCGATTGCGTACACACAACGATCGCGCAAGAACAAGGAACCCATCCAACTTGGCGTAGGCAGGAAGCTCCGCCCGTAATATTTCCAAAACAAAAGGAGAAGACAGTGAGTTATGCCTTCGGCTTTCTTTATGGCCACGTATTGCGACTGCGCCCTGGCGCCAATCTGGCAGCCGTCGCCGCTCTCAGCATTCTTGTTTCGGGCTGCAACCGAGGCCAGGCAACCGTAGCGCGGCCAGTGCCGGAGGTCGAAGTGGCCACCGTAGAAACGCGCGATGTCCCGATCTATGGCGAATGGGTAGCGACTTTGGACGGCTACGTCAACGCCGAGATTCGACCGCAGGTATCAGGCTACATCATCAAGCAAAACTACAAAGAGGGTTCGCTGGTTCACGAAGGCCAGGTTCTTTTCGAAATAGATCCAAGACCCTTTCAAGCGACGCTCGATCGCGCCAAGGGTGATCTTGCGCAAGCGCAAGCTCAGCTGGGCAAAGCAGCTCTGGACGTAGAGCGCGATACACCGCTGGCCGAGGGCAGGGCCATCGCGAAGAGTCAACTAGACAACGAGGTGCAGGCCAAGCTTGGCGCACAGGCCTCCGTCGAATCCGCCAAAGCGGCTGTGGAGCAGGCGCAACTCAACCTGGAATGGACGAAAGTCACCTCTCTGGTGAATGGAATTGCGGGGATAGCGCAGGTACAAATCGGCAATCTGGTGGGACCCAACTCTATGTTGACTTCAGTTTCGCAAGTGGATCCGATCAAAGCATTTTTTCCGATTAACGAACACGAATATCTGCTCGCACAAAAGAAAAGTAACGCCATTCCTGGCAAGCATACGATCAATTTTTTCGGGACCTCAGTCAGACTGATCCTGAGTGACGGCGGTACCTACCCGCAAACGGGCAAAATCCTGCTGGCGGACCGGCAAGTGGATGCAAACACAGGCACCATTCGAATCGTTGCTGCCTTCCCCAATCCCGGCAACGTGCTGCGTCCTGGGCAGTATGGACGTGTGCGTGTCGAAACCGAGTTGAAGGCCAACGCTCTGCTGCTACCGCAAAGCGCCGTTAGGCAATCGCAGGGAAGCTATCAGGTGGCGGTTGTCGGCAGCGATCACAAAGTTAGTATGCGCACCGTGAAGCCTGGCGCGACGGTCGGCATCATGTGGGTTATTGACGAGGGCCTTGCGCCGGGCGAGCAAGTTGTTGTCGGAGGACTGCAACAACTCAGGGAAGGAACGCTTGTGTGGCCCAAGCCCGTACACCTTTCCGGGGAAGGAAACTGAGAATGTCGAAGTTCTTCATCAACCGTCCGATTGTGGCCATGGTGATCGCCATCCTGATGGTGATTGTGGGAGCGGTCACGATCGCGAGCCTGCCCGTGGCGCAGTTTCCAAACATCGTTCCTCCGGAAATTCAGCTGCAGGCCTCCTTTGTTGGCGCGGACGCGCAGACGCTCGAGCAATCCGTCGCCACGCCCATCGAACAGCAAATCAATGGCGTGGATAACATGAATTACATGTATTCACTGAACGCCACCGCCAATTCGCAAACTACGATGGTTGTGGATTTCGATCTGGGGACGGATTCGAACACCGATCTCATCCTCACACAGTCGCGCGAGCAACTGGCTGCCGGTCAGCTTCCTCCGGACGTTAACACCTTCGGGGTCACCATTAGAAAGTCTGTGACCGCTCCGCTTATGCTGGTCGGCCTATTTTCCCCGAAGGGCACTTTCGATGCGAAGTTCCTCGGCAACTATGCATACATCAACCTCAATGACCCCATCGCCCGCTTGTACGGTGTGGGCCAGACGCAGGTTTTCGGCGCGGGGCAGTATGCCATGAGGCTCTGGGTACAGCCTGACAAACTGGCGAAGCTGGGCATCACGGTCACCGATATCGTCAATGCAGTGCGGGCGCAGAACACGGTTAATCCTGCCGGTCAGGTCGGTGGTGAACCGGCTCCCGCCAACCAGCAATTCACTTACTCCGTGCTTGCGCAAGGCCGCCTGTCGTCACCGGAACAATTCGAAAACGTGATCGTGCGCGAGACCCCGGATGGTGGAACTGTTCGTGTGAAAGACGTGGCCCGCGTTGAGCTTGGCGCGCAGGACTACAGCGTTATCAGCCGCTTAAACGGTAAGCCCGCCATCGTAATCCCGGTTTACCAGCTACCTGGTTCCAACGCGGTCCAAACCGCCGACGGCGTTCGAAAGCTGATGGCCGAAATGAAGCAGCGCTTTCCGGACGACATGGATTACGCCATATCGCTCGACCAGACGTTAGCGGTGACAGAAGGCATGAAGGAGATCATTAAAACTCTTTTGATCGCCATTGCTCTGGTCATCCTTGTCGTCTACCTGTTCCTGCAAGACTGGCGCGCTACGCTGATTCCACTGCTGGCTGTGCCTGTCTCGTTGGTGGGCACATTTATCCTGTTTCCGCTGTTCGGCTTCTCAATCAATACGCTTTCGATGTTCGGGCTGGTCCTCGCCGTCGGATTGGTGGTGGACGATGCCATTGTCGTTGTCGAAGGCGTACAACGCCACATCGAGGAGGGCCTGGCGCCCAAAGACGCAGCTCGAAGAGCAATGGAAGAACTCTCGGGCCCAGTGATCGGTATCGCGCTGGTTCTATCTGCCGTATTCGTACCCACAGCCTTTATTCCCGGCATCACGGGTCGGCTCTACCAGCAATTCGCGGTGACCATCGCGATTTCGGTTCTCCTCTCGGCTTTCAACGCGCTTACTCTCAGCCCAGCACTCGGGGCTCTGCTGCTTCGACCCAAGAAGCAGACCCAGGGGCTGCTCAACCGATTCTTCGATTGGTTCAACCGCGTGTTTGGACGTGCCACGGACGGATATGTCCGTTTGTGCGGCGGAGTGATCCGCAAAAGCGCCGTTGCGATCGTGACGCTGGCAGCTCTCGGCGTTGCCGCCGGATTATTCGGCAGTCGATTGCCTTCGAGCTTCTTGCCCGATGAAGATCAGGGCTATGTTTACGTCAATATGGACCTTCCGAATGCATCTTCGCTGGAACGCACCAGTGCAGCGGCGAATCAAGTTGAGCAGATGCTCGCCAATACGCCCGGTGTGCAATACACGACCAGCGTTGTCGGCTTCAGCTTGCTCAGCTTTGTCAGGACCAGTTACAACGCATTTTTTTTCGTGACCTTGAAGCCATGGAGTGATCGCGAAACAAGAGAGGAACAGTATCAGGAAATTAAGCAGCGCTTGAACCAGCAGCTCAGCAAACTTCCGCAAGGAACCGCGTTCAGCTTCGCGCCGCCGGCAATCCCAGGAGTCGGCACTTCTGGCGGATTTCAGTTCGTGCTCGAAGACCGTGCCGGGCGGGACGTCCCGTTTCTGACAGCCAACCTGGATAAGTTCTTGGCGGCTGCTCGGAAGCGTCCCGAAATTGGCTCCATCAGCAGCACTTTTCTGCCGAGCGTTCCGCAAAAGTTCTTGGAGGTCAATCGGGAGAAAGTGCTTAAGCAAGGAGTGGCAATAGGCGACGTTTACCAGACCATTCAGACTTTCATGGGCGGATTGTTCATCAACTACTTCAACGATTTCGGCCGCACCTGGCAAGTGTACGTGGAGGCCGAAGCGCCTTACCGATCGAATATGGAGAATCTCGGTCAATTCTACGTGCGCAACAGCGGGGGTGAGAGAGTTCCACTGTCCGCGCTGACGAATTTTGAATCGCGTTCCGGCCCGGAATTCACGATGCGCTACAACGAGTATCGGTCGGCGCAAATCAACGGCAGCGCAGCGCCGGGTTATAGCTCGGAGCAGGCCACGGCAGCGCTGGAAGAGGTCTTCAAGCAAACCATGTCCCGCGAAATGGGTTTCGACTACATGGGCATGTCGTATCAAGAGCAAAAGGCACGGCAAGGGGTTCCGGCCTGGGCGATTTTTGGGTTGTCGCTGCTGTTCGTCTTTTTGATCCTGGCGGCGTTGTACGAAAGTTGGTCGCTGCCTTTCAGCGTGTTGCTGAGCACGCCGGTTGCGGTATTCGGCGCATTCGCGGTGCTATGGCTGCGCCGCGCCGTGCTCAGTGCTTTCTATCCCGCGTACATGGTGCAGATTGAAAACGACGTGTACTCGCAAATCGGGTTGGTGATGCTGATCGGTCTGGCCGCCAAGAACGCGATTCTTATCGTCGAGTTCGCCAAGGAGGAGTACGAAAAGGGAAAACCTCTGGTTGAAGCGGCGCTAGAAGGAGCAAAACTTCGTTTGCGTCCTATTCTGATGACCTCATTTGCGTTCATTCTAGGCTGTGTGCCGCTCTGGATTGCAACCGGCGCCGGTTCTGTGGCCCGTCAGATCATGGGTACTACTGTGATCGGTGGCATGGTCGCCGCCACGGCCATTGCCATCTTCATCATTCCGGCATTGTTCGTCCTGGTTGAGCGTCTGGCGACACGCGGTGACGAGCACGATCCTCTTCTTGCGCACCCCAGTCCATCGGAGGCGGACTGACGTGAGAAGACTTGTCACTGTTTCCCTGGTGCTCCTTCTTTCGGGCTGCGCTGTGGGGCCGAACTATAAAAGGCCGAGCGTAGACGTTCCCGGGGCATACCGTGGAGCATCGCCGCAACAGGCGACGCAGTCCGCGCCGGAATCCCTTGGAGACCAGAAGTGGTGGGAGGTGTTCCAAGACAAACAGCTGCAAGATCTTATCCACACTGCGCTCCAACAGAACTACGACGTTCGCATTGCCGCAACGCGAATCCTCGAAGCCCAGGCGCAGGTAGGCATCACGCGCGCCGGCCAGTTGCCGACGATCAACGCCGGCGCTCAGACGAACGATCAACGCTCCGCGCGCGCAAAATTGTTCCCTGAATTCCAGACAAGCGCTCACGACGTGGATCTCTCGCTGGCCTGGGATCTCGATTTCTGGGGAAAGTATCGCCGCGCCACGGAGTCTGCGCGTGCAAGTCTGCTGGCGACAGAATGGGCCCGTGAAGCGGTGATCAGCACGCTCGTAAGTGACGTTGCCTCAGCCTACTTCCAACTGCGCGAGCTCGATTTGGAACTGGAAATCGCGCGACGAACTTTGGCCTCGCGCCAGGATTCGCTGCGGATCACACAAATGTTGGCTAACGGCGGGGCAACCTCCATGCTCGATGTTCGGCAGGCGGAGCAGTTGGTGTTCACCGCGGCTGAGACTATTCCTGATCTGGAGCGGCGCATCGAACAGCAGGAAAACTTCATCAGCACGCTTCTTGGAAACAATCCCGGACCCATTGTGCGTGGAACGAAGTTGACGGAGCAACCGCATGCGCCAGAGGTTCCCGCAGGGCTCCCTTCCAGCCTCTTGCAGCGTCGCCCCGACATTCGCCAGGCCGAAGCCCAGTTGATGGCGTCGAACGCTCAAATTGGAGTAGCAAAGGCAGATTACTTCCCGCAAATCAGCCTGACCGCGAACAGCGGATTTCAGAGTTCAGCGCTTAGCAGCCTGTTTACCGGTCCGGCTGGTTTGTGGAATTTCGGAGGATCGCTGACGCAGCCCATTTTCGCCGGAGGAAGAATTCGCTCCAATGTGAGGTTCACCGAGGCGCGGCAGCAGGAAGCCGTACTGACGTATCAGCAGACGATCCAGCAAGCTTTCCGTGGAGTCTCAGACGCGTTAGTGGAGTACCGCAAGGACAGAGAATTCCGAGAGCAGCAGGAACAACTGGCGTTTTCCGCTCAAGACGCGGCCCGGCTTTCGGAGACGCGCTATCGAGGAGGCGCCACAAGTTACTTGGAGGTGCTGACCAACGAAACCAATTATTTCAATGCGGAGCTGGGACTTGCTCAGGCTCGGTTGAATGAGCTCTTGGGTCTGGTTCGAATCTACAGAAATCTCGGTGGAGGCTGGCAAGAACAATGAGTGGTAGCAAATCAAAGCCTACTGTTTCGGGGAGATTCAGATTGCCTGTTTCGCGGTTGGCGAACGCGAACGCTTGAAATAGTAGTGAACCCACTTCAATAGGACGAAGCCAGGCCTGGGCCAATCTGTCTTGAGATCACCGGGCACAAGCTCCTGCGCTCATCAGCATTTTGCTGACAGACGCTTCAAGTGCGAGCGCCCCCAGTTGCACATCATTTGGACCACTGGGCCGAGCGTCCTTCCGTACGGGGAAAGCGAATAGTAAACGCAGGGCGGAATTGTTTTTTTGTCGTCTCTTTTGACGATGCCATCGGCAACAAGTTCCTGAAGGTGGCGGATCAGCATGCGCTCCGTGATCCCGGGAATGGAACGCTTGAGTTCGCTGGTGCGCCGCGGACCCTCCTGCAGACGCCATAGAATCGTGCCTTTCCAACGACCATCCATGACCCGCATCATCGCGTCCACCGGACACTCGGAAATTTCCTTTTTGGAGACCGGCATTTTTAATCCAACACTGACAAATATGGCAGTACCTTGATTTCTAGCAGTATACATCACACACTCTGAGTCATGGAGGATTTCATGAGCAACAAGCGTCTCCCACAACTCTTTGTCCAAGCGCTGAACGAGAAACGGGTGGAACTCTTCGATGAGTTCATCCACCCCGAATATAACAATCACAATCCGCACGTACAGCCGGGACCAGCAGGCGTCAAAGCATTCTTTCGTCATTACCTCGAGGCATTTCCAGATACCAAAGTTGCGATCGAGGACGTGATCGAAGAAGGCGACCGTATCAGCGCCCGCTTGACGTACAGCGGAACCTTTACGAAATCATTCCTGGGCTATCGGCCGAACCGCGCGCCGGTTCAGTTGCGAAGCATCGATATTTGGCGCGTTAAGGATGGCAAGTTCGTAGAGCATTGGGACGAACTCAACCTCCTGGAAGTGTTCCAGCGGATCGGGGCTGCGACAGTAAGAAAGGCGGACGAGCAATGAACCATCTGATATGGCCGGCGTCTCTAACCGGCCTCATAAGTACCGCGGTGATCTTTGGCACGGACGTGTTTTTCTTGACCGTCGGCCGTCCCGCGCTCCGATCAGTTGCGGAATCTGCTGCGACGGAAGTCATGGGATTTATCCATCTCTTCGGGGATAGGCGGATGCCGGTCTGGGGCATCTTGGCGATGTTGTCGAATTTTCTCCTGGTCCTGTTCAATGGGAGTGGACATCGCGGGTTCTACCTGTTTTCGGTCGCGATGTTGATCCTCTTGGTGGTTATATACGAGCGTTTTTCAAAGCCAATCAATCGGATTCAAACAGAAGCGGCGAAAACGGGAGGAAGACTGGACAATGCTCGGGTGTTGCAGGCGTCTTGGGACCGCTCACTGATGATGCGCGTTCCGTTGCTGGCCGTATCCATGCTCGCCCAGTGCGTTGCATTGCGGTGAGCTCCGGATGGCTTTTTGTGATTTAATTGTCGGGATGGAACAGGCTCAAATCAATCCGCGTCCGATAGTTGGAGCGATCGTGGTGGTGAGCGGCGTCGCGGTGTCGTTCCTACTGTGGCTGGTGTATCTCCATCATGCTTCGGCTGATTTTGCCGGGCGCTGGATGTTTTTGCCGGCACTCAACGCGCTTCTGAACGGATTGTGTGCGATTGCACTCTGCGTGGGATTGTATTTCATCAAACATCACAACCAGCAAGCGCACCGCACGAGCATGTTGCTGGCGTTCGCGTTCTCTTCCATTTTTCTCATCAGCTACATCGTGAACCACGCGCTGCACGGCGACACTATTTTTCCCGGGCACGGCTCCGTGCGCACGCTGTACCTTTCTATTTTGGCCAGCCATGTAATCCTCTCCATCGTCGCTCTGCCAATGGTGCTGACAACGTTCTTTTTCTCGCTGACGGGCCGGTTCGCGATGCACCGGCGAATCGCGCGGGTGACGTTCCCCATTTGGCTGTATGTTTCGATCACCGGCGTGGTGGTTTTCGTGTTCCTCAAGGCGTACGCGTACTAGAGTCCAGATCGTCCAGCCTGATTTAATACGGCGTCGCGATGGTCAGTGCTTATCAACTCCGCGATCGCAGAGCTACGTGGCGTTACCTTGAATTGCTCGCCAGCTTGCCGCAGCATTCGGGGCGCTCAGGCAAGGCGGAGCGATCCCAGCCGCCACCGAGGGCTTGGACAAGCGTCACTGCGTCCACCATTCGTCGGCCGAGAATATTTACCGCAGTAAGTTCGTCAGAAAGGGCCGCAGTCTGCGCAGTGGTCACTTCCAGGTAACTCGTGACGCCACCTTTGTACCGCGTGATGGCAAGTTCGAGGTATTTCTGCGCTGCGATGACTGCTTTTTCCTGGACCTGAGCTTCGTGCTCCAGGATCCGCAACGCCGCTACGTTGTCCTCGACCTGTTGAAACCCCGTCAGCACCGTTTGCCGATAATTGGCAACTGTTTGATCGTAAGCGGCTATGGCTTGGTCTGACGCAGCGCGGCGCCTGCCTACGTCGAAGATTGTGAATATCGCGGATGGCCCAGCCGACCACAAAACGCTCGGGCCGGAAATCAGTGTCGTAATGGAGCCACTTTCGAAGCCTCCAGCGGCGGCTAAATTGACGAGCGGATAATAGGCCGCTTTGGCGACACCAATCCGCGCGTTGGCAGAGGCCATGAGTCGCTCCGACGCTGCGATGTCGGGTCGCCGCTCAAGCAATTCCGAGGGTAGCCCCAGCGGAATGCGAGGAGGAGGCATCGTGAGAGGAAGAGGACTGAGACTAAACGATGCTGGAGGCTTCCCAATGAGAACGGCTACTGCGTGCTCGTACTGCGCACGGGCGACTGCAACATCAATTGCCTGAGCGCGAGTTGTCTCAAGTTGCGTTGTGGCCTGCTGAACCTCCAGATCGGAAGCAAGCCCTCCAACAAATCGGTTCGCGATCAATTCCAATGCCTGTTCATACTGCGTGACGGTCGAGTTTAGAAGCTGCTCCTCGGCGTCAAGCATGCGGGCCTGGAAGTAAAACAAGGCTAACTGGGAATGCATCGATAAGTTCACAGTCGCGAGGTCGGCTGCGCTAGCTTGCGCCTGTTCGCGATAAGATTCGACGGTGCGGCGTACGCGTCCCCAAACGTCGAGCTGATAAGACAATTCGAACGGAATTTGTAAGTCGGTGAAGCTAACGCCATTGAATGTCGAGCTCTTGGGTTGTCGATTTGCGGAGTACCTGTTGCGGGTTACTGTGGGGTCTACGGTCACGGTTGGAAAGTAATCGGCCCGCTGATAGCGGAGAATTGCCCGAGCCTGGGTATATTGGGCCTCGGCCGCCTTCAAGTTCTGGTTGGAGACGTTGACCTGTTGTTCGAGAGTGTTAAGTTGCGGGTCCTGAAAAATCTCCCACCAGTTGCCGGCAAGATGTTGATCGTTCGGCTGGGCAGGTTTCCAATCGCCCACTTCTTTATAGGCTGGCGGCACTTCCGCCGCTGGGCGTTTATAATTTGGTCCAACGGTGCAACCCGCGAGCAAAAACACGCTCAGCACACAGATACCGCCCGCGATGCGTTTGCGGACGCGAGCTTCGATTCGTGTGGCGCAGATAGAATTCACTGCTTCGCTCCTGCGGCTGCCGGAGGTGTTGTCGCCTGCGGCGATGCTATCTGCACTGTTTCTCCCGTCACGATGGAATCGGGGGGGCTCTCAATGACTGATTCGTTGCCCTGCAGACCCGAAACGATTTCGATCGAGGTGCCGAAGTCGTGACCTGGCGTTACCGGAACCAGCTTCGCTTTCCCGTTCTCGACAACGGCCACGTCCAGGCCTTCCTTCCGAAAGAGAAGAGTATCGACCGGCAAAATGTAGGTGGAGGCCTGCCCCGGTACTTTGAAATGGACTTCCGCATAGGCGCCCGAAAGCAATTCCCCTGACGGGTTATCCACGTCCACTTCAACCAGCAGCGTACGCGTTGTGTAGTTAATGGCCTCGGCGGTGCGGACCAGTTTCCCTGTGAACATACGTCCGGGAAACTCCGCCAATTTCAGCTCTGCTGTCAGGCCCGGCTTGGTTTGCTGCGAAAACTCTTCAGGTACGTTGACATACACGCGTAGCACGCCAGGCTGCGCGATGTGGAAGAGATCGGTTTTGACAATGGCATTGCTGCCTGAGTTGATCAGGTCGCCGATATCCGTGTTTCGGGCGGTAATTATGCCGTCAAACGGAGCGTAAACCTTTTCAAAAGATACCAGCGCGGAGTACTGCCGGACTGCTGCCTGGTCTGCTTCGACAATCGCTTTATTCGCGTTGTATGTGCCCACGGCATTGTCGACGTCCTGCTGGGACACAGCATTGGTTTTCTTAAGCCCTTCGTATCGGGTTTTGGTGATCGAAGCTAGCTCGAGATTGGCTTGTGCGGTTAACAGAGTGCTCTGCGCTTGTTGCAGCTGCTGGTCGACCTCCGGAGACGCGATTACCGCCAGAAGCTGGCCTTTTTTGACATGCGCCCCTATATCGAAATACCAATGTTCCAGATAACCGTTCGTCCGCGCGAAAACCGGCGACGTGATAAACGGTTGGACGTTTCCCGGCAGTACAATTTCCTGCGACGGTGCGGCCCGCTTAGGCTGAACAACCGAAACGGTTGGTACCGCCAAATCCGCGGTTTCAGTGCGTAGACTGGCGTTTGTGTGAATGCGCTCAAGAATACCGTAAACCAAAAGCCCAGTGAACAATATGAGAACCGCAATTCCGGCAACCCGACCGCGTCGCGATCGCCGTCCCGTGCCGGCTGCGGTCGGCGAGTGCAGTTCTTGCATCGGAGCCTGTCCTTGTGTTTGCGATTGCATTGGCATCACCTTCAAATTCCCTTCAACGGAAGCCCTCAGGATTTAGGACCAGCCTCAGCGGGCCGGTAGCGCAGGCCATGGAGAATGCTGAAGACGGTTGGAACGAAGAACAACGTGGACACCGTGGCGAAGAGCAATCCACCAATTACAGCGCGGCCAAGGGGAGCATTCTGCTCGCCACCATCTCCAAGTCCCAGCGACATCGGCAGCATACCGATAATCATGGCCAGCGCAGTCATTAACACCGGGCGGAAGCGAGTGAATCCAGCTTCAAGAGCCGCGGCGACGGGGCCTTTGCCCTCCCTCAGCTGTTCGGTGGCGAATTGCACCACCAGGATGCTGTTGGAGGTGGCTACACCCATGCACATGATAGTGCCCGTGAGTGCCGGCACACTTAACGTGGTGTGCGTTATGAACAGGAACCAGGCGATGCCAGCGAGGGCTGCGGGAAGTGCAGTAATAATGATGAAAGGGTCCAGCCAAGACTGAAAGTTCACCACGATGAGGAGGTAGACAAGGACTATAGCGAGGCCCAGCCCCGACAAGAGACCGATATAGGAGGAGCGCATAGTCTGAACTTGGCCGCGCAAGACAACTTGCGAGCCGCGCGGCAGCTTCGACCGCATTTGATCGATAATGCGCGTGATGTCCCCGGATACGCCGCCCAGATCGCGGCCCTGCACCGCGCCGAAGATGTCAATGGTTGGCATGATGTTGTAGTGAGAGACCACCGCTGCCCCCGTTCCGCGCTGGATGGAAGCGACGGTGGCGAGCAGGGTCGGTTGGACGCCAGGAGTTGGTCCCGTGATGGGCATGTTCGCGAGATCCTGGAGCGTATCGACGCGATACTGGGGTGTCTGAGTAGAGATGTCGTAGCTGTTTCGATTCTTAGGGTCGAGCCAGTATGTTGGCGCGGTCTGGAAGCTGCCACCAAGCGAGATTAAAACGTTTTGCGCGACGGCCTGGCTGTTGTAGCCGATCTCTTGCGCCTTGGTGCGGTCCATCCAGAGGTGGATGTAGGGCTCATCAAACGGCTGCTGGATGCGTGCGTCGGCTATCCCCGAGACGTATTTCACTTGCGCAAGCAAGGCGTTCGCGAAGGCTTGATTCCCCTGTAGATCGTTACCCACTACTTGAATGTCGATCGGAGCAGGCAAGCCAAAATTCAGGATTTGCGTAACCATGTCCGAAGGCAGGAAAGAAAAGGTCACGCTGGGGAATTCTTTTGCCAGGCTGATTCGGAGGTCATGAACGTACTTAGCTGTCTTGTGGTTGTTAACCCCGAACGTCACCAAAATATCTGCGTCCGAGGTGCCCACGGTTCCGGTGTTCATGTAGGACGTGTTGATGCCGCTGTAAGGCAGACCAATATTGTCGATAATGTTGGAGATCTCACCGGGCGGAAGCTGTTGCCTTATCGATCGCTCGACGAGATCACACAGGCGGGCGGTCTCTTCTATGCGCAAGCCCGTTGGAGCTCGCATGTGGAGATTGAACGAGCCGCTGTCGATAGTGGGGAAGAAGTCTCGCCCCAGCCAGGGAATGATCAAAATCAAGGAACCCACGCAAGCCGAGAAGAATGCAACAAGGAAGGCACGGCGATGATGAAGGCAACGTTCCAGCACTCCGTGATAACGCTCGCGGAGACGCTCAAATGCTTCCTCAAAGCGAATCTGCATACGGACAAAAGGATTGCGGGATTGCCTGGTATTTGGGGTGTCATAGCGCAAGAGATACTTGGCCATCATCGGAACAACGGTGCGTGAGAGCAGATAGGAGGCCAGCATGGCAAAGATCACGGCCTCACCGAGCGGAACGAACAGATATTTCGCGACGCCAGAGAGCAGGAACATCGGGGTAAACACGATGCAGATCGAAATCGTGGCCACAAAAGCGGGCGTAGCGATTTGCGCGGCGCTGTCTATGACAACCTCATCCATGTCCTTCTCTGGTTCCGCTTGGCGGTTTCGATTGATGTTTTCGATCTCGACCGTCGCGTCATCCACCAGAATTCCGACGGCCAGGGCGAGTCCACCTAATGTCATGATGTTGATCGTTTCTCCAAGCGCACTGAAAACGATGATGGAGGTCAGAATGGCTAGAGGAATCGAAACAACAATGATGGTCGTACTCCGCCAACTGCCGAGAAAGATGAGGATCATTAAGCCAGTAAGGCAGGCTGCAATGGACGCTTCGGTTACCACGCCCTTAATGGCGCCGTTCACGAAGATGGATTGGTCCGCCAAAGGTTTTATATCCAGCGCCGGCGGCACGGTCGTCTTGATAAACGGCAACAGGGCCTTGATTCCAGCAATGATGCTTAGGGTCGACGTATTGCCGTTCTTTTGCACGGTCAAGAGGGAGGAGCGTTGCCCGTTCACGCGCACAATGTTCGTTTGCGGTGGAAAGCCGTCCCGCACCCAAGCGACATCACCGATATAGATGGTCGTGTTGCCAATGGTCTTTACAGGAATGCGGTTGAGTTGTGCGATGGTCTGGGGAGCCGCATTGGCGATGTCAACGTCATATTCCTTCAAGCCGATTTTGGATGTTCCCGTGGGGAGAATCAGATTCTGAGCGGCAATTGCATTGACCACGTCCAAGGGAGAAAGGCCCTTCGCCTGCAAGGCCTGCGTGTTTAGGTCCACTTGTACCTGGCGCTGCTTTCCCCCATACGGATACGGCACGGCGGAACCCTGCACCGTGACCAGCTGGGGGCGGATGTACATGAGACCATAGTCGTTGAGTGCCTGCTCCGATATGCCCTGGCCGGAGAGCCCGAGTTCGAGGATCGGAACTGTCGAGGCGCTATAGCTAATGATCAAAGGCGGCGTGGTGCCAGCGGGCAACTGTCTGAGTTGCGTTTGGGAATTTGCCGTGATCTGGGCGATGGCCTTGTCGATACTTACTGTAGGTTGGAAAAACACTTTCACCACGGCGATACCATAAAGCGACTGCGACTCGATGTGCTCGATGTTATCGACCGTGGTGGTCAGGTTGCGCTCTGTGATGGTGACAATCCTGTCGGCCAAGTCCTGTGGTTCGAGACTGTTATAGGTCCAGATAATGCTGACGACCGGGATATTGATGTTCGGGAAGATGTCCGTGGGAGTCCGAACGATCGAGAGACCCCCAAAGAGGAATATCAAGATAGCAAGTACCACGATTGTATACGGCTGCTTTAGTGCGAGCCTGACAATCCACATCATGTGATTCACTCCCCTGTTAGTGTTGCCGTCCGGCCTGGCCGGACGGCATCAGCGAATCGACCTTACGGCCTGTGCTTTGGAGTCCTGGTATCAAGAGTCGATATCAACTGCTGAGCTGCTGGCTGCACGGCGACTCTTCCGGACAGTACAATTTCCCTAGCAGGAATTTTCCGGCCGTACAGACGCTCGTTGTCGCCATTATCCGGGCGGATTGTGGAACCTTCGAGGGACACTCCGGCAAACAGGCCACGCGCCCTTGAGTAGCTCAAGATTTCGGAGCGCAGCGTCGCGTCCGTATCGGCCGAGGCATCGCGTCCGACTGGGCCTGCGGCCACGGAAGCGTCGCCGCCCAGCTTGACTTTGCTGGCGAGGATGCCTCTGGCGCCACTTTCATTCATAACGAGCAAGACAAAATCCGTAGCTTGTCCACCGATTTGGAAGCCGAAGCTACCGCCCTCAAGCGCCATCATCGTGGGCGCGCCCCAAGGACCCCTGAAGTTGTCACCCTTGCGGCAGGACATAGCGCCTCGCCCGTAGCTTCCGCCAACGATAAATGCGGCCTTTAGAACAGAAGGAAAGACAACGACACAGTCTGCCTTGTCGAGCAAGTCGTGCGGAATGTTGTCGGGAACATCGAGAATCTCTTTCAGGACCGTGCCACAATTCCGTAAACGGTCATCGTCCTTGCTTTCATCCGAAGCGCTCGCAACGTCAGTAAAGATCGGTGCGACTGCAAATAGAACGCTCCACAGACAGGGCAGCAAGTTTCGCATGTGAATTTCCTCCGGCGGTTTTTCTCGTCTCAGACCACACATTGCAGCCTGGATACCATTTCGAAGCTTGAGTCGAGCCCTTAGGAAGTAGTTGAAAACAGGGAAGCTAAACTCAGGAGAAACAAATTCAAGAGCGACGGATGAACTCCATCCGTCCGATGGATTGAATGACTGTCAACGCGCTGACAGGTGTTCAGATCAGAGGAGATCGACTTTCAGTTGACCGCGTGACATGAATTACGAACTCGCGGTTGAGAAGCCGTCAAAATTGCATTTGACCACGAGGAGAGTGACATCATCGTTAAAACCAACCCCGCTGCAAAAATTTGCTGCACTGTCGAAAATATCGGTTTTCAGACCTTCTGCAGACAGTGAAGAACTACGTTGTAAGACGGAAGCGAGACGCTCTGTACCGAATTCTTCTTCAAGCTGGTTCTCTGCCTCGGTGACGCCGTCGGTATAGAAAACCAGCACATCGCCGGCAGATAGGTCTGCGGACGCCAGTTGGCAAGGATCTTCGGCCAATATGCCGATCGGCGGACAGGACGAATTCAAACGCGTGACTGTCCCGGTCTGTGCTCGGAATAGCAGCGCGGGATTATGGCCGCAGTTGATATATTGAACCGTCCGCTTTTGTACGTCGAGCTCGGCGAGCAGCAAAGTCACGAAACGTTCGCCGTCGTCGGACACGGAGTGGATTCCAGTGTTCAACCGTTGCACTATCTCCAACATATTTCGATCGTGATTTGCTTCAAGCTGCATGCTTGCCGCGGTTGCGGACATCAACAGGGCGGCGGGAACGCCTTTTCCTGCAACATCGGCAATGACGAACTGAATGGTGTGCGCGTTGATGGGGATGAAGTCGTAGTAATCGCCGCCAACGCCTCTCGCTGGCCGCATCATGCCTGCGATCTCAAGTCCTTCGATACTTGGTTTGTCCACTGGAAGAAACAGGCGCTGGACTTGTGCGGCCAGCTCCACATCGTGAAGGAGCTCGTCGCGCTGTTTCTGGACCGTCTTGGTAAGCGCTTCCCGCTGTTGGATGTAGCGCTGGATGATGTAAACAATAAATGCGAAGCAAAACGCCGCGGAAAGATTGTGGAAAATTCGGAGCCCTGGGCGCAGATTCCGTGGAGAGTAATAGTCATGAAACAAGATGCAAACCGCGATGAGGCTATAACTAATCTCCCTGCGCAGGAAAATCGCGCCGACGGCAAGAGGGAGAAGGTAAAGATAAACAAGCGAAATCGAGACAACGAGATGGTCAGCATAGGCGACTGCGCCAAACGAACCCAGGACCAGAGCGAGAGGCAGCCAAGCCGGCCCGCTTAAGGCCACGTCCTTTCGTAAAAGGGGCATCAATTCACTCGTTTTGAGTTGATTGCGCAACTTGGCGCGAATCGGTTGCACTAGTGAGGCCGTCATTCGAATAGGACCTTCGCCATCATCCCTTTGTCTTCGTGATTGAGGAGGTGACAGTGAAAGACGGACATGCCCCTGATTACGGGGTCGGTGAAGTCCATGATGACGTCGACGGAGCCACCGTATGGAACATTCACAGTATCCATCCACAAAGGGTCTGCTACGGGCTTATCGTTTTCGACGTATGGAAGAAAATGAACTTGATGGATGTGCATGGGATGAAGTTCGCCGCTCGCATTGACAATCCTCCAATGCTGAAAGGTTCCGACCCTTGCGCGCACCATGGGAGGGGCGTTGGATGCGAATTTTTCGCCATTGATGTAAAAGCCGTTCTTGTCTTCTGTGAATACCACGCTGAAGCGAGGTGGAGTTTTTTCTTCGGCCGTGAGGTCCAATGTTTTCAGCTCAGGTTTCAGGGAGCTTTCTGAAATCCTGGGTATGGATGCTGATGCAGACTTCGGAACGATATCGGCCAAGATCATGGCTGGATTCGGATCGCCGTCTGGTCCCGTATCCACGCAGCGAGAGATCAGGCGGCTTGCGCTGGTAACTGCTTGACCGACAACGATGGCTTCCATTCTACCTGCCGGAGGCAACAAGACGTGATCGGCGATACGCGTTCGATGATTGGGGTCGTGCTGAGCGATGGGCATTCCGTCCATGGCGACGATTTCAAACGATTGACCCTCAAGTTGCAGATCCAGGTAGCGGTCCGCGGAAGCATTCACTAGACGCCAGAACTGCCGCTCGCCAGGAGCCAGTTCGATCTTCGGCCGGACAGACCCGTTTACCGTCATGATCTCCTCTGGCGGCTCTCGTTCTCCACCACACGCGCTCGAACTGAGCTCCACGCGTTGCCGTAAATCTCCAAAGTGCGGATCATTCTTAATGGAACGTCCGCGCACAACGAGCACGCGCTCCGGAAGGCCGGCGAGCGGAGGAAAATAGGACTGTATTCCTTCGATCACGAGTGCGCCGGACATGCCGTCCAGCACCTGCCGGTGGCTCTCTCCATGAGGATGTGTGTGATACCAATACAGACCAGGAGAGTGGTCTCTCGGAATCTGGACCGTGTAGTGGAGTGTTTGTCCCGGAAAGGCCATCATATTCAAGACGTCGTCCTGCGGAGCATCGGGAGAAACGGTCAGGCCGTGAAAGTGCAAGTTCGTCATGTCCATGCAGGGTGTAACCGCGCAACTTTCGCTTGGTTTGACAGGAAGATCGTTGATGTAGGTAATCTTGAGCTGATCTCCCGGTGACAGCCGCAGGGTTGGAGCGTTCGGTTGGCCATTGAAGAAGAAGGAATTCTTCCCATCGCTTGCCATGGCAGCGCGCAGAGTCAGGGAAAGCGTATGGTTTTGCGCACGGAGCTCCGGAGGAGTCGGAAGCAGAGCTGGCGGCTTCCCGGATATTTCCAGGGAACAGATCACCACGCCCGCGATAATCGGAAGGCCGGCCGCAAGTGCCCGCAGGACTTTGAAGAGAGCGGATGCGAAGCGCAACATTTGTAACTCCAGTACTAATGCTTATTCCGCCCGGTGCCAAGTGGAATCGGGATCATAAGCAGTCATCGCTTGAGCAAGCTTTGTTGCGTCGGGGCCAAGATCCTTTTCGTAAATAATTCCCGATGCGTCAACAATGAAAGTCATTACTCCGGAGGAGCGGTATTCCACGGGATAAGCGACGAAGGCGAATCCTGCGCTCATTTTCCCATCGACAATATAGTTCTTGGCCCCGCCAGGTGCATGTCGTCCTTGGCTGGTGAGGATCCGGAACATATACCCATTGAATGGAACATGCTCGCCAGCCTGGTCTGTCGGGAGATTTTGGCGCGCGTAAGCGATGAGAGGGTTGATCGGGCTAAAGGACTCATCGCTAGCACCCTGCCAGTACAGACCATTATGCTGACCCTCGTCGCTTACGAGCTTCTGCGCAAATTGCTTGGGGACATCGGCTGGCGGACGCGCAAAGTATTGTTTTTGTGCTCCTACCAGGTCGCGGCAGGCATCCATGGCGGCAAGTTCATTCTTACCTATGCGCCGGAATACGATTTCGCCTTTGCCTGCGGCGCTGTCGAAATACCACGCGCCGTGACTGTTTACCAAGGGAATCGGAAACGGCCAGTTTTCGGCTCCGATAACCAGGGCTACCGTTCCGTTCGACTCAGTCACGAAACGATGCATCTCCTGATATTTGACGACGAATCCAGTGCGAGCGTCCGCATCTTCCGCCCGATCACCCGAGGAGAGCACATCCTTTCCTGCTGGACCGAGAATGCGCAACGGAGCCTGGTCGTCCTGCGCCTGCATTGCCGCAAAGAAAGCGTGGCCCGCATCTTCGGGAGAGGCAAAGGTTTGCTGTCCCGGCTCTTGGGCGAAAATTGGCGTAGACGAACACGCTAGGGAAAGCGCGAACAGAACGGGCACCGCAAATCGGGCAACGCTCTTGCATTTAAGTTGAGCAAAAATTGCATTCCACTGCAGCATGATATTCTTCTCCGTTCCTAGATGATTCTCGATAAATTCCACATAGGTACATGCGAATGCCTAACGGCGTCCGCCACCGCCATGAGAGCCTCCTCCAAAGCTTGATCGCCCTCGGGAGGAAAATCCTCGCGCATTTCCGCCGTGATCAAAGCCGCTGAACGCACTGGAGCGTGTTCCTGGCTGAGAGTGCGGCGCTGAAGATCCGTGGAACCCCGAAGCTCCGCCCCCAGATCTGCTCCCGTGGGACTCGTTTCCGTGGCTTACGTTACCGCGGCCGACGTTAGCGTGATTGGATCCGCCGCGAGCAAAGGTTCGGCTGTGCGAGACGAAGGCGTGATGGTCGTACATTGCCCGACGGCCATGCCAGTCGTATCCCCAGTGACCCCAGCCCCAACCAAATCCTCCGAAGTAGCCAATTCCAAATCCAATACCGAACGAGAGTCCAACGCCTCCCCAAAAAATCCCGGGGACGGGATACCAGCCTGGAAACGCGACGATCGGCCCCCCGTACACGAGCCAAGGATCGTAGGCAGGCACGTAGACCACATCAGGGTTGGCCGGTTCGATAATGATCGTCTTGTCTTGAGTGGTTACATTCTCCTGCTCGTTGCTGTTCAGGTTGCCGGCCTTGCGAGCCTGCTGACGCATCGCCTGGACCGCATCGGTGACATTCTGCGGCTCGTTTGCATAGGCGTCGCCCAGGGATGAAGTCCAAGAGAGGTTCTTGTCCATGTTTTCAAGGACTGATGGAAATTGTGCGAGAGCTTTTATGCTGGGATCCCAAGGCTGTTTGTCGACTTCTTTGGCCAGTTTGTCACCCTTAAGGCCGGAATGACTTTGCATCCAGCGGTCCGCCTCAACAATCTGCGTTGGATAGGTCGAGGCGGCGAGGATCTGTGCGACCAAGGCATCCGGGTACAAGGCGATCGGCGCGACCAGTTGCTGCAGCTCTTGCGGTGACTCTTGCGCGGGCGGAGTCGGCGACTGTTCGTTGGATTGGCTCATGGGACCATACGAGTCGGCTTGCGCACTGAACTGCACAACTAAAAAACAGAGAACTAGGGTCAAAGCCTGCTTGAACAACTTCATGGCAAATTCTCCAGTACAAAATTGAGATCATCCCGTTGGTGCGGAACCTATTTTCAAGAAACTTCATGAGCTCTACCAAGACCGATAAGGAAGCTCATTCGACCCGCAGCGCGCCTGGCGCTATGCCGTTGCCGCGAGCCAAGTCCTCAAGTGCGTCGAGCTTCGCTTGTGTTTCGTTAATGCGCTGCTGAAGGATTTCAATGCCGGCTTCGGGAGTGATGCCTATGTTGCCCTCATCGAAATTTATGCCTCCCGTTGAGTTCCTGAGGCTTTGGGTATCTTGAAGCGCCTGTTGGTAACCACGAAGCTGAGCCTTTCGGCGTTCGAGTTCATCACGGAGTTTCGCTGCTTGCCCGGCATACCAACCAGGGTCCTGGGTGCTCACGTACGGCTGAGGCAGAGATTCCGATTCTGCCGTTCCGTCATTCATTCGGCCAACGGTGGAAATCATGCCGAGACCGTGAAGTTTTTCGAGATCGTCGTTGGTCCAAACGACCGCGGTTTGGGCGTCTATGCCTGCGTGCGGCCGATTGGCCGCACGCAAAGGGATGGCTGCCCAAACGAGCCCGAGAGTAACGACGGCATACAAGTAGCGAGTCATGTTCGCCGTTACTTCTTCGAAGAACCTGGAGGAAATTGCTTGAACAATTTCTCAACGCCCTTATCCAGGTTCTTGATGTTTTTTTCGGAGTTATTGGAGAGCGTGTCGGTTGACGTTCCTCTCCAGAGGAGCTTTTTGGTCTTGGTATCGAACAGATCGACGACTAATGTGCCTACCTTGTAGGTCTCTGTCGTGGTGGTTGCTTCTCCGAAGCCTCCGCCTCCAAATCGTCTCCAGCCCCAGCCTCCTCCGAACCCGTCGTAGAAGGTGTTCAAGGTTTGCTGGTTTTGCGTGATCTCCATGGCTACAACCGAAACGTCTCCGCCCGAATCCACCTGGGTCCAACCCTTTGCTGCCAAGGCGGCATTGACGGCGCTTTTGATTCGATTGACATCCAGGGCGTCTTTCGTCTTCACTTGTTCCCACGAGTAGGTCTTGTATTGCGAGAAGTCTGCGCTGCGATCGTAATCGGTCTTCACCTGCTGCGCAGACGATTTACCGGCGAACAAAAACATCATTGCCATTAACGCGAACATAACTCTTTGCATTTTCATAATTGTCTCCTTTTTTCTTTCCGAGATTCCCGATTGGAAAATTTTGCTAGTTCCCTTGTTGTGTTGGGTGGTGTGCGGGCACGCGTTCCTGGGCTTCCAGGGCCGCTTGACTCATCCTCGTTTCATAGTGGGACTTGACCACCTCGCTGCCGTTCGGGTTGCCTTCGTCAAACAACTTCGCGAGAAAGTAACGATTTCCATACTTATTGAAGATCAATTCGCTTTTCGCTGGTGCGGAGTTGGCGTCTGACTCCTGTACTTGGAAGAGAGCTGAAGTAGAGCCGTCCGCACTGGTGATTTCCATGACTGTCAGATCAGAGTCGTCCATCATATGGATGCGGTACTTACCGGCCGGAAGTTTTGTGTTTCCGGCGTGGAATTGGAATGGAATGTTGACGTCTAGGTCCCCAACAATTTGCGCGTGCGCTTTGCCAGCGAAAAGTGTAAGTGCGAAAACCGAAAGAACGAGAAGCGACAAGAGTTTTTGCACGCTAGTCTTTCTCTTGTTTGCTGCCGTCTTTTGGATGATTCCAGTGAACATGCTTGTTTCTCCTTATTGATGTCTTCACTAAAAAGCGTCAGTGCTCTCGAGCGACTCACTTGGTATAGGCAACGCGGCTGCCAAAGACGTTGTGCTTGTAAGTGACGGAAAGTAGAGGCCGACCGCAAGCGGGGTGGCGGCGCGGAATGCCAACCCGTTGAACGCGATGTCCCAATGCTGACAGCACGAGCGAGGCTAGCCGGCCGTTTTGCCAGCGTGGTTCCTCATTCAAACCGGTTTGCCGTTTTTCAATTCGTCTTTCGCCGTAGACGGATTGGCATCAGCATTGCACTGATGTCCTTTCAGGACAGCTGGACGCAAGGAGGCATCAAATGAGAGCCGCAATCAGACAGGAATCGCATCTCTCGCTCCAGGATCACTTGGAACAAGTGCTGGAGACCGAACTCGATCAACTCCAACGGCGAGTATTGGAAACCGCTAAAGGAGAATTTTTCTTTGAGGTAACTCGTTCGGCCAAGGAATTCTTACTCCAGAAAGGTTCAGAGCAGCGCTATGGCGCGGAGGGTCTAAAGTTGGCGATTGAACACCACGTTGTCTATCCTCTTGCCAATCTCTTCGCTACCGATCAGATACAGGCCGGGGACACGATCCGTATCCATCGGGATCACTATCAACCATGCCTGAATTTCATTCGTGAAGTTGAGGATCTAGTAGCTCCCCTTCGCCAGCTCGAGGCTGAGGCAACTGCGGGACTGTTCCTACGAACATTGGGAGGCCTCTAGATGCTCTTGCGGTATGAAGGTCGCCGCGGAATGTTCGTCCCGAGTTCACAGTCCAGGAGCGTTGGAATGCAGCGATGCCACTTCGGATGATTCGCCTGCGACACTCCTTCAATCTGCTTGAAAATCTATTTGTCGCTTTACGTTAATTCTGCTGTGCCGGAACCGCATCCTTATTGGCACGTGAGATGCCGAGCTTTTGCATGCGGAAGTAAAGGGTGGACCGCTTAATTCCGAGACGAGCAGCGGCACCATTGGGCCCAGCGACAACCCAGCGAGTCTGCTCGAGAGTCTTGCGGATATGATCTCGCTCGGCGTCTTCTAACGTGATTGCGCCCTTCGATAGGACCTCCGGGCAACGCTTTAGCTCCGCGAGAGGAGAACGCAGAATCGCCCCGGTACTCACGATTACGCTGCGCTCGATGAAATTCTGCAGCTCTCGAATATTCCCCGGCCACTCGTAGGAGGTGAGCGCAGACATCGTGTCTGGAGGAATGTTTTCGATTTGCTTACCCATTTTGCGGCCAAGGATCTCGACGAAATGCGTGACTAGAGCGGGAATGTCTTCGCGGCGCTCCCGCAAAGGTGGCAGCGAGACAGGAAACACATTCAGACGGTAATAGAGATCGTTGCGAAATTCGTTGCGCTTTACCATGTCCACCAAGTTCCGGTTGGTCGCAGCTACGAGCCGAACGTCCACTTGGTGAGTCCGAGTGCTGCCCAAGCGCTCGAACTCCTGCTCCTGCAGGACACGCAGCAGTTTGGGCTGCAGTCCGGGCAGCGTGCCTTTGTCGGCCAATTCGAAGCGACCGATCTTTTGCGCAATAGCGCCGGTAAAGGCGCCTCTCTCGTGGCCAAAAAGCTCGCTTTCCAATAAATCGAATGGAATGGCAGCGCAATTCAACTTTATGAATGGGCGTCCGCACCGCGCGCTCAGATTGTGAACCGCGCGTGCGATCAATTCCTTACCGGTGCCAGTTTCTCCCTGGACCAGAACGGTGGAATCGGTGGGAGCGACCTGCTCGACTTGTTCGAGCACTGATTCCAGAGCAGCGCTGTTGCCTATGATCTGCTCGAATCTGCGCGGATCGCGATCCTGATCGACGGGCCCGAGTGTTGCGACAGCTCCCACGAAGTACCTCCTAGCACATCCGGATGCGTGCTTGCGCTTCGGCTCAATTCTCAAGAGCCGCGCGAACTCGATCGAGCAGGACCTCGTCGTCGAACGGTTTAGCCAGAAACTCCACTGCGCCTGCTCGCAACGCCTGCATCCGCAATTTTTCGTCGCCATGTGCCGTGATGAAGATGATCGGAATCCTGCAACGTTCGGCGTTCAGCTTTGCCTGCAGTTCTAAACCAGACATTCCTGGCATACGGATGTCCGCGATTAAACATGCAACCTGATGCTGCTGCCCGGAATTCAGGAAGTCCTCGGCTGACACAAAAGCTTCTGCGGGCAAGCCAACCGCTTTCAGCAAACCCTGCAGTGCGCCACGCATCAGCTCATCATCATCAAGGATGGCAACTAACTTGGGCTTTATCTCGGTGACCATGGCCAAAATTTAACAGCGTCGCCAAAAGCGGCGCAATTATACGTTGGTATTAGGAACGGATATCACGCTTGTGATCCACCGGTCGCTGTCTTCTTTGCAAGCCGGCTTATTTGCGGGACAGGGCGGCCCGAGGCTACTTCTTGCCGGGCGGGGGCCCGAGATCCGCCGCCATTCTGACCAATTCCGCCAGCGATTCGGCCCGCATTTTTCGCATCGCGTGCCCCCGATGGATCTTGATCGTAATTTCGCTGGTCCCTAGCTCAGAAGCTATCTGTTTGTTGAGCATGCCCGAAACTACCAGGCAATGTCTCCATGACCGGTGATGAAAATGATCGGAATCCGAACGCCTGCGTCAGCCAACTCCCTTTGAAAGTCCAGGCCGTTGGCCCCTGGAAGTCTCACGTCCAACACGAGGCAGCTTGGCCCGTCCGGCCGTCCGCGGCGTAGGAATTCTTGCGGCCTCGCGAAAGCCTCGCAGCGCAAGCCCGCCGACTTCAGCAAGCCTTGTATGGACTCACGCACACCGGCATCGTCATCAACGACGAACACGATGGGAGGGTCTGCCCGCGTCATTCAAGTACCTCGACTTTGGTAGGTAGGGTGAAGCAAAAGCTCGCGCCACGCGGAAAGTTGTCGGCGGCCCATAAGCGTCCACCATGCGATTCAACGATGGAGCGGCTGATCCGGAGTCCCATGCCTGTGCCGTTAGATTTTGTGGTAAAGAACGCATTGAAGATCTGGTCCGCCTGCTCCACGGGTATTCCCACGCCGGAATCGCTGACGGACACTAGGACGTGCTCGTTTTCCGCTGCTTGCGACTTGACGGCCAACTCGCGCACTCCATCCACGGCTTTCATCGCCTCGATCCCATTGACCATGAGGTTCATCAACACCTGCTGTAATTGCACGCGATCGCCCAGGGCCGGGGGAAGGTCTGCGGTCAGTTCAGCCCGGAGTAATATCTTGTACCGCGTTGCCTCGCTGTGCAGCAGAACGATCATCTCTCGAATGACTTGGTTTACGTCCACGAGCTCCCGTTCCGGCGCACTTTTCTTGAAGAGCAGCCGGATACGCTTGATGATTTCCGCCGCACGCGTTGCGTCTTTAACGACTCTCAACGCAGCTTCGCGTGCCTCTTCCAGATCGGGACGATCGCGCGTGAGCCAGCGCAAGCCAGTATTGGCGTCGGTAACCGCAGCGGCAATCGGTTGATTCACTTCGTGCGCCAATGAGGCCATCAGCTCCCCCATGGTGGTCACTCGACTGACGTGAGCCAGGTCTGCGTGTGCCTGACGCAATGCCTCTTCCGCCCGCTTGCGTTCGGTAATATCCGTCGAGCTGCCCACGAATTGCACCAAGTTCCCAGACGAATTCAAGCCAGGGTGGCCTACGGTATGGAGATACTTGACATTGCCGTCCGGCAGAAGGATCCGGAATTCCATATCGTAGTCCGACTTCTCACTCACTGCTCGATCGATTGCCTCCCGCCACTTGGCTCGATCCTCCGGATGAATGCGCTGCAGTCGTTTTTCCCAAGGTGGCATGCCTTCTTCCGGGTCGAAGCCATAGATGCGATACCACTCGTCCGACAAATACAGGGCGTCTCTCCCCCCCACATCCCAGACCCAACTCCCCGTATGCGTGAGCCTCTGCGCTTCTGCCAGATAACTCTCGCTACGCCGCAGTTTGCTCTCCGCATGCTCCCGTTCACGGCTCTCTGCTTGCAAAATCTCGTTGCTTCTCTGGAGCTGTTGAACCGTTCCTTTCAGGTCATCGCGCGCACGCTTGAGCGATTCTGTAGCGCTCCTTTGCGCGGCGCTCAACGATCCGACAAGAAGGTTTGACACCATGAACATGACCAGCCGGGGTATTTCTTCGAGCTTTAGACCTAACGAATGGATCGGAGGCAGGAAGTAATAATAGAAGGCGAGAGCGGAGAGCGACGTCGCGAGCACGCCCGGCCCGAGTCCGCCGAACCACGCACTCAACATGACGGCCAAGAGAAACAGTGATACGGGAGCGGCTTCTAGACGAAGCGCGTCCCAGCGCGAAATGATCAGTGCTGCGCTAACCGACAAAACAGCGATTCCATAGCCCCAAATCACCGGCGGCCTGGGTCGCAGAAAGGGATTGGACCTGAACATACTGTTGCTCCAGCAACACAGGAATCATGCTACACAGTCAGGCTATTCGTAATGTTCGGTGTTCATCTCCGCATCGAGATTCAGAATCAGCAGATGCGGACAGGGGACTTGAACGAGCTAAGACGCGATTCTGGCCCGATGCGAGGACAATTTGCAAGAAAGTTATGTCCCACATGCTTCGCTCCAGGCGGGAAAGAATCTCCTTTGAGATGTGACCGATAGGTTTTTGTTTCAGCCAGATTTTCATTTCGGCTCACCTCTCTTACAAGGTCGCTGTCCTTGGCCGTCCAGCCCAATAGACGGAATGCCAGCACTTCGACAGTTTTCATGTCTACCGAGATTATCAGTCCACGGGTGAATTCACGTATCCGCTGTTCTGTGAGGCACTTCCGAGCCGTTTTCAAGGCGCACTCCGTCTGGCATACCGATTGCTTTTTTCTGTCACTGCAACTTTGCGGCGAAATGGCGGGGAGGGCCGAGATCATGGAAACGGTTAGGGCAATCAATTCAGCCAAAGAATCCG
>WNFO01003480.1_pt1 | contig 26473 bp, 22 predicted proteins | sample 5400251 | NCBI WGS metagenome assembly WNFO01 (sample SAMN13153354, study PRJNA577476) | soil metagenome | isolation source: 100 cm saprolite under Madrone tree | place: USA:California | collected 2016-06-14
CGCGAGAATCTGGCGCGCCCGCTCGTGCATGAGACGGGCTTCCTCTGGCTCGTGGTCGTCCCAGCCGGTCAGATGCAACACGCCGTGAACGACGAGCAGGTCGAGCTCGAGGGCCACGGACACCCCGACCATTTTCGCCTGGCGACGGGCGGTGTCGGCGCAGACGATCACCTCGCCGAGCAGGCGGGTCGGTCCCGGCGCATCGAGGCCGAAGGCCAGCACGTCGGTCGTCGCCCTCCTGCGGAGATAGCGTGCGTTCAGGCGGCGAATCTCGCGGTCACCGACCACGCTCACGTGGAGCTCACGGTCGTCGCGTCCAAGCGACTCGAGGGCGGCCTCGGCGGTGCGGCGAAGGCGGCGGGGAGAAACGCGAACCCGGCCCTGGAGGTTGCTGACTGCAACGGGCATCAACTACCCGGGGAGGGAGATTTCTCCTCCCCCCCACCGGGGGAGAGGGCAGGGTGAGGGGGCGAAGGGCGCGGAGGCGAAGGGTGAGGCAGCGAAGGATGTGCGGGCTGGCCCGGCTTGGCGCGATCGTAGGCCCGGACGATGGCCGAGACGAGATCGTGGCGGACCACGTCGCGATGGTCGAAGTAGACGAACCGAATGCCCTCGATGCCGTGGAGGACATGCTGGATCTCGATGAGCCCCGATGGCCGGCTCGCCGGCAGGTCGACCTGGGTCACGTCTCCCGTGATCACCATCTTGGAGTTGAAGCCAAGGCGAGTGAGGAACATCTTCATCTGCTCGGACGTGGTGTTCTGCGCCTCGTCCAGGATGATGAAGGCGTCGTTGAGGGTCCGGCCGCGCATGTAGGCGAGGGGGGCGATCTCGATCGCTCCCTTTTCGCTGAGGGTGGCGACCTTCTCCGCCTGGTGGCGACCTTCTCCGCCTCGAGCATGTCGTACAGCGCGTCGTAGAGCGGCCGGAGATAGGGATGGAATTTCTCGATCAGATCGCCGGGCAGGAAGCCCAGCCGCTCACCCGCCTCCACGGCCGGCCGGGTCAGGATGATGCGCGAGACCTCGCGCTTCACGAGGGCCGCCACGGCCATGGCCACCGCGAGATACGACTTGCCCGTGCCCGCCGGGCCGATGGCGATGACGAGGTCGTGGCTCCGAACGGCGTCGAGGTAGCGCTTCTGATTGGCCGTCTTGGGACTGATGAGCTTCCGTCGCGAGGGCACCGAGATGGAGTCGGCGAGGAAACCCTTGAGATCGGTGTCGGGCTCGGCGCCCGCGATGCGGAGGGCCGAGCGGATGTCGGCCGCGCCCAAGGTCGGCCGCGCGCGAAGCATGTCGATGAGATCGCGCACGAGAGCATCTTCAGATGCTCGTCGTTCCGCCCGAGCAGCGCGAGCAGATTCAGATCGGGCGGGATGATGACGCGGCGGGTGGCGCTGGCGACTTCGGTCACGCCGGACCAGGAGCTTCGACGACACGGATACCGAGGTCGCGTAGCTGGCGAGCATCCACGGGAGCCGGCGCATCGGTGAGCGGGCACATGCCTTTCTGGGTCTTGGGGAAAGCGATGACCTCGCGGATCGACTCCTGCCCCACCAGGCTCGCGGCGAGTCGATCGAGACCGAAGGCGATGCCGCCCATGGGCGGCGCGCCGAACTCGAGGGCTTCGAGCAGGAATCCGAATCGCGCGCGCGCCTCTTCCTTGGAGATGCCGAGGAGGCCGAAGAGACGTTCCTGCACCGAGGGCTGATGGATACGGATGGAGCCTCCGGCCGCCTCCTGGCCGTTCAGCACGAGGTCATAGGCCTTGGCGCGGGCGCGACCCGGGTCGGATTCCAGCAGGGCCAGGTCCTCGTCGCGCGGGGCCGTGAAGGGGTGGTGGACGGCATCCCAGCGCTTCTCGTCCGCATTCCACTCCACGAGAGGGAAATCGATGACCCAGGTGAAGACGTCGCGATCCTCGGGGATGAGCTTGAAGCGCTTGGCCAGGTCCACGCGCAGCCGACCGAGAACGGTGGCGGCGACCATGGACGTATCGCCCACGAGCAGGACGAGGTCAGCCGGTTCCGCGGCGGTCTGGGCGAGGAGCCGCTCCTGCACCGCGGCGAGGAACTTGGCCACAGGCGAGTTCAGCCCTTCCGCCGTCACCTTGACCCACACGAGGCCCTTGGCCCCTGCCTGTTTCGCATCGGCCGTGAGGTCGTCGAGCTCCCTCCGGCTCATCGCGCCCGCGCCGGGCACGCGGAGGGCCTTGACGGCGCCCCCACCCGCCACGACCTGGGCGAAGGCCTGGAACTCTCCTCCGGCGAAGAGCGGCGAGACATCGGTGAGCTCCATGGCGAAGCGCAGGTCCGGCTTGTCCGAGCCGAAGCGCGCCATGGCCTCGTCGTAGGCGAGGCGCGGAAATGGAACGCGCAGCTCCACTCCCTTCACCCGTCGCCAGATCGCGGCCACCAGGCCCTCGATCATGGGCAGAAAATCATCGCGATCGAGGAACGATGTCTCGATATCGATCTGGGTGAACTCGGGCTGTCGGTCCTTGCGCAGATCTTCGTCGCGAAAACAGCGGACGATCTGGAAATATCGCTCGAAGCCCGCCACCATCAGGAGCTGCTTGAAGAGCTGCGGCGACTGGGGCAACGCGTAGAAAGAGCCCGGCTGGAGCCGGCTCGGCACGAGAAAGTCTCGCGCACCCTCCGGGGTCGAGCGGGGGAGGAACGGCGTCTCCACCTCGAGGAATCCCTGCTCGTGCAGATAGTCGCGCACAGCACGGCAGGTGAGGTCACGCACCTGAAACGCCCGGAGCACTGAGGCGCGGCGCATGTCGAGGTAGCGGTACTTGAGGCGGAGCATTTCGTCCACCTCCGTATCGCCTTCGGAGTCGATCTGGAAAGGTAGGGGCCGACAATCGTTCAGGACCTTGAGCTCACTCGCGTGAATCTCCACGGCGCCCGTGGGGATCTTCGAGTTCTCCGTGCCGGCCGGGCGCGGAGCCACCGCGCCGCGCACCGCCACCACGAACTCGCCCCGGATGTCCTGAACCTTGGCGTGCGCGTCCGCCCCGTCGGCGGGATTGAAGACGCACTGGGTGATCCCCTCGCGGTCACGTATATCGACGAAGATGAGTCCCCCGTGATCGCGCCGTCTGTGCACCCAGCCCATGAGGGTCACCGCCTGCCCCGCGTCGGATGCGCGGAGGGCGCCGCAGGAGTGCGTGCGCTTCCAGCCGCCCATCGGCTCCACGCGCAGCGCGCTCATGCTGACGCTCCCTTGCTCCCCAGCGAGATCAGCTCTTCCGCCAGCCTGGCCATGGGCACCCGTCGCTGCTCTCCCGTTTTCATCTCGCGCAGCACGGCCTCCCCCGCCCCCAGCTCATTGTCTCCGGCGATGACGACGTAGGCGACGCCGAGCTTGTTGGCCCGCTCGAGCTCGCGGGGCAGCTTGCGCGCGCCGTAGCCGAGCTCGGCGATCACGCCGGCCCGACGCGCCGCCCGAGCCACGGGCATGAGCTGCTGCAGAGCCGTATCCCCCAGGGGAATGATCAGGATGGACGGGCGAGGGCCGGCCGCTTCGTTCCCCAGGAGCAGCACCACCCGCTCCAGGCCGATCGCGAAGCCAATGCCGGGATCGGCGGGCCCCCCCAGCCGCTCCACGAGCCCGTCGTAGCGCCCGCCACCCGACACCGCGTCCTGGGCCCCCAGCTCGGTGGTCTTCACCTCAAAGGTGGTGCGCACGTAGTAGTCGAGGCCGCGCACGAGGCGCGGCGTCACGATGTATTCCTGCCCCATCGCGTCGAGGTAGCTCCGCACCTGCTCGAAGTGCCGGGCCGCCTCGGCAGAGAGCGAGTCGAGAATGGACGGCGCCTTCTCGATCACCGGCTGGCATTCCGGCACCTTGCAGTCGAGAACGCGCAGAGGATTGCGCCCGAGGCGCGCCTGGCACTCCGCGCACAGGCTTGCTGCGTGAGGGGTCAAGTAGTCGACGAGGCGCGCCACGTAGGCCGGCCGGTCGCCCGCGTCCCCGATCGAGTTCACGTGGAGAGCGAGGCGGTGTTCCAGGCCGAGGGCGCGGAAGAAGTCCATGAGCATGCACACGACTTCGGCGTCCACGGCCGGGCTGGACTCGCCGAGCGCTTCGATATTGGCCTGGTGGAACTGGCGGTATCGACCCGCCTGCGGCCGCTCGTAGCGGAACATGGGGCCAACCGTGTAGAGGCGCACGGGCTTGGGCTCGACCTGAAATCCGTGCTCGATGTAGGCCCGCACGAGTCCGGCGGTGGCCTCCGGACGGAGGGTCAGCGAGTCGCCGCCCCGATCCTCGAAGGTGTACATCTCCTTCTTGACGATGTCGGTCTCGTCGCCGATGCCGCGGGCGAAGAGCTCGGTGCGCTCGAAGAGGGGCAGCCTGATCTCGCGGTAGCCGTAGGCCTCGAAGGTCGTCCGCCCCGCCGCCTCCACGCGCTGCCAGCGTCCGGTCTCCGAGGGCAGGATGTCGCGAACGCCCCGCACCGCCTTGATGGCCATAGTCAGGCGGGCCCGCAATTGACGGGCACGTGAATCATCGGTTTGCTCGCGAAGGAAGGGCGCGGACAGTGGGAGGAAAGACGTTCAAGCGCAACCGTCGGCAGAGCGCGCTACTCCTGCGGGACGGTCATGATGACCTGCGTCTCGGCCGCGGTCTTCAGGATGTTCTTGTAGCGCACTACGGTCGCGATGATCGTCGGCTGCGTCACATCGTCGGTCTTGAAGCCTCCCAGCGCGGTGATCGTGCCCTCGAACCCCGTGTCGATGGACTGCAGCCTGAACCCGGCCGGGCCCTTGAAGACGATGGCGATGAGCCCTTCCTTGACGATGTTCTGCGGCACGATGACCTCGTCCACGCCGTCGCCGTCGAGATCGATGGCCAACGGCGTCGGCTCGATCTTGTAGAAGGCCGACCGCATGACCCGGCTGGTCATCTGGCCCGTCTCCTGCTCGAGGATCATGGAGCCCCCGCCGACAGCCGTTCCTGAGCGCCAGATGTCCTCACCGTCGACGGCCATTTGGAGCCGGTTGAACTCGTCGATGAATGCCAAAGCCCGAGAGGAGTCCTTGCCATTCATATTGGAGAACACCGCGCCCATGGGCCTGAAGGCCGGGTGCACTCGAATGGCCTTGTCGGTGACGAGCTTGCCGTTCTTCCAGACCATCTGCTCGGCCTGGCCCTGGGTGAAGAATTTCTCCTTGCTGAAGCGCTGAGTCCACACCGTCTGCTTGTACCCGTCGCCCTTGATGTCCACCGGGAAGAGAAACTCCTCGATGCTGTCGGCCAGGTAGCGCGGCTTGCCATCCTTGACGCCCACGATGAAGGAGTTGAGCCCGCCTTTCGGGTCGTGCCGGTTGCCCACTACCTCGAAGATCCCGTCGCCGTCCAGGTCCACGAAGTACACGGAGAAGACCCGGCCGAGGGAGCGCACGGACATAGACCACTCGGGCTCGAACTTCAGCCCCACGATCTTGTATTGGTAGATCTTCTCGCCGTCACTCACCACCATGCGGGGGATCTTGTCCTTCGGCATCACGCCCACGTCGATGGCCACCACCGCGAAGGGGAACTTGGCCACCTCTTTGAGCGGGATGCTGTTCTCCCCGCTCGAGTAGGAGCCCGCCTCGAGCTCGCGCCCGAGCAGCCGCGCGAGGAGCGAGCGCTGCTTGGCCTGCGGAGGATTGGCGGGACCACCTTGAGAGAAGCGGCTACCCTGCGTCGTCGGCCGAATCGACGGAGGCACGAAGAAGGCGGTGGAGAACGCGGCATCGGCGCGCGGCAGCTCGAAGAGACGCACGTCCATGTAGGGCTTGCTCTCTACTCGTTTGAAGTGGACGACCAGCAGATTCTCCGTCTTGTAGCGCTCGGCTACCTTCTGGAGCCCCTTGCCTTCCAACGCCTCTTCAGGCTTGATGCCCTGCTGGGCCAGCGTGACTGCAAGGGAGTCACCCATCCCAACGCTGAAGCGCCCGGTCCTGGTGAGCAGATCCACCAGCTCCTGAATGGCGGCCTCGATCAGGTTGTCTCTCACACCGGTGGACAGCGGCACGACGGTAAGCCTGACCTTGCCCGCCGAGACACGGGCCCTGTCGCCGGGCTGCACGCCGCTGCCCTGGCTGATCTTGGCCGTCGAATATCCTTCGAACACCTCGGCGATGGTTACGCGCCCGATGGTCTTCTCGGTGCGCCCCAGCACCTCTCCGGTCTTTGGGTGCTTGAGTTCCTCGCCCTCTCTATAAACCATCAACTCTACTCCAGTCACCACCCCATCCCGCTGGCCGACGGAGAGCGTGACCTGGCTGCCGTCCACCTTGAGAACGTCGCCCTCTACCTTGGGGAAGAGCGCCACCACTTGGCCCACAAGGGTGGTGATCGGGGTGGGTGCCTGCCCGCCGGCTGGCGGTGACTGGGCCCAGCCCGGCTCGACGCCTAGAGCTGACAGAAAGAGGACGGCCAAAACCCAGCGAGACATGGCGCCATGATACCGACGCGCGGGGAGCAGGGCAAGCAATGTAGCAAAAGACTACGGGCCCGGGGGGATGCCCTCCCCCGGGCCCGCGTACTTCAGGAAACGCGCGTCTTAGAAGCTGAAGCGGACGCGAGACGTCACGAGCACGATGTCGTTGACGCCGATGTCCTTGACCACCGGCGAACCGCCAGCGGCACTGTACTGGGCACCAACGTACCGGTGGGCCAACGCGTTACCGGCCCACATGTAGCCCGCTGAAAAGTCAAACGCCAGGCCCGGAGCGAAGCGGTACGTCAAACCCACGTCGAACTCGGTGCCGAGGTAATTGCTCTCACCTTCCGGACGGCAATTCTGACCGGTCTTCCGGCAGGTAAAGTTCGGCTGGAGGCCGCCGGAGGTCACGAGGAAGGCGTCCGTGTCCACCTTGTGCCACGTCCAGTTCGGCGAGGCGAGGGCCTGCACGGTCAGCGCCGGCGTAATCGCGTAGCTGGCCTTTATGGAGGGCATGATGCGGCCGTACTTGTCCCAACCGATCTCATTACCGGGGTCACCGGCGGAGCCGGCGCTGCCGATGATCTGGTAGTAGTCCACGCCCAGCGCCATGATGTTCATGCCCCAGTCCGCCAGGTAGCTCGTGTCAGTATCGAGCGGCTGGAAGTACTTGATGCTCTTGTACGGGTTGCTCTTCGCGTCCTGACCCGTGGTCCACATGACCATACCGGACAGGAGCAGCGGACCTAGCTGGTAGCTGGTCCGGATGTCACCCAGCCACGCGCTGATGTCGGCGGACTGCCGCGTACCGGCCGTACCGTAGGCCGAGGCGACGCCACCCGGATTGACCTTTGCTTGCGTGCCGAACTGGTAGAGGATCGTCGGGTCCACCGACCACGGGCCCGAGCGCCAGCGCGCGTCCAGACCGACGGTGTGGCGTTGCTCATGAATGCCCGTGCCCGAGGCATCCGCGCCGGCGACGCCGGCCGAACCGTTGGCGTTGACTGCGTTAGTCGGAGCGAACGGACCACCCGAGGCGACGGACACGCCGCCGCGGCCAAAACGGGCGTTGGCGGAAGTGAGACCAGTGATCTGAACGGTCGACAACATCGGCTTGATGTCCAGCCCCTTCATGACCGTGATCTCGGGACTGCCGATGAGGGCCCAGTTGTCATTGCGCGTCTGCGCCTGGCAGTTCGCCGTCAAGCCCGGGGCCGTCGAGACTCCACCAATGACCGTGCCGGTCGACGTGATGCACTTGTTCTGCACCGTGCCGCTCTGGGCCACGACCGGGCCGAACGCGCCCTTGCCCAGCAGGTTCTCGTCGAGCGCGACGTAGGTGAACTGCGTCTTGAAGGTCGGGCTGATCGTCGCGTACAGGTTGATGCCCGCGAAGTCGCCGTTGGCATACGTGGCCAGCTTGTAGTTGGCCGCCGTCGCGAACGGCTGGGCGCCGAGCCGGGCAATGATCGGGATCGGCACCAGCGGCAGCGGGAACTCCGTGTAGAGCCACTTGACCTGGATCGATCCCTGCGTGTCCGTGTTCAGGTCGAACGAGGACTCGGCGCCGGCACCGCCAGTGCCGCACGTGATGGCGTTGCTGGTGCCGGTGGTGAAGCAGGGCTCGCCTTTGCCGATGCTGGTGGTGTCGCTGAAGCCAGTCTGGCCCCAATAGGCATCGATCTCGAATCCGAATACCGCCTTGGCCTGGCCGACTTCGCCCACGATGTCGAACCGGCCGCGGGTGCGACCATACATCTGCTGGTCACGGTTCCGGCCAAAGTTAAGGTCCGACGAACTGAGGTTCTGCGTGAACGTACCCACGTTGTCGATGAAGCCCGTGATGGTGGCTTTCGGTGTCGGGGCCGCGGCCTGAGCGAACACATCAGGGGGCGCCACGAAGCCGAGGAGTGCCATCAGGGCGAGAGATAGGACAAGCATCCTTCTCATTTACCGCCTCCTCAATTGAAGGTGAACGACTTGGAGCACACAGTGCGAGCTACCCGTGACCCCTCACGCGCGACAACGGTGCATCAAATGCAGACTTCTTACGACGCGACACTTTTACCTTGAAGTCCCTTGCCCGGTCAAGGAATTAAAGGATTCTGACACTCGTCACTTGTTTGGCGGATTCTCCTTGACGTCGGCGCCATCACCCAATTGCTTGAGAGCGTTCTTGGCGAGCTCCGAAAATGGAGAGGCGGGATCGATGTCTCGCGCCCGCCTGAAGGCGGCCTTGGCGTCATCGCGCTGGCCGGTCTGGGTAAGCGCCAATCCGAGCCCGTAATAGCTCGCAACCATGATGGGCTCGAGCTGTATGGCCGCCCTGAACGACTCCACAGCCTCCTGCGACTTGCGCAGTCTGATGTAGGCTTCGCCCATGTTGTAGTAGGCGACCTCTGGGGTGGTGTAGGTCGGAAAGCTCAGCGCCTTCTTGTAGGCGACGATCGCGTCGTCGAACTTGCCCTGCTGGGCGAAGGCGATCCCGAGATTGTGATGGTAGTCGGGGTTGTTTTTGTCGAGGTCGATGGCCGTCTGAATTTCCGCCTGGCCATCGATGGGGCGACCGAGGTTCAGGTAGACGAGTCCGAGGGTGTTGTGGAACTGCGCATTTTCGGGGTCGAGCTGTATCGCTTCCTTGAGGGAGGCCATGCCCAGGGCCAGACGATTGTCTGACAGGTTGCGCACGGCATTGTCGAAGCTGTTCCTGGCCTGAAGCTTACGCACCTCTTCGTCCTGCGCGCTCGTGCAGCCCGCCCCCAGCGCCAGCGCCACCACCGCGAAGAGAAGTACGCGGAGGGCGCCGCCGCGCCTTGACAGGGTCGCGATCTCCCTGTTACCGTTCATGTTTGTGCCAACCTACGAGTACGAATGCCTCAAGTGCCCCCGTGTTTTCGAAGTGCGACAACGCATCACTGAGTCCGCCCTCACCACGTGCGACCGCTGTGGCGGGCCCATTCATCGCCTGTTGTCTGCCGCCCCGTTCATCCTCAAGGGCGGCGGCTGGTATGTCACAGACTATCCTTCGGAGGCCCGCAAGCAGGCGTCGAAGACCGAATCCTCATCGAGCGAATCGCCTGCGCCTTCCTCCACCCCGGCCGCGGAGAAGTCTAGCACGTCAACCGCCGCGCCTTCAGAGAAGACCAAGCCGGCGAAGGCAGACAAGCCCCCGTCAAGCACGAAATCGGACAAGTCCACGAAATCGGACAGGTCGAAGCCGGCCAGCTCTGACTCCTAAGACCGCTTCACCACCACGGGCGCGCCGCGGCCGAGCCCGAGCGCCGCCTGGGCGCTGCCGTCGCGAACAAAGACCTCGAGGCGTCCCGTCGAGCCCACGACGGCGCCTATTTCCCCCGGCCGCGCATCGGAGTACGCGGATACGAGAACCCCCACTGGGACGCCGCCTGTCTCCACGATCAGAGCCTGCGGTCTCTCGAAGGCCGCCAGGTCCCTCTCCGTCACGGACGTCAGAAGATTGCCGAAGCGATCAGCACCAATGACCTCACCGAGGACGAGCCCATTGTCGTGTCGGGCCGAAGGGACGACCAGCCTCACGGGATCGGTCACCGCGGGGCCGAGTCGCTCCAGGGGCACCCGGGAGGCCAAGTGCGCGGCCGCGGGGGCGAAGATGTCCCGACCGTGAAAAGTCCGGCTCGTCGCGGACAGCCTATACTCTCGCCTGGTCAGCTCGACGGCCTCGATGTGCTGATCGTCGGCGTCAAGGACCAGGCTCAAGAGGCCGTTGTCAGGACCCACGTAGCACTGCCCGCCGGCCCGGAGCGCTAGAGGTCGTCTCGAGCTTCCGACGCCTGGGTCGACCACGGCAAGATGGATGGTGCCCATGGGAAAGAAGCCCGCGGCGGCTTCGAGGCAGAGCGCTCCTTCAAGCACGTCCTGAGGGGCGATGTCGTGACTTATATCCACGAGGCGCGCCTCGGGACAGATGCCGAGCATGACCCCCTTCATGATGCCCACCCAGGGATCTCGCGTCCCGAAATCCGTCGTGAGCGTGATGATTGGCGCGCTCATGACTTCACCTTTTGAAGCTATGTGTCGCGCTCCACCACGTAATCGGCGACGAGGAGGAGGGTATCCTTGTCGGGGCCGTCAGGGAAGGCGTCGAGGGCTTGCTTGGCGCTCCTCGCATAGTCCTGGGCACGGCCCAGAGCGTATTCGACGCCGCCATAGCGCTCGACGAGAAGGCGGATCTCCTCGATCTCGCCCGGCTCCGCGGCGTGGCGCTTGAGCACGGACTGGACGTGATCCCACTCCGCCGGCGTCGCGCGCTCGAGGGCCGCGATGAGAGGCAGCGTGCGCTTTCCCTCCTTGAGGTCGGCGCCGACCGCCTTGCCGAGGCGACCCTGGTCGGCCACGAAATCGAGCGAGTCGTCGCTGATCTGGAAGGCGATGCCGATGGATTCGCCGTAGCGGGTCAGGGCGTCGACCTGCGCGTCGTTTGCCTCGGCGAGGAGAGCCCCGATGCGGCAGCATGCGGAGATGAACGACGCCGTCTTCTGCGTGATGATCCGCAGATAGTCGGCCTCGCTAGCCGTGCCGTCGCGTTTGCACTGGAGCTGCAGCACCTCGGCTTCCGTCATGGAGACGGTGGCGAGGGCCAGGGTGGCGAGCACGGCGGGATCGCCGTCGGCCACCATGAGAGCAAAGGACTTCGAGTAGAGATGATCGCCGACGAGAATGGACGCATCGTCGCCCCAGCGCGCATTCGCCGACGGGCGGCCGCGCCGGAGCGGCGCCTGATCCACCACGTCGTCGTGGATGAGGGTCGCCGTGTGCAGGAGCTCGACCACACAGCCCATGCGAACCGCGCGGGGGCCATGGTAGCCCGCCACTCGTCCCGCCATGAGAAGGAGGATGGGGCGGAGGCGCTTGCCGCCGGCGCCGGCGATGAACTCGCCCATCTCGTGAATCAGGTGCACGGGCGAGGCGATCTCGGCGGCAATCGCCTCTTCAATGGCTCGCATCTCGGGGCCTACGGCTTGAGCAACCCGCTCCTTGAGGAGCGCTTCCAGGGGGGTGGGCGCCTTCACGGGAGGGGGTGGATCAGCGGACGACCACCCGGTCCTTGATTTTGACCTGGTTGCCGTTGGTGACGCTGGAGAGCTCGACCACGGAGAATTTGTCTTTGACCTCGGTCACCCTCCCCGTTGCCACCTCCTCGTCCAACTCGCCCAGGAGCTCGCCGGTCACCGGGTGAACGATGGCGATCTTGTCGCGGCGCACGCTGACCTGAGCCCCCGGCTTGATACCGTCCTTGCTGTTGAGATCGATGACGACACGGCTCGTATCCACGAAAACGACGAAGCCGCGGTCGAGAGGCTGGCTCGGGGTGGTGGCGGCGGCCTGGGTCCCGGGCTTGCCGGGCGCGCCTGGCTTGGGGGGAGGAGGCGTCGGATCCACCGACACCGCCATCTTCTGTCGCGGACTGATGCGGCCGCCTCCGGGAGGCGAGCCGTACTTGGCCACGATTTCCGGCGGGGCGATGAGGCTGCTCTTGCCGAAGACGAGCGTGCCCATGGTGGTGGGGATCTTGTCCTCCTCGACCCAGATGTACTCCGGCTCACTCGCCACGTCGCCGAAACGGGGATTCTTGATGAGCAGCCACTTGGGCTCCGCCGCCCTGATCTCGACCGACGGGTCAGAATCCTTCGGCAATCCCGCCAGCTCCTTAAGGCTCGGCAGCTCCGCGCCGCAGGCTGAGAGTGAGAGGGAGACCAGAGCGAGGGAGACCAGTAAACGGAGCGCCGTACCGTTCATCGCGGCCCAAGCATAGCAGATTCGCCGGGTCAATCCTCAGGGCGCGGCTCCCATGGGAAGCGCTGATCGCCCGCACCCTCCGCGCGCGCCAGTGACTGCCGCCGCGAAAAGAGCGGCGCGCCGGTCACGGCCGAGATCCAGGTTACGTCGAGGTAGGTGACACCCCGGCGCTCGAGGATCACGGGAATGAGCCAGGCCATCACGTCGAGCGACTTGCCGAGGGACACCGCGCGGTCTGGCCGCACGAGTAGCTCCTCGCCTTTTGTCTTGCTATTGAGGAGAACCTCGTTCACCTGCCCGGGGTCCACACTCTGGAAGCGCTTGGTCTGGTCCATGGCGAGGGAGAGCATGAAGGGCACCCGCCGAAGATCGGCAGCGCCCTTGGTCAAGTCGGTCGGCGGCACGACCGCGACCCGAACGCGGCCGCGCGTGATCCTCACGCCATCCTCCGGTCGGGGCTGCGGCTTGCCTTCGATCGGCACGAAGGCGGCCTCGGAAAAGGTCGGCTCTACTCGCCGCACCTGGGCATAGCCGAGAGCTTCCTCGTAGCGGCCGAGGGGCTTGCCCGAGGTGGGATGCCGGAAGACTTCGCCCTTCCGAAAGATCGTGTACTCCTGGCCGAGCAGCACGCCGTCCTTCTTGGAGAGGTCCATGTAGACCCGATCGCCATCCACCTGCACCACCAGGCCTTCGATCGGCGGAAAGGCCGACACGACCTCATCGAGCATGAGGCCGAAGGTGGCCCCCACCTGGTCGGCCAAGCCGGCATACGCCGGCCCAGCGAGGGCCGCGGCCAAGGCGAGGCCGGCGGCGACGCTAGAAAACCACGGACGGCTGATGAACACCGAAGACCTTGCGCAGCGTATCGGAGATCTCACCGAGAGTCAGACGGGCACGGACCCCGTCGAGGATGAGCGGGATGAGGTTGTCGCGGCCACCCGCCGCCCGTTCGATAGCTTCGAGGGCCTGCGCCGCGGTCGCCGAGTGGCGCGACTGTCGGAGCCGGCCGAGACGATCGGCGAGGGCCCGGGCGACCGTGGGGTCGCCCTGGAAAAGGTTCGCGGGCGGCGGCTCGTCCATTACGAACTCGTTGACGCCCACGACAATGCGCGCCTTGGCCTCGATCTCCTGCTGATAGCGGTAGGCCGACTCCTGGATCTCGCTCTGCATGAAGGCGATGGCGCTCACGGAACCGCCCAGGCTGTCGATCTTGGCGATAGAGGATTCGGCCTCTTCCTCGATCCGCCGCGTGAGAGCCTCCACGGCATACGCGCCTCCGAGGGGGTCGGCGGTGTCGACGACGCCGGACTCGTAGGCGAGCACCTGCTGGGTCCGGAGCGCGATGCGCACGGCCGTCTCGGTGGGCAGGGCGAGGGCCTCGTCCATGGAGTTGGTGTGAAGAGACTGGCAGCCGCCGAGGATCGCGGCGAGAGCCTGCACGGCCACCCGCACGATGTTGTTCTCCGGCTGCTGGGCCGTGAGCATGCTCCCCGCGGTCTGGGCGTGGAAGCGCAGCATGCACGAGCGCGGGTCGCGCGCCCCGAAGCGCTCGCGCATGATCCGTCCCCACAGGCGCCGTGCCGCGCGGAACTTCGCCACCTCCTCGAGGAGATGGTTGTGGGCATTGAAGAAGAAGGACACCTGCGGCGCGAAGTCGTCCACTTCGAGGCCGGCGGTACGGGCGGCCGTCACGTAGGCAATGGCGTTGGCGAGGGTGAAGCCCACCTCCTGCGCCGCCGTGCAACCCGCCTCGCGGACGTGATAGCCGGAAATGGAGATCGTGTTCCAGCGCGGCACGCGATCCCGGCAGAAGGCGAACAGATCCGTGATGAGCCGCATGGAAGGCGCGGGCGGGTAGATATAGGTGCCGCGCGCGATGTACTCCTTGAGGATGTCGTTCTGGGTGGTACCGGACAGCTTGTCCGCGGGGACGCCCTGCTTCTCCGCCACCGCGATGTAGAAGCAGAGGAGGATGGCCGCGGTGGCGTTGATGGTCATCGACGTGGACACCCGGTCGAGCGGTATGCCCCCGAAGAGCTCCTCCATATCGTCGATGCTCGAGATGGCTACTCCAACCTTGCCCACGTCGCTCGCCACCATCGGATTGTCGGCGTCATAGCCCATCTGGGTGGGGAGGTCGAAGGCGACGGAGAGTCCCGTCTGCCCCTGCGCGAGGAGATAGCGGTAGCGCTGGTTCGTCTCCGCGGCCGAGCCGAAGCCCGCGTACTGGCGCATGGGTGTAGACGCGCTCGAGAGGAACGCCGTCCGAGGCGGCGAAGAGCCCCTGCCGGTCTGGCGCCTTATCGAGCGCGGGCTTGAGGGTCTGCGCTTCCCAGGCGCGGCGGGCCTCCTCCAGACGCTGCTTCTCGGCCGGGGTCATGATGGCGCCATCACAGGGGCATGTTCCCGTGCTTGCGCGGCGGGTTGGCGTCGCGCTTGGTGTGGAGCACCTCGAGGGCCTGGATGAGCCGGCGCCGGGTGTCGCGGGGCTCGATGACCTCGTCGATGTACCCGCGCTCGGCCGCCACGTAGGGGTTGGCGAACTTCTCGCGATACTCGCGCGTCTTCTCTTCCTTGAGCCCGGCCGGGTTCTCCGCGGCTTCCATCTCGCGCTTGTACAGGATGTTCACGGCTCCCTCGGGTCCCATGACCGCGATCTCCGCCGTGGGGTAGGCGAAGTTGGCGTCGCCGCGGATGTGCTTCGAGGACATGACGCAGTAGGCGCCTCCGTACGCCTTCCGCGTGATGACGGTCAGCTTGGGCACGGTGGCCTCGCAGTAGGCGTACAGAAGCTTGGCTCCATGCTTGATGATGCCGCCGAACTCCTGGGCCGTGCCGGGCAGGAAGCCGGGCACGTCTTCGAACGTGACGAGGGGGATATTGAAACAGTCACAGAAGCGGACGAAGCGCGCGGCCTTGACCGACGCGCTGATGTCGAGGCAGCCGGCGAGGTGCGCGGGCTGGTTCGCGACGATGCCGACGGGACGGCCCCCCAACCGCCCGAAGCCGATCACGATATTGGGCGCGTAGTCCGCCTGCACCTCGAAGAAGTACCGGTCGTCCAGCACGGGTCGCACGATGTCCTTGATGTCGTACGGCTTGTTCGGCTGGTCGGGGACGACCTTCTGCAGATCGGGGTCCGCGCGGTCGGCGGGGTCCGTGGTCGGGCGGACCGGCGGATCCTCCGCATTGTTCTGGGGCAGGAAGGTCATGAGCTCCCGGATGAGAGCGAGACACTCGTCCTCGCTGTCCGCGGCGAAATGAGCAACTCCGGAGGTCGTCCCATGGGTGGCGGCGCCTCCCAGCTCCTCGAAAGACACTTCCTCGTGGGTCACCGCCTTGATCACGTCGGGGCCCGTCACGAACATGTAGGAGGAGCCCTTGACCATGAACACGAAGTCGGTGATGGCGGGAGAGTACACGGCGCCCCCCGCGCACGGCCCCATCACCGCGGAGATCTGCGGCACCACGCCGGAGGCAAGCGTATTGCGCAGGAAGATGTCGGCGTAGCCCGCGAGGGAGACCACGCCTTCCTGGATGCGCGCGCCGCCCGAATCGTTGAGGCCGATGAGGGGCACGCCCGTCTTCATGGCGAGATCCATGATCTTGCAGATCTTGCGCGCGTACGATTCCGAGAGCGAGCCCCCGAACACCGTGAAGTCCTGGGCAAAGGCGAAGACGGGCCGACCGTGGATGCGCCCCGAGCCCGTCACCACGCCGTCCCCCGGGATGCGCTGCGCGTCCATGCCGAAGTCATTGCTCTGATGAAGCACGAACCGGTCGACCTCGGCGAACGAGCCCTTGTCGAGGAGCACTTCGAGCCGCTCGCGCGCCGTCTTTTTTCCAGCTTTGTGCTGCCGCTCGATGCGCTCCGGCCCGCCTCCCGCCTCGGCGGCGTGGTTGCGGCGATGGAGTTCTTCGAAGCGGTCTTGGAGAGGCATGAGGACGGCTCCTTGGAGCGCCGGACGGTGCGCCTGCGTCTGGTGGAGTATAGAGGTCGCTCAACGGGAAAGTCAATGAATGCGGGACTTTTCCCCTCCCTCGATTGACTTCATCGTGTGGGGTCTGTCATACTTCCCGCCCATGACCCCGGTGACCCAGGTCGTGCTCGTCTTGTGCGCCGTCGTGTTCACGGTGGCGACGGTGGTCACTTTCGCATCGATCAGACGTGCCGCCACCCGAGCCGAGACGGTGCTGCAGCTCGTCGAGCGCGAGATCCGGCCGCTGGCCAGTCAGGTCGAAGGACTGGCCTCGGAAGTACGGACCCTCTCGCAGACGGCCAACCAGGAGCTCCAGCGGGTCAGCGGACTGGTGCGACGCGTGGAGGACATCTCGCTCAAGATCGCGCGGGTAGTCGGGGTGGCGAACAGCCTGGCGTCGTTCCGCGGCGTCACGAGCGTCGGCTCGGGCGTGAAAAGAGCGCTGGGCGTTTTCGTTTCCAGACTCAAGGCATCGTGAAAGAGGGAGGACGATATGACGGACGAGCATGGTGGAGATGCGGCGGGCTATCTGGGCTGGTTCTTTCTCGGGGCCATTGCCGGCGCGGCCGCCGCGCTGCTCCTGACGCCCAAGACGGGCTCGGAGACGCGCGATCTCCTGACGGAGCAGAGTCAGGAGCTGTTCAAGAAGGCCCAGGAAAAGGCGAGTGAAGCACAAAACATGGCCGGCGATCTCCTCGGGAAGGGCCGCGAGTATCTCGAGGAGCAGCGCAATCGGCTCGTCGGCGCCTTCGAGGCCGGCCGTTCGGCCATGAAGGACGAAATGACCAAGCTTCGCTCCGACGCCAGCTAGGGGCCTCGGTCCGATTTGGCGGACAGCGGGGCCAATCCGGTCCCGCCTGTCCCCCAGCGACCGCTGAGCTTGGACTTCTGCTCACCCTCCCCCCGCTCTCGTCCGATCCGGCAATTTTCCCTCCTGCCCCTCACGCGCAGGGAAATCCAGGCCAGAGCGGCAGATTCCCGGTGACCGGACGTCGAGCGAAATGAGGAAGAAGCCGCGGAGCCCCCGACCCCCTGCGTCGAAGGGCAAGGTGCCGGCATCACCGCGGAGCCGTATCCTCCAATGGATCGTGCCCGTCGTGCTAGTGCTCGCAACGGCCGGGGCGTTCCTTCCCACCCTCGACAACGGCTTCGTGAATTTCGACGACATCGAGAACTTCCTCAACAACAAGTCGTACCGGGGCCTCGGCCTCACCCAGCTTCGGTGGATGTTCACCACGGTGAATCTGGGCGGCCTCATCCCGCTGACGTGGATGACTCTTGGGTTCGACTACGTGATCTGGGGAATGGATCCGGCCGGCTACCACCTCACCAGTCTCGTTCTGCACGCGGTGGGCGCTCTCGTCTTCTACTTCGTCCTCCTCCGCCTCCTGAGAGAGGCCGGCGACTCGAACCATCCCGACCCGACCGCCTTGCGCCTGGGAGCCCTCTTCGGGGCCTTGATCTTCTCGGTGCATCCTCTCCGTGTCGAGTCCGTGGCCTGGGTCACCGAGCGGAGAGACGTCCTGTCGGGACTCTTTTGCCTCCTCACTGTGCTCGCCTACCTTCGCGTCTGGGATACGAGAGACGGCGAGAGGCTGGGAACGAAGTGGTATCTCGTGTCGCTTGGTGTCTTCGCCTGCGCCCTTCTCTCCAAGTCCATGGCCATCACCCTCCCCGTCGTGCTCGTGCTCCTCGACATCTATCCGTTGCGGCGGCTACGCCTGTCTTCCCCGGGCCGGCTGCGGGCGATCGCCCGCAATCTGCTCATCGAGAAAACTCCTTTCGCCGTCCTGAGTCTCGCCTGCGTCGGGCTCACGCTGGCCGCGGCGAGAGACAACGACGCTCTGTCCTCGCTCAGCGATGTGAGCCTGCTCGATCGCGTCTCGCTATCCGTCCACTCCGTCGCTTTCTATCTCTGGAAGACGGTGGCTCCGGTCAACCTCGCCGTCATGTACGAACTGCCGGAGCGGCTGGACGGGACCACGTGGCCTTTCGTGGCGGCGTGGGTGTTCGTGCTCGCGATCACCGCCGCCTGTCTCGTCTTCGGGCATCGCCTGATCGCCCTCGCCGTGGTGTGGCTCGCGTACCTCGTCATGCTCGCTCCCGTTTCAGGCCTGGTGCAGGCGGGCCGGCAGATGGCCGCCGATCGGTATACCTACCTGCCCTGTCTCAGTTGGGCTGTGCTCTGCGGCGCCGGCTTCTCTTGGGCCTGGCGGAAAACAGCGGGCCCCCATGGTGAGTCGACACGGGGCCGGTCGCTGCTCATGGGGGCGGGCGCGCTCATCGTGCTCGGGCTCGCCGCGCTCACCTGGAAACAGGCCGAGGTGTGGCATGACACGGAAACGCTGTGGACCCATGCCGCGGCCGCCTCGCCCTCGGGCCGGGCGCACGAGAACCTCGGCGAGGTGTTCCAGGATCGAGGGCAACTGGCCGAAGCCGGCGCGCATTTCGAGAGGCTGGTGCGAATCAGACCGCGATACGGCCCAGGCCATCTCTACCTGGGCGCCGTGCGCGCCCAGCAGGGGCGCCCGGACGAGGCAATGAGAGAGTACGAAGAGGCGGCGCGGCTCATGCCGATATCCGCGGTGCCTCACTACAATATGGGCCTGGCCCTCATCGCACAGCATCGGACCGCGGAGGCCATCGAGCGCTACCGGGAAGCGGTGAAGCTCGTCCCGGGCTACGCGCATGCCCACAACAACCTCGGCATGGCCCTCGCCGAGCTGGGTCGGTTGGACGAAGGGGTGCAGCACCTTCGGGAGGCCTTGACGCTGGACCCGGAGTCCCCGGGGATTCACAGCAACCTCGGCCTTCTTCTCGCCCGGCAGGGTCGGGCGGCGGAGGCGCTCCGGCAACTCGGCAAGGCCGTCGAGCTCGATCCCGGAAACGCGGGAATCCGCAACAACCTGGGGGTCATGCTCGTCCGGGTTGGAAGCTACGACGACGCCGTGGTTCAGTTCCGAGAGGCCCTGACCATAGACCCCAGGCTCCGGGAGGCCCAGGTGAATCTCGACGATGCGATCGCTCGATCCAGGCCGGGCACGCCCAAGCCGCGATAGCAAAACGCAGCCGAAGAAAACCTGCCGGCCGAACCGCCTTCGCGGTGCAGGGCACGAGGAGAATGGGCAGGTCGTACGTCAAGGGCCGCGGAGGCGGCTCGCCCCAAGGGCGAGCCGAGACGCAAACCGGGGGGAGTGCGGGGGCCATTTCGAGGCCCCCGCAGTTAAATATGTATGGCCTGCCCCAGCGCGGCGAGGGTAGCTTCGAGCGATGCCTCCGACAGAGTCGGATGCGCATGTATCGTGTGGATGATCTCTTCGAGCGTCGCCTCGGGGCCCACGATGTGGACGCCGAGGATCTCTCCCGTGCGCTTGTCGGCTACGACCTTGAGAAACCCTTCCGTCTCCCCCAACGCCACCGCCTTGCCATTGGCCGTGAAGGGGAATCGCCCGACGCTGACCTCTCGTCCGTCGGTCTTGGCCGCCGCTTCCGACAGCCCGATCGAGGCGACCTGGGGACGGCAGTAGGTGCACGAAGGAACATTGCCGTAGTCCACCGGATGCGGTGAGCGTCCCGCGATCGCCTCCGCCGCCACCACCCCCTCGGCCATGGCCTTGTGCGCGAGCATCTGCCGCCCCGCCATGTCGCCCACCGCGAAGACGCCCTTCACACTGGTCTCCATAGTCGGTCCCACCGTCACGAGCCCACGCTCCGTCGCGACACCGAGGGCTTCGAGGCCCAGGCCCTTGGTGCGCGCCGCCCGCCCCACGGCCATCAGGACCTGGGCGGCGACCAGCGTTTCGCGCTTGCCCTCGGCCTCGATCTCCACCGCGACCTGCCCCTTGCCCGGCGTGACCTTGACAACTTTCACGCCGGTGCGAATGGTCACGCCCCGTCTCGTGAAGAGCCGCGCGATCTGCGCAGAGGCTTCCTCGTCCTCCACCGGGAGGACGCGCGGTAGCGCCTCCACCACCGTCACCTCGACGCCGTAGGCGCGGTAGATGTCGGCGAATTCCATGCCCACGGCGCCCGCGCCGATAACGATGAGCGACGCCGGCCGCGACTCCGCCCTCACCGCGCCGTTCGAGGAGATCACCTGGGTCTCGTCGATGGTGGTGCCCGGCAACGACTTGGGCTCGGAGCCCGTGGCGAGGATCACGGCCCGATGCGCCTCGAGGGTCTGTGTGCCGTCTTTCCCCTTCACCTCGACCAGGCTCTTCGCCTTGAGGGTGCCCGAGCCGGCCACGAGGATGATCTTGTTCTTGCGAAAGAGAAATTCCACCCCCTTGGCCATGCGGTCGGCGACCCGGCGCGATCGCTGAATGGCCTGGGCGTAGTCGGCCTTCCACTCTCCCACCGTGATGCCGAACTCCTCGGCGCGGTGGAACAGCCCCACGACCTCGGCATTGCGCAGAAGCGCCTTGGTCGGGATGCAGCCCCAGTTGAGGCACACTCCGCCGGGCCGGTCGTCCTCGACCGCGGCCACGGAGAGGCCGAGCTGCGCGCACCGGATGGCCGCGACATAGCCGCCCGGTCCGGTGCCGACCACCACCACGTCGAAAGCCTGGTTCGCCACGGGACTAGACGAGCAGGCGCAGGGGTTCTTCCAGGAGACGCTTGACGTCCTGCAGGAAGCGGGCACCCATGGCGCCGTCCATCACGCGGTGGTCGCAGGAGATGGTCATCTTCATGCGGCGCCCCACGCGGATCTGGCCTCCCTCGGCCACGGGCTTCTCGAGCACGGAGCCCACGGCGAGAATGGCGCCCTCCGGCGGGTTGATGATGGCCGAGAACTCCTCGACGTCGTACATGCCGAGATTGGACACGGAGAAGGTGGCCCCGGAGAATTCCTGGACGCGGAGCTTGCCCCCCCGGGCGCGCTCGGCCAAGTCACGGGCCTCCACCGCGATCTGGGCGAGCGGCTTGATGTCGCAGTCGCGCAGAACGGGCGTGATCAATCCCTCGTCGAGCGCGACGGCGATGCCGATGTGCGCGCGATTGAAGACGCGGAGGTTCTGCCCCTGGAGCTGCGCGTTCACGCCTGGGTTCTTGAGAAGGGCGAGCGCACAGGCCTTGATGACCATGTCGGTCACTGAGACCTTGGGCTGCCCTTCGAGCCCGTTGAGCTCGGCGCGGAGCGCCCACGCTCGGTCCATGGACACTTCCGACGTGACGTAGAAGTGGGGCACGGGAGCCTTGGACAGGGGCATGCGCTTGGCGATGGCCGCGCGCATCGCGGAAAGCGGCTTGTCCTCGAACTCGGCTTCGCTTCTCTGAGGGACGACGAACTGTGGCTTGGACGCGGCGGGAGCGGGGGCGGCCGCGGGCACCGTCGCCGGACGCGGCGCCGCCGCCGCGGTCTCGACATCGCGCCTCACGATGCGCCCTCCGGGGCCGGTCCCCTGAAGCAACCGGAGGTCGACGCCGGACTGGGCGGCGACCTTGCGGGCGAGGGGCGAGGCCTTGACTCTGCCGTCCCGTCCCGGGGCCTGGGTGGGCGCCACGGGCATGGGGACGACCATGTTCGTCGCCGGTGCGGACTTGTACGATTCCATGGCCGGCAGCGGATCAGGCTTGGCAGCCTTTGACGGAGCCGCGCTCTGGGCCGGAGCAGGCGCCGCCGGGGCAGATCGAGGGGGAGCGGCCGTGGCCACGGAGCCGATGTCGTCGGCGGGATCGGCGATGACGCCGATCATGTCGCCCACCGGCACCTGCCCGCCTTCGCCGACCACGATCTTGCGCAAGACCCCTCCGCCGAAGGCCTCGATCTCCACATTGGCCTTGTCGGTCTCTATCTCCGCGATGACATCCCCGCCCTTGACGGCATCGCCTTCCTTCTTGAGCCACTTGATGACCTTCCCCGTCTCCATCGCATCACTGAGCTTGGGCATCAGGACCTTGGTGATCATGCGCAGACCTTTCGGATCGCCGCGGCGATCTTGGCCTTTGACGGGGTCTTGAGCAGCTCGAGATTGCGCGCATAGGGCATGGGGGCGTTTTCGCCGGTGATGCGGGCCACCGGCGCGTCGAGATCGTCGAAGGCCTCCTCCTGCACCTCCGCCGCGATCTCCGAGCCCATGCCGGCAAAGCCCGCGCCCGCCTCTATCACCACACAGCGGTGGGTCTTGCGCACCGAGCCCACGATCGTGTCCGTGTCCATGGGCCGGAGGGTCCGCGGGTCGACGATCTCCATGGAGATGCCCTCCTGGGCGAGCTCCTCGGCAATCTCGAGGGCACGATAGAGCATGCCCATGTACGCGATGACAGTAACGTCGGTGCCTTCCCGGCGGATGGCGGCCTGGCCGAGGGGAATCAGGTACTCGGGATCCTCCGGCACCTCGCCCTTGATCGCGTAGAGCGTCTCCGACTCGATGAAGATGACCGGGTTCTCGTCACGGATGGACGATTTGAGGAGTCCCTTGGCATCCGCGGGGGTGGACGGGCGCACGACCTTGAGGCCGGGGACGTGGTAGAAGTACGTCTCCATGCTCTGAGAATGCTGGGCGGCCAGCTGCGAGGCGGGCCCGCCCGGTCCCCTCACCACGAGGGGGATGTTGTACTGGCCGCCCGACATGTAGCAGAGCTTGGCCGCGGAGTTGACGATCTGGTCGAGGGCGAGGATGGAGAAGTTGAAGGTCATCATCTCGACCACGGGACGGAGCCCCAGCATGGCCGCGCCGACCCCGATGCCCGTGAAGCCCGACTCGCAGATGGGCGTGTCGATGATGCGCTTCTCTCCGAACTCCTTGAGGAGCCCCTGCGTCACCTTGTAGGCGCCCTCGTAGAGCCCGACCTCCTCGCCCATGACGAAGACGCGCGGATCGCGGTGCATCTCTTCCCGCAGGGCCAGATTGAGCGCTTCCCGATAGGTCATGACCGCCACGGCATCAGTCCTTGTACACGTCGGTGAACAGTTCCTCGGGCGCGGGCTCGGGCGAGGCCTCGGCGAAGGCCACCGCCTCGTCCACCTGGTCGTACACCGCCTTCTCGATCAGCTTGAGATCGGCTTCGGTGAGGGCACCGTCCTTCACGCAGCGCTCTCCGAACATGACGATGGGGTCGCGCAGCTTCTCGCGCTCGACCTCTTCTTTCGTCCGGTACACCGCGCCCGCCGGGTCGCGCATCGAGTGCCCGCGGAACCGGTAGGTGCGGGCCTCGATGAGGGCGGGCACCTTGTCACGACGCGCGCGCTCCACCGCCCGCCCCACGCACTCGCGTATGGCCAGCACGTCCATGCCGTCCACCGCCTCGCCGTGAATGCCGTAGGTCTCGGCGAAGCGCCAGATTTCAGTCTGGGCCAAGGCCCGGTGGATGGCCGTACCCATGGCGTAGCGGTTGTTCTCGCAGATGAAGATGACGGGCAGCTTCCACAGGGCGGCCAGGTTCAGCGACTCGTGGAACTCCCCCTCGGGCACGGCGCCGTCGCCGAAGTAGCACAGCACGACCTGGTCGCCACCCTGGTACTTGATCCCGAAGCCCGCTCCGGCCGCCAGGGGCAGGTGGGCGCCCACGATGCCGTGGCCGCCCAGGAAGTTGACGCTCTTGTCGAAGAGATGCATCGAGCCACCCTTCCCCTTCGAAAGCCCGTCGATGCGACCGAACAGCTCGGCCATGATCCGCTTGGGGTCCGAGCCCTTGGCGAGACAGTGGCCGTGCTCGCGGTAGGACGACACCGCATAGTCGTCGAGCCGGGTCACCGAGGTGGCGCCGACCGCCACCGCCTCCTGGCCGATATAGAGATGCAGGAAGCCGCCGATCTTGCCCATGGCATACATCTCGGCGGCCTTCTCTTCGAAGCGTCGGATCAACTGCATCTGGGTGAGAAGGCGACGGGCCAGCTCCGTGTCGAGCCGGGCGCTGGGAAGCGCGACTTTCGTTTGCGCCATGACGCTACCCCCGCATGAGAGACAGCTCGTCCACCGAGAGGCGGCGGCGGAGCCGGAATATAGCCACGATGATGGCGAGGCCGACGGCGACCTCGGCCGCCGCCACGCACAGGACGAAGAAGACGAGCGCCTGCCCGTCGATGGAGCCGTGGCGCTCGCCGAAAGCCACGAAGGCCAGGTTGGCGGCGTTGAGCATGATCTCGATGGACATGAAGATGACGAGCGGATTGCGCCGGACGAGCACCCCGAGGGCCCCGATCACGAACAGCACCGCCGACACCCCGACGTAGTACGAGGTGGGCACCATGTCAGGCCACCCGGCGCTTGGCGAGCGCGATCACGCCCACGAGGGCGACGAGGAGGAGGACCGACGTCACCTCGAAGGGGTAGAGGTAATCCGTGAAGAGGGCGCGCCCAATGGTGGCCACCCCGCCCCTCCCGGCCCGGAATGAGCACCATGATGGCGAAGACGAAGAGAATGGCGATGGCCCCCGCATAGACGATGACCTGGGCGGTGGCGAGGAACTCCGCGCGCATCTTGAGAAAGAAGGCGGCGAGAGTGGCGAGGTGCACGACAAGGAAGAGGGCGCTGTGGATGGGGTTTCGCTTGAGGACCACGCCGGCGGCGGAGGCCACCGCCAGCGCCGCGAGAATCCAGAAGGTGACGAGCCCGGCCGTCACGACGGCGTGCTCCGGATCACCGGCATGGGCCGGTCGGCGGGGATGGGCACGGGCGAGGTAGGCACGCCGTTGGGCCCCGCCGGCTCGAGAGCGAGCAGGGTCTCCTTGGTGTAGATCATCCCCCCGCGGCTGAAGGACGAGAACTCCAGTATCCCCGTGTCCATGCGGATGGCGTCCTCGGGACAGGCCTCTACGCAGTAGCCGCAGAACACGCACTTCCCCAGGTCGATGTCGAAGCGCTCGGGCACCTTCTCGATCTCGGGATTCGGGTGCTCGGTGGCCACGATGTAGATGCAGTGGGCGGGGCAGACCGTCTCGCACATCATGCACGCGACACAGCGCGGAGAGCCGTCGTCCCGTCGCACGAGCCGGTGCAGGCTGCGGAGCCGTGGCGAATAGGGACGCCGCTCGTCTGGGTACTGAATGGTCACCGCGCCGTGGGCGCTCTTGACGCGGAACACGGTGTGGAGCGTGTGCCGCGCCATATTGGCGAAGAAGCGAAGGCCCGTGAGCTTGAGCCCGGACAACACCTCGAGGAGATAGAAGCGCTGGGCCAGGCCCAGCCGGCTCGAGTGCCGCGGATCCGCCGGAGTATTGCTGCTCTGGTAGGGGGAAGTCATGGTCAGGCCTTCCCGAGCAGGAGCAGTACGAGCCCGGTGATCACGATATTGAGGATGGAGAGGGGAAAGAGACCGAGCCAGCCCAGGCGCATGGCCTGATCGTAGCGAAAGCGCGGCAGGGTCCAGCGAATGAGCATGAGGAACCAGATCAGCACCACGACCTTGGTTAGGAAGGCGACCACCTGCATCCCCGTGACGAGCAGGTGCGGCAGCGGCACCTCCATCCCCCACGGGAAGGAGAATCCGGTGGAGGCGAGGTACGGTATCTGCCAGCCGCCGAGGAAGAGCGCGGTGGTCATGCCCGCGATCACCACCGTCTCGAGAAAGTCCGCCATGGCGAACATGCCGAACTTCATTCCGCTGTATTCCACGAAGTAGCCGATGATCTCCGACTCGCCTTCGGGCATGTCGAACGGAATGCGCTTGGTGGCCGCGATGCCCGCGGTCAGGAACAGAACGAAGGCCAGGGGCTGGGTGAGGATGCCCCAAGCGGGAATCCACGAGCCGAAGTACTGGGGGAGGAGGGGCAGCCCCTGGGCGCGCGCGATGTCCTGCATGTTGAGCGAGCCGTACACCATGACCACGCCCATGATCGAGGCGCCGATGGCCACCTCCGCCGAGATCATGAGGGCGGCCGCCCGCTGACCGCCGAGGAGCGCGTAGTTATTCGCGGAAGCCCAGCCCGCCATCATGAGGCCGTACACGCCGAGGGAGAGCATGGCGAGCACGTACAGGATGCCCACGTTGAGGGTCACCGCCTGGAGCTGGATCTCCCGTCCCGCGATCTTGAGGGTGTCGCCAAAGGGAATGGAGGCGAAGGCGGCGAGGGCGAAGAAGACGGAGACGAAGGGGGCGAGCTTGAACATGAGCCGGTCCGCCCGGGCCGGCATGAAGTCTTCCTTGGTCAGCATCTTGATGGCGTCGGCCAGGGGATGGAGGAGACCGAGGACGCGAATCCCGAAGATGCTCGCCCGGTTGGCCCCCAGCCGGTCCTGCATGATGGCGGACTGCTTGCGCTCGACCCAGGTCAAGAGCCCGCCGAAGTTCAGCACCACGAACATGGTGAAGGCCACGGGAATGGCCT
>WNFO01001326.1_pt1 | contig 26469 bp, 22 predicted proteins | sample 5400251 | NCBI WGS metagenome assembly WNFO01 (sample SAMN13153354, study PRJNA577476) | soil metagenome | isolation source: 100 cm saprolite under Madrone tree | place: USA:California | collected 2016-06-14
GCGAGGACGCGCTCTTAGCCCAGGTGCCGACCTACCTCGGCGCCCGCGCGCCGGACCTCGGCTACATCCAGGACCACGCGCGCGAGCTCGTGATCAAGACCACCGGCGACTCCGGCGGTTACGGCATGCTGATGGGGCCATTCGCGGCCAAGAAGGAGATCGAGGCCTATCTCGCGCAGGTGAAGAAAAACCCCGGCAACTACATCGCCCAGCCGCTCATCGAGCTGTCGGCGCACCCGACCTATATCGACGGAAAATTCGAGGGCCGCCGCATCGACCTCCGGCCGTTCATCCTCTACGGTGACGCCGTCCGCGTGCTGCCGGGCGGCCTGACGCGCGTGGCGCTGCGACCGGGTTCGTACGTGGTCAACTCCTCGCAGGGCGGTGGCAGCAAGGACACCTGGGTCCTCGCCGAGAAAGGCGCCTGATGCTCTCCCGCGTGGCGGACTCGCTCTACTGGATGGGCCGGTACCTCGAGCGCGCCGAGAACATCACCCGCCTCCTGCTGGTCACCGAGGACTTCTCGACCGAAACCCAGGGGCTCGCGGAAGATCTGGCGCAAACAGCCTGGAAGGACATGCTCGAGATCTTCCCCTCGGCGCAGCTGACGCGCGAGATCACGCCGTTCGCGCCCTTGTCGGTGCCCTATCTCTACGCCTTCTTCACCGACCAGGCCAACCCCTACTCGATCCACTTCTCGATCCGGAAGGCCCGCGAGAACGCGCGCTCCGTGCGGGAGGCGCTCACGCTCGAGGTCTTCCTGGCGCTCAACGAGGTGTTCCGCTCGGTCGAGGCGTACGAGCGCAAGGGCATGCCGGATCTCCCCGCGTTCCGCGACGCCCTCGGGGCCATCCACAAGGGGATCTTCACGGTCGTCGGCGCGATCGAGCACACCTCGACCCACGACGAGGGCTGGCGCTTTCTCAAGCTCGGCGAGTCGCTCGAGCGCAGCTACCGCTCGGCGCTCGTGCTGCGCACCAGGCTACCGGCGCTGCTGGCGGCCGAGGCACGGGGCGATGCGCCGCTCTACTACACGCAATGGCGAACGCTCCTGCGTGGCCTGTCGTCGCTGGAAAACTACCGGCGAGTCTACGGCGCGCGGCTCGAGCCCAATCTGGTGATCGGCTTCCTGCTCTTCGACGCGGATTCGCCGCGCTCGCTGCGCTACGGCGCCGCGGCCGTCCGCGACTACCTGGCCGCGATCTCCGGGCCCGCCGAGCTCACCACGCCGGCGCGGATCATCGGCCGGCTCCACGCCGACCTCCGCTACGACGACGAGGCCCAGATGCGCCGGGGCGACTTCGTCGGGCTGCTCGACCGCGTGGTCGGCGAGCTGGCCAAGACCCACGACGCGATCGCCACGCAGTACTTCGTGACCTGATGCACCTCCAGGTCGAGCACCGCCTGGCGTTCGAGTACGACACCTTCATCAGCGAGTCGTTCCTCGAGCTCCGCGTGCAGCCGAAGACGACGCCCCAGCAGGCCGTGGCGTCCTTCGAGCTGGCCGTCGGTCCGCCGACCAGCGTGCACCGCTATCGCGACTGGAACGACAACCTCACCCACCACTTCACGATCACGAAATTCCACGACCGGATCGCGGTGTCGGCGCGCTCGGTCGTCGAGACACGCCCGCCGAGCGTGGCGATCGACTCGCTCACCGAGCGGCCCGCCGCCGCCGCGCCGTCCTACACCCTCCGCGATTTCCTCGAGTTCGGCGGCCCGGTGAGGTTGACACCGGCGCTGCGCGCCGCGCACCGGGCAATCGGCCTGACGGGGGCGGCGCCGATCGGCGAGCACGTGCTGGCGCTCGGCACCTACATCCAGAAGCGCTTCGAGTACCGGAAGAACGTCACCGCCTACGACTCGACCACCGAGGACTTCCTCAAGATCGGCGCCGGCGTGTGCCAGGACTTTGCCCACCTGATGCTCGGCTTGCTCCGACTGCGTGAGATCCCGTGCCGCTACGTCAGCGGCTATTTGCACGTCGAGCGCAAGAAGCGCGCGCCCTCGCAGAGCCACGCGTGGGTCGAGTTCCACTCACCGACGGCGGGTTGGGTGCCCTTCGACCCGACGCACAACCGCCCGGTGGACGACCGCTACGTGGTCGTGGGTCACGGCCGTCACTACGACGACGTGCCGCCGAACAAGGGCATCTTCCGCGGCATCGCCAAGGAAACCTTGAAGGCCGAGGTCATGACGGACGTCGTGCCGGGCAAGGTCGTGTCGACGCTCCGCGAGGAGATCAGCCACATCGACCTGCCGGTCTTTCGCGAGGTCCCCGCGCGCCCACCCGATCGGATCGTCACCAACGTCGCCGACGTCGGTTCTCAGCAGCAACAACAGCAGTAGCCGGCCCACCGCGACGGCGGCTAAGCCACCTGGCCCTGGATCCGTCGCCGAAGCTCGAGCGGCTCGCGAACCCGGTGGAAGATCTCGCGCACGCCGCCGGTGCCGGTGAGCGTGATCGAGCCGTAGTTGAGCAACCGCCCGCTCAGGCTCTGGTCGACCGAGAGCGCCTCGACTTGCCGCAGCAGGAGCTCCAGCGTGCGTCGCCGGAGGAACCCGACCTTGACGATCAGCCGCTTGTTGGTCACGCCGAATTCGGTCGTCTGGTACGCGATGAACGGCGGGATCAGCATCGCCGCGCCGAGGAGCAAGACGGCGAGGCCCGCGAGCGGCACCTTGGGAACCGCGATGAGGACCGCGATCCCCACGATCAGCACGAAGACCGCCCGCGCGAAGATGATCCAGTGCAGCGCGGTGCGATAGACGACGTGCTCGTCGGCGAGCAACGTCTCGTCGATATAGCTCACTTCTCGGGTGTCGGCACGCCCACGGCCCACAGATAGCCGTCGGGGTCTTCCACCATCACCTCGCGCCAGCCGTGCGCTTTGGTCGTGGCCGGCTGAATCACGTTGACGTCGTTGTCTCGCGCCCGACGCTCGACCGCGTCGGGATCGATGCCGAGCACGCGCAGCTCGGCGCCGAGCCCGCGGCGCTCGCCGCGGGTGAGCGGCGCATACCAGGGATGCTTGTCGTACGTGTGATCGGCGTGGAGCATCAGCTCGACGCCGCCGACGTTGATGGCCGCGAAATCAGGATCGGCGTAGTGAACCGTCGCGGCGAAGATCTTCGTGTAGAATCCGGCGGCGCGTGGCACGTCGCGGACGAGCAAATTCACGGTGAAGGTCGGCAGCGTTCGCCCGTAGCGGTCCCCTGGCATCCAGGGATCGCCGGTTCGCTGCTTCAACGCGGCCCGCCCGGCCGTGCGAACATCGACCGGCCGGCCGTCTGCTGCCGAGGCTGCTTCACGGTCATGGTCAGCTCGTAGGTGACGGCTTGGACGGGATTGGCGTTGAAGACCGCGACCCAGACGCCGAAGCTGTCCCGACCGAGGTTGGGGATCGTCACTCCCGCGGTCGGAATCAGCTTGGGATCCGAGCGCACGCTGAGGCTGTCCCGAACGCTCAGATACCAGGCGCGGTCCGAGGGCGCATCGTCCGAAGTGAGCCTCACGTCGACGTCGCGCGGGGTCTTCAGCTTCCCGCTCTTGGCGTAGAAGAAGCGGGTGGTCATCGGCTCCAGGGTCACCATGAAGCGGCGCTCCGCCCCGCGATCTTGAGGGTCGGTCAGCTGAACCGAGTCCTCCTGCCCGTCGCCCACGGTCCGCGTCGGTCGCGAGAGCAAGGTGGTGGAATCGTCGTGCTCGACGATGCCGGCGTCGGCCCACATTCCAGGCGTCGGAACGACCACCTGGATGACGTCGCGCACGAACGACCCGTACGTCTCCCGCAACCGGCCGTCGTCCACCAGAAGCTCATAGAGCCGGCGCCCGAGATTCCCGGGGTCGAGTCCGACATCGGCGACCGCGCGGTCGAAGACCGTGCGCATGAACCCGGGCGAGACGTTCTCGACGTGCTCGAGCAGGAGGAAGTAGCCGCCCGCCAGCTGTCCATCGTCGTGATCCTCGGCGGTCCGGATAGGCACGCTCAGCAGGTATGGGAAACGTCCGATCTCGGCGCGCAGCGCGTGAGCCCAGGCAAGACCCGACGGCTTCCACTGACTCCAGGCGGCATACCCGGCGGCCCACCAGCGAACAGCGGTGGCGCGCTCGTCGAGGGGCGGGGGCGCCAGCGCGGCCGCGACGGAGCTCCGCGGGGCCACCGCGGGTGTGGGTGCGGGCGCGGGCTCCTTGGGCCGCTCCTTGACGGGCTCGGGCGGCGGCGGGGGCGGCGCCGCCGCCGGCCTCTCGGCCTGCGTGATGGAAAGCCGCCCGCGGGCCGCGGCGTTCACGAGAGTCCGCCCGAACACGCGGGCCACCGCGGTGTCGAGCTGCGCCCAGCGCTCGTCGGTCAAGGTGTCGCGCTCGAGCATGAGCGTGAGGAGATTCTCGAACGGGTGGATGCTCTCCAGCACCTTCTCCCCGGTGAGGCTGCGCCCCTCGTTTCCGGCGCGGGAAAACGCCACGCGAAACTCACTCGCCTTGGCCTGGCACTCGAGGAGCGATGGAAACGCCGGATCGTCCATATGGGTGATACCCAAGACGCGCGTCAGCACGGTGATGGCCTGTTGCACGGCAGCCTTGATGGCGGCGATCTCGGTCTCGTCCGTCGAGGGCGGGGCGGGCTCGCTGGCCGGTTGCTCACCGAAGGACGCAGGGTGCCACGTGACCTCGAAGAGTCGCTTCGGTTCCGGAAAGCCCTTCAGCGGCTGGAGCCCGCGGTCCACGTACTCCACGACGCCACCGTCGGACCGTCTCAGCTCGATGCGGCCGGCGACGTGGCGCGTCGACTCCGCGACGAGGATCTGACCTGGCCCCGCCGCCGCGCAGATGCGCGAGGCCAGGTTCACCGTACCGCCGATATAGTCGCCGTCTTCCTGACGGATCGGCTCGCCGGTATTGATGCCGATGCCGATCGCGATGCTGGGGCCGGACTGGTTGCGGTTCTGCTGGGCGACAGACCGTTGGATCGCGATCGCGCACAGGATGGCGCCGCGGGTGGCCTTGAAGGCGACCATGAACCCGTCGCCCTGGGTCTTGACGACGTCGCCGCCGTACGCCTCGATGTGGCTGCGGACGATGGCGTCCTGCTCGCGCACGAGCTCGCTGGCGACCTCGTCGCCCAGCTCCTCGGTGGTGTCGGTGAATCCCCGGATATCACTGAAGAAAATGGTGATGGTGTCGCTGATCGGCACCGACACTTCGGGTGTAGCCCGGGGACCGCTACCTTCGCCCTGCGCGTGTTCGTTCATTAAGGCGGCGCTTCAGGTGGCACTAAAAATAGTAGCCGATGCGTGGACAAAACGAAGCGCCTTTCAAAGTGGCGCTTTAGGGCGCTATCTTCTCACGACGCGGCGCGCCTTGAGGTCGAATCGGGGCAGGCTCCGAACCGGCACTGCCGCCACCTCCAGGCGTATCCCGAGGCTCGCCCGGAGGGCTTCCCGTACCCGTGTCACCCCAGAGGCATCGTCGAGCTCCACCAAAACGCGGACTTCGTCGAGCTCGCCGGCCCTGAAGACCTCGATCTGGAACTCCTCGATCGCAGAAAACCGTCGAACCACCCCTTCGATGGCGGCCGGAAACACGTTGACGCCCCGGACGATGAGCATGTCGTCGAGTCGGCCGAGAATACCGCCCGGGAGGCGCCTGAAGGTGCGTCCGCACGGGCAGTCACCCTCACCCAGACGCACGTGGTCCCCGGTCCGGTATCGGACGACCGGCGAGCCCACCCGCCCGAGGTTCGTCAGGACCAGCTCGCCGTCCGTTGCGGGCGCCGTCGTCACGGGGTCGACCACTTCCAGGATGAACTCCGACTCGTTGACGTGCAGACCGGCTTGCTCGGAGCACTCGTAGCCGTAGGCACCCATCTCGGTCATGCCCCCGTGGTCGAACGTGCGGGCATTCCAGCCGGACTCGATGCGGGCGCGCACCGCCGGGATGCCCGCGCCGGGCTCACCGGCGTGGACGGTGGTCCTCACGGACAGCTTTGACAGGTCGACGCCACGCTCGCGGGCGACCTCCACGAGGTGAAGGGCGTAGGAGGGCGTGCACACGAGCACCGTCGCGCCGAGGGCCTCCATCCAGGCCAACCGCGTTGGTGAGTCCTGACCGCCCCCGGGAATCGCCAGCGCCCCCAGCGCCCGCGCGCCCTCGAAGCCGGCCCAGAAGCCGATGAACAGACCGAACGAGAACGGGAAGAAGACGCGATCGACCGGGCCGACTTTCGCGCCGCGCAGCACGAAGCCCCAGCAGCGCGTCCACCACTCCCACGACGCCTGCGTGTCCAGCCAGCGCAGCGGGGCGCCGCTCGTCCCGGACGTCTGGTGGACGCGCACGTAGCGCTCGACCGGGTACGTCAGATTGGTGCCGAACGGCGGATGCGCGGCTTGATCGGCGACGAGCTCCGACTTCTCCGTGAGCGGAAGTCGGCGGAAGTCGAGCCAGTCGCGGAGATCGTCGGCCGACTCGACGCCGACGCGGCGCCATTTCTTGGCGACGAACTGATTGGTCTTGAGAAGCTCGCGAGCCATCACGCGAAAGCGGCGCCACTGATGCTCGCGCAGCCGGTCGGGCTCGAGCGTCTCGAGCGTGCGGTCGAACACCGTCGGGAGCCGGGGCCTCAGGCCCGCAGCTTGAACCGCTGGATCTTGCCGGTCGCCGTCTTCGGGAGGTCCGTCACGAACTCGATCCAGCGCGGATACTTGTAGGGCGCGATCTTGTCCTTCACGAAGGCCTTGAGCTCGTCCGCGAGCCTGTCACCGGCGGTCGCCGGATCCTTCAGCACGACGTACGCGTGAGGCTTGACGAGCCGATCGGTGTCCTCGCGGCCGACCACCGCCGCCTCGAGCACCGCGGCGTGCCGTATGAGGGTCCCCTCGACCTCGACCGGTGAGACCCAGATCCCGCCGACCTTCAGCATGTCGTCGGAGCGACCGCAGTACCAGTAGTAGCCGTCCTCGTCCTGGTAGTATTTGTCGCCGGTCTGGATCCACTGACCGAAGAGCGTCTCCTTGGTCTTCTCGTGCTTGTTCCAGTAGTAGGCCATCGTCGAGTCGCCCTTGACGCGGATGTTGCCGATCTCGCCTCGCGGCACCGGGCGGCCGTCGTCGTCCACGATGGCGAGCTCGTACCCCGGCACCGCCATTCCGGTCGAGCCCGGGCGCGTGTAGCCGGGACGATTCGAGATGAAGATGTAACCGATCTCCGTGGTGCCGATGCCGTCGACGATCTCGACGCCGAAGCGCTCGCGCCAGCGGTTGTAGAGCTCTTCCGGCAGCGCTTCGCCCGCCGACACGCACAGGCGAAGCGAGGAGGCGTCGAACCGCTTCTCCGCGTCCTTCACCGCGAGCATCGCCGCGAACAGGGTCGGAATGCCGAAGAAGAGCGTCGGGCGGTAACGGGTGATGGCCTCGAAGGTCCCTTCGGGTGTCGGCCGCTGCGGATAGAGCATCGCCTGCGCCCCGACGCTCATCGGGAGGAAGCCGGTGGCGCCGAGCCCGTAGGCGAAGAAGAGCTTGGCCGCGGAGAAGACACGATCGGTCGGCCGGATTCCGAGCACTTGCTTGCCGTAGGTCTCGCAGCACATCACCATGTCGTGCTGCAGGTGCACCGCCCCCTTGGGGAATCCCGTCGAGCCCGACGAGTATTGCCAGTACGCCGGGTCGTCGCGCGAGGTCACGGCGGCGGTGAGCTTCGCGGACGCCTTCGCGATCAGCTCTTCGTAGGCGGCGTGTGGTCCGGGCGCCCCCCCGGCGACCAGGACGTGCTTGAGATACTTCGCCTCGGCGAGGGCGGGCCCGATCTCGGCGAGCAGAGGGGCCGAGACGACGGCGGCCTTGGCGCGGCTGTCGTCGAGGAAGTACAGATAGTCGGCCGTGCGCATCAACGTGTTGGTCGGGACCGGGACCGCGCCGATCTTGATGGCTCCCCAGAAGGTCCCGACGAACTCCGGCGCGTCCAGACAGGCCATGAGGACGCGGTTTTCCGGCTCGATGCCGAGCTCGAGCAGGGCGTTGCCCGTTCGGTTGGTCAGGTCCTGGACGTCGGCGTACGTGAGCGTCCGGTCTTCGTAGCGGAAAGCCGGCGCCGCGCCCCGTCCCTCGGCGACGTTGCGGTCGACGAACCATGTCGCGACGTTGAACTGGGCGGGCAGCAGATCCGACGCGTTCATGGCCTACGCCAGACGCACGTACTCGAAGTCGATCGGCCGGCCGTTGACGCCGCGGGCCGGCGGCGCGATCCAGTTGGCGAAGCGGCCGATCTGGGTCACCGGCTGCATCAGGCTCTGGATGTATCGCTCGTCGGCCTCGGTCGGCAACCACTCGTGCTTCTTCGCGTCCCACTCGGCCTCGCTGACGACGCGGCCGTCGGGTGACACCTTCACCTCGGCGAAGAGCCCGATGGCGCGGTGGAAACCCCGATGGGGCAGCCGAAGCTCCTGGCCGATCCCGTGCTTCTCGATGATCTGGTTCCAGCGGTCCAGGCCGCGCTGGCAGTCGGCGATGTAGTCGTCGCGCAGACGCTCGTTGAGCGAGGGCAGCGCCGGCGCCTCGCGCGCCGTGATCCGATCGCCGTCGAGCTCGTTGAGCGAGTAGGTCGTGTCCTTCAACCGATGGTCGTCGCGCTTCTTGCCCTCTTCGAAGCGTCCCTTGAGCCCCATCGTGTAGAAGTTCGCGGCGTTGGTCGAGATCTCCGACCCGAAGAGGTCGAGCGACACCGAGTAGTGGAAGTTGATGTACCGCTGCAGGGTCGCGAGGTCGATGCCGCCGAGCCGGCGGAGGTCGTCCGTCCTGCTCTCGCGCATCAGCTCGCAGGTGCGCTGCACGACGCGTCCGATGCCCGCCTCGCCGACGAAGAGGTGATGCGCTTCCTCGGTGAGCATGAAGCGGCACGTCCGCGACAGCGGATCGAACCCGCTCTCGGCGAGGCTCGCGAGCTGGTACTTGCCGTCGCGGTCGGTGAAGTACGTGAACATCAGGTACGAGAGCCAGTCCGGCGTCTTCTCGTTGAAGGCCCCGAGAATACGCGGCTTGTCGCGATCCCCCGAGCGACGCTGCAACAGCGCCTCGGACTCCTCGCGGCCGTCCCGGCCGAAGTAGGCGTCGAGCAGATAGACCATCGCCCAGAGGTGACGACCTTCTTCGACGTTGATCTGGAACAGGTTGCGCAGGTCGTAGAGCGACGGGCAGGTCTGACCGAGGTGCCGCTGCTGCTCGACCGAGGCCGGCTCCGTGTCCCCCTGGGTGACGATGAGTCGGCGCAGCACACCGCGGTACTCTCCGGGCACGTCCTGCCAGACGGGCGCGCCCATGTGGTCGCCGAAGCCGATCGTGCGGCCCGGCTCTCGCTCGGCGAGGAACAGACCCCAGCGGTAGTCCGGCATCTTGACGTAGTCGAACTGCGCCCACCCCTGCGCATCGACGCTCACGGCGGTGCGAAGGTAGGTCTCCTTCGCCTGGAAGCCGTTCGGGCCCATCTCCATCCACCACTCGAGGAACTTCGGCTGCCAGTCCTCGAGCGCGCGCTGGAGTCGGCGGTTGTCGCTCAGACCGACGTTGTTGGGGATGCGCTCGCTGTAGTCGATACCCGCCATCACACTCTCCTGCGGTCGAACTCGCTGCGCCGTCCCGTACCGTACACCTCCAGCGCGCCCTTCGGCCCGACGGCATTGCCGCGCTGGAAGATCCAGTTCTGCCATGCCGAGAGCCGGCCGAAGATCTTGCTCTCGAGCGTCTCCGGCCCACCGAACCGGATCGATGCCTCCATGCCGGTGAGCGCGTCGGGCGAGAAGGCCGCGCGCTCCTCGATCGCGATGCGGACCTCGTCGTCCCAGTCGATGTCGTCCGGCGTGAACGTGACGAGCCCGGCCTCGGCCGCGGCGGCGGCGTCCAGGTCCTCGCCGATTCGCGCGCGCAGCTTGTCCGTTCGTCCCGGCTCGGCCAGGAAGCGGCTCGCCAGGCGCGTGAGGCCGTTGACCATTGGATAGGCGCCGAAGTTCATCGCGGTCAGCCGGATCGTCGCCGGTGGCTTGGCCTCGTCCGGCCGCGGGCCGTCGAGCATGTAGGAGCGATCGGCGGCGAGCACGAGCTCCAGCAAGGTGCCGGCGAAGCACGAGCCCGGCTCGACGAGGGCGAAGACCGACCGCGACGAGACCTCGACGCGCTTGAACGTGCGCTTGAGGTAGAGGCGGATCTCGCGCACGAGCCAGTCGTCACGGTGCGCCGCGAGCACGCGGTCGTAGGCCTCGACGAGATCGGCGCGGCCCGACGTCGTGAACACCCACAAGCCGATCTCGTCTTCGTTCGTGCGCAGGTGCAGGATCAGATCGTCGAGCTCGCGGGCGAGCGCCAGCGGCCAGAACGCGCAGCCGGCTTCATGGATGCCAGCGGCATCCGCCGGCGGCGGGCCGCTCGGACCGCTCACGGTGATCTCGGCGAGGCCACGCGCGCGGTCGATGTCGCACGCGACATGGCGATAGCGGATCCGATCTCCGTCGACCGAGCGCTCGAGCGGGGCCAGCGCGATGCCCCGGGCGCCGGACGGCCGATCGGTGCGGGCCGCGAACTCGGCGGCGCGACGCTTCACGACCTCGTCGAGCTTCGAGCGCGGCGCCACCTCGTCCACGAGCCCCCACTCCACCGCGCGCGTGCCCTTGATTCCCTCCTCGACGGTGCAGAAGAAATCGGCGCGATCGCGGCGAACCCGGCGCTTGTCCACGAGCCGCGTGAGCCCGCCGGTGCCCGGGAGCACCGCGAGCAGCGGAACCTCGGGAAGCGACACGGCCGTGTTCCCGTCGTCGACCATCACGATCCAGTCCGTCGCCAGCGCCAGCTCGTAGCCGCCGCCCGCGCAGGGCCCGTTGACGGCGCAGAGATAGAACTGGCGCGACTCGCCGGTCGCCTCCTCGATCGCGTTGCGGGTCTCGTTGGTGAACTTGCAGAAGTTCACCTTCCAGCCGTGGGCCGACTGCGCGAGCATCCGGATGTTGGCGCCGGCACAGAACACGCGCTCCTTGCCGGAGGTCATGATCACCGCGCCCACTTCCGGGTGCTCGAAACGCAGACGCTGGATCGCGTCGTAGAGCTCGACGTCCACGCCGAGGTCGTAGGAGTTGAGCTTGAGCTCGTAGCCCGGCGAGAGCCCGCCGTCTTCCTTGACGTCCATGGCGAGCGTGGCCACGGGCCCGCTGAACGCGAGCTTCCAGTGCCGGTACCTCGACGGCTCCGTCCTGAAGTCCACTCGCACGCGCTCGCCGGTGTCGGCCATGCCCCCTATCCCAGGATGACCCAGAGCGCCTGGGCCTGCTTGCCGCCGAGATTCTCCCAGCCGTGGGCGACGCCGCCGTCGAGAAGCGCGCTGTCGCCCGCCTCGAGCAGGTGGCGGTCGCCGTCGTAGTGGAGCGCCACCTTGCCCTCCAGCACGTAGAAGAGCTTCAACTGGCCCGGCTTGATGATGACCTTCTCGGTCGTGAAGCCTCGAGACTTCGGACCGAGCGTCGAGACCACGGCGCGGATCTTACCCTGGAAGAGCCCGGCGCCGAGGACGGCCCACCGCTCGGAGGAGCCGTCGAACGACACCACCGGGTAGTCGCGCTTGTGCGACACGACGATGCTGCCCGCCGGCTTGCCGTCGAACAGCGCCGCGATCGGCACGCCGAAGGCCGAGGCGATCTTGCCGAGGGTGTGGAGCGAGGGAGAGAGCCGGCCCGATTCGATCTGCGAGACCATGCTCGGCGTCAGGCCTGCCTTCTCCGCGAGCTGGCGCTGCTGCAGCTCGCGCTCGCCGCGCAGCCGCTTGATGCGCTCGCCGAGGGCCGTCACGCGACTTCCTCCGACGCGGCGCCGCCGTCCCCGAGCCCCGCGATCGCGGCGATCGCCCGCGCGACGAAGACCCGCGTGATCTTCTTGCGATACGGATGGGTGAAGTCGGTGTTGTCGAGCGGCTTCGCGGGGCCGGCCGCCAGGTCGGCAACGCGAGCGATCAGCTCTGGTGTCACGCGCTGGCCGATGAGTGCCGCCGCGGCCTTCTCCGACGGCCGCGGCTGAGAGGCGACCGCGCCGAGCACGATGCGAGCATCTCTGACAACGTCGCCCTCCATCCTGGCCGCCACCGCCACCCCGAGCACGGGGAAATCGAACGAGCCGCGTCGGCGGAGCTTCAAGTACACCGAGCGCCAGCCCTCGGCCCCGGGAAGCTGGACGTCGGCGACGATCTCGTCCGGCCGCTTGGCGAGGTACTCGATCCCGTCGTCCCGATAGAGGGCCGCCATCGGCACCGTCCGCTCGCCGTCCGCGCCGACGAGCCGCAGCTTGGCGCCGAGCGCCCAGAGCACCGGCGCGGTGTCCGACGAGGACACGGCCCAGCACCGGGAGCTCCCGGGCGCCACCAGACAGATGTCGCCGTCTTTCTTCATGCAGAACCCGATGGCTCTACGCCATTCGTAGGACTGATTGTAATAGTTGCACCGGGTATCCACACAGACGTTGCCCCCGATGGTACCCATGTTCCTGAGCTGGGGCGAGGAGACCAGCCCGGCGGCCGTCGCGAGCGCCGGGAAATCGCGCAGGATGTCGCGGTGCGCGGCGACGGCCGAGAGCGTCGTCCCGGCGCCGATCGTGAAGCCGCCGGCCGTCGAGCCTCTGATACCGCGTAGCTCGCGGATCCGGCGCAACCCGACGAGCACCTTGGGCTCGAACTGCCGTCGCTTCATGTTCGGGTAAAGGTCGGTCCCGCCGGCGACCAGCATCGCGTCGCGTCCGTGCTCGGCCATCAGCCGCGCGGCGCCATCGACCGTGGTGGGTGCGAGGTACGTGAACGCCGGCAGCCTGATCATTGTAGCGGGTGCCTCGAGGCCGGCTTGCACCGAGGGTGGCCTGACACAGAAGCGAGCCGGCTCCGATTCGGCGGACAACCCTTAGAGCGGTACCGGGCCCTCTTCATGAGGCGAAGGGTCTGGAAACGACCGCGTCGGCCGGCTGGCCGAACGCGGACTCGACGACGAGCGGCTCCTTGAACGTGAACAGCGGCAGGCGCTCGGGCCCGACCCGCGCCGGCTTCCCCGCTCGTTTCAGATCGAGCGCCTTGAGGATCTTGTCCGGGGTGATCGGGACCTCGTCGATGCGGATCCCCAGCGCGTGATGGATGGCGTTCGCGATCGCCGGGATCACCGGCAGGAGTGGCCCCTGGCCGGCCTCCTTGGCGCCGAACGGTCCCTCGGGGTCGTCGGTCTCGACGAGGATCGTGTGGATCTCGGGCGTCTCGAGCGTGGTCGGGCTCTTGTAGTCGAGCATCGACGGCTGCTTGTGCAGATTCTTCCTGAAGACCTGCTCCTCCATCAAGGCCTCGCCGATTCCCATGTAGACCGAGCCCTCGACCTGGCCCTCGACCAGCAGCGGGTTCAGCGCGCGGCCGATGTCGTGACCGATCCACACATTCTCGAGGTCGACCGTCCCGGTCTCCTCGTCGACGGTGAGCTCGACCACGCAGGCCGAGTACGAATAGCACGGCGACGGCCCGACGCCCCCGCCCTTGTACTTACCCGCGCGCTTGGGTGGCGCGTACGAGCCGGGAAAGGCCAGCACACCGTGCGCGGCCTCGCCGAGCTCCACGGCCCTCGCGAAGGGCACGGCCTTGTCCCACTCGTCGGCCACGCCGATCTTCCGCTCGCGGGCGACGAGCGCCGCCGGGCTCACCTCGAGCTTCCGCGCGACCGCCGAGAAGATGGCGTCGCGCAGCCGCTCGGCCGCCTGGATCGCCGCCATCCCGCACATGAGCGTGACGCGCGACGAGTAGGAGCCGAGATCGACCGGCGTCAGGCTCGTGTCGGCCGGATGCACGTGGATGTCCTTCGGCTCGATGCCGAGCACCTCCGCGGTCAGGTAGGCGAGAATGGAATCCGAGCCCTGGCCGATGTCGGTGGCACCGCAGAGCACGGTGACGCCGCCGCTGCGGTCGGCCCGGACGACGACGCCCGAATGCGGCATGTCGTTCCAGTAGATCGCCGTCCCGGCGCCCGTCAGATATGCGGAGCACGCGATTCCCAGGCCGCGTTTCTTCGGAGAGCGTCGCTCCGTACGGACGGATCCGGCGGACGTGCCGTAGCGCGCGCGCTTGTCCCGCCAGCCCGAAGCCTCGACGACCTTGTCGATGCACTCGCCGAGTCCGATCGTCGTGACCGTCAGATGGTTCGCGGTCTTGGTGAACGGATCGGCGACGATCCGCCGCCGCATCTCGGCGGGATCGAGCCCGAGCTGCTCGGCCGCCTTGTCGAGCTGACATTCGAGCGCGAAGCGCGGCTGGGGCGTGCCGTGGCCGCGCTTGGGTCCGCACGGCGGTTTGTTGGTGAAGATGCGCGCGGCCTCGAACTTGTACACGGGGATCTTGTAGGTGACCGGATTGATCACGCCCGTGTAGAACGTGGAGGCGGCGCCGTAGGAGCCGTACGCGCCTCCGTCGAGCCACGTCCGGAGATGGCAGCCGGTGATGTCGCCCTCTCTCGTGAAGCCGGTCTTGATCCACATGAGAACGGGATGGCGGCCGCGATGAGTATAGAAGACCTCCTCGCGCGTCAGCGCGATCTTCACCGGTCGTCCCGTCAGCTTCGAGAGCTGGCACGCCACGATCTCGTGCGAGAAGGGATCGGTCTTGCCGCCGAAGCCGCCCCCGACCGGAGTCGCGATCACGCGGATGTGGGCGGCCGGCGTGTCGAGGACCTTGGCAAGCACCCGGTGGACGTAGTGCGGGGTCTGCGTCGAGGACCAGAGCGTCAGCTTGCCGTCCGGCGCCCAGTGGGCGACGGCCGCGTGCTGCTCCATCGGCAGATGGTTGTTGCCTTCGAAGAAGAAGACGTCCTCGCGCACCAGAGCGGCGCCGGCGCAGGCCGAGTCGACGTCGCCGAACTGCAGCGCGACGTTCTTGTGGACGTTCGGACCGTCGCCGTACTCGTGGATCCTCACCTCCGGATGAGCGAGCGAGTCGAAGATCGACATCAGGGCCGGGAGCGGCTCGTAGTCCACGTCGATCAGCCGGCACGCCTGCTCGGCCGTCTCCTCGTCGACGGCGGCGACGGCGGCCACCGCGTCGCCGACCATGCGCACCTTCTCGGCGCAGAGCGCTTCCTCATCCTGCGAGACGGGCAAGATCCCGAACTTCACGCGCGGCAAGTCCGCGGCCGTGACGACCGCCAAGACGCCCGGCAGGGCGCGCGCCCGCGAGGTGTCGATCGACCGGATGCGCGCGTGGGCGTGGGCGCTGCGAAGCAGCTTGGCGTACGCCATGCGCGGCAGGAACAGATCGTCGGCGTACTTCGTCTCACCCACGACCTTCGCCCACGCGTCGACTTTCGGGAGCGGACGGCCGATGACCGCGAACTCCTTCTTGGTCATGTCCGGGCCTCCTGACGGACCATTCGCAAGGCCGCGAGCTCGACGGCGTCGAGGATCTTGGTGTAGCCGGTGCATCGGCAGAGGTTCCCGGCGAGCGCCGCCTTGACCTCCTGTCGGGTCGGGCTCGGCCGCTCGGCGAGGAGCGCCGTGGCCGTCAGGAGAATGCCGGGCGTGCAGTAGCCGCACTGCGCGGCGCCGAGCTCGGCGAAGGCTCGCTGGAGCGGATGCAGCTGTCCGCCCTCCGCCATCCCCTCGACCGTGGTGATCCGACACCCTTCGGTCTCGACCGGGAGGGCCAGGCACGACAGCACGGGCTGGCCGTCGACGAGCACGGTGCAGGTGCCGCATTCGCCGAGCTCGCAGCCGTGCTTGGTCCCGGTGAGCCCGAGATCCTCTCGGAGCACTTCGAGCAGAGTCTTGTGCACCGCCACGAGCGCCTCGCGGGACTCGCCGTTGACGTTCAGCGCGACGCGCACCTTCATCGGAGCTCCACCGGGTCGACGCAGATTTACTGGGGCTTAAGACCAGTTTAAAAATACTGAATCGGCCGAATCCCTGTCAAGCGCGAAACCTTGGGCCAAAAAACCGTGGGCGGCTAAGATACCCCCGTGCCATTCGCCCGGACCGACGATCGGGTGCGGCTCTACTACGAGGAGCACGGCCGTGGCGGCACCCCCCTGGTGCTGGCCTATGGCATCGGCGGCAACGCCGACATGTGGGAAGTGAACCGCGCCGCGCTCGCCGCCCACCACCGGCTCGTCCTCTGGGAGCCGCGCGGCCACGCGCGGTCCGACAGCCCCGAGGATCCGGCCAGGTACTCGTTCCAGCGTTGGGCGCTGGACCTCAAGACGGTCCTGGACCACCTCAGGATCCGCAGAGCCCACGTCGGCGGCCTGTCGCTGGGCGCCGGGATCGCGACCCGATTCACCCTCAGGTTTCCGACGCGGGTCCGGTCGCTCGTGGTGACGAACTCGTCCTCGGCCGCCGGGCTGCCGCTCTCGGTCGAGAACCTCGTCATGCGCGCCCGCTCGATCGAGATCACGCTGACGAAGGGGATGGACGCCATGGCCGAGTTCGCGATGGCGGCCAACCCGAACCTGTCCGAGCGGCTCGCGATCGAGCCCGCCGCCCGGGAGGAGTTCTACGCGGAATATCGGCAACTCTCACCCATAGGGTACGCGAACTCCCTTCGGGCCCTGCTCGCGATGGATCACATCACCGACCAACTGCCGCGCCTGCGGGTGCCGGTGTTGCTCATCGGCGGCGACCGCGACCCCTCCCTCGCGCCGATGAAGGTGATGCACCGAAAGGTTCGTGGCTCGAAGCTGGTGGTGCTCTCGCCGGCGAGCCACTTCGGCAACCGCGATCAGCCCGAGGCCTGGAACCGGACCGTGCTCGAGTTCCTGGCCCGGTGCGATCGGCGGGCAAGGGGGTAGTCGAGGATGGATCGACCACGAGTGCTCGTCGTCGACGACGACGCCGACGTCGGGGAGTTCCTGCGCGATGCGTTGACCGCGTTCAGCTACGACGTCACGCGGGTGGCGAGCGGCCGGGAAGCGGTCGATCTGATCAGCCACCAGATCTTCGACGCCGCGCTGGTCGACATCTGGATGCCCGGGATGGACGGCCTTCAAGTGCTCGACGAGATGAAACGGCACGACCCGGCGCTCGAAGTCGTCATGATGACCGGCAACCCGATGGTGGAGACCGCGGTGCAGGCGCTGAAGTCGGGCGCCTACGACTACCTCATCAAGCCGCTCAACCTGGACGAGCTGCGGCACCTGATGCAGCAGGTGCTCGAGAAGCGCTTCTTGAGCCGCGAGGTGCACTCGCTCCGGAATCGGCTCGCCGAGCATCTGGCGGTGAAGGACCTGGTGGGCGCCTCACCGGGGATGACGCGGGTCCGGGAGGTCATCGCCAAGGTGGCGGACTCCGACTCGCCGGTGTTGATCGAGGGCGAGAGCGGCACCGGCAAGGAGCTGGTGGCGGCGGCGATCCACCGGCAGTCCGGGCGAGCCAAGGGCCCGTTCGTCCCGGTCAACTGCAGCGCGATCCCCGCCGATCTCATGGAATCGGAGTTCTTCGGTCACGTGCGGGGCGCCTTCTCGGGCGCCGTCGCCGACTCGCTCGGGCTCTTCCGTTCGGCTCACGGTGGCACGCTCTTCCTCGACGAGATCGCCGAGCTGTCGCCGGCGCTCCAGGCCAAGCTGCTCCGGGTCCTGCAGGAGAAGGAGATCCGGCCCGTCGGCTCGACCAAGACCCACACGGTCAGCGTGAGGGTGATCGCCGCGACCAACAAGAATCTCGAGGCCGTCGTGCAGAGTGGCGGCTTCCGGCAGGATCTGTTCTATCGGCTCAACGTCGTCAGGATCGTCGTGCCGCCGCTCCGGGAGCGCAAGAGCGATATTCCATCCCTCCTCACCTACTTCCTGCGGCGGTTCAACGAGCGTTTCCGCCGCGACGTCAAGGGCATCGCCCCGGACGCGATGGCCGCGCTGACCGCCTACGACTTCCCCGGCAACGTTCGCGAACTTGAGAATCTCCTCGAGCGGGCCTTCGCCCTGGGCGCCCGCGACGAGATCGAGCGGGCGAGCCTGCCCGATCTCACCACCAAGTCCGAGGCGCCCGCCGCCGAGGTCGAAGACGCGCTGCCGACGCTCGATCAAGCGGAGCGCGACCTGATTGCACGCGCCCTCGAGCGCTTCCGGAACGACAAGGAGCAAGCCGCTCGCGCGCTCGGCCTCACCGTGCGCACGCTGTACCGTCGCATCAAGAAGTTCGGTCTGATCTAGAACCACCACCGTCCACCAGGGACCGTCATTTCTGTCACCCTGCGGCGGAGTGCCCGCGACTCGCACGTGCAACTTCTCGATTTCAAAGCCACGGCAGCCTCTGGCACTGAACCTGCTCTCTACGAGAAGCATGAATTTCCGGGAGTCCGCGGCCCAACGCTGGATCCTGGTCGCGGACGGCGACGAGGCCTCGGCCCGGCTCGTGGCCAGCTTCTTACTCCAGGCCCGGCTCCGCGCGTATCCGACGCCGCGCGGGCTCGAGGCCATGCGGCTCGTCGGGCGATTTCGCCTGGGCCTCGCGGTGGTCGACGTGGACCTGCTCGACATGCCCGGGGGCGATCTCGTCAGAAGGCTTCGCGAGATGGAGCCGGCCCTTCCGATCGTCATGACGACCGGTGACTACAGCCCGGCGACGGAAGTCCAGGCGCGCCAGCTCGGGATCGTTCAGTACCTGCACAAGCCGATCGACCTTCACCGGCTCGATCGGGTCGTCTCGCGGATCTTCGCTCCCGACGCCGAGCCTTCAGCGCGAATCACGGTGCCGACCAACGGCAACGCCGGAGCATGACGCGCCGCGCGCAGCACGCCTGCGTCCTCGCCGGGCTGCTGAGCTGCCTGGCGCTCACCATCGGCTTCGTCGGGTCGCCGCAACCGGTCCGAAAGCCCGCGCCGGCCGGAGGAGACGATATTCCGTTCCCGACCCAGCGGGTGCCGGCCTCGATCGTGCCCGAAGGCGTGGCCGTGCTTGTCGTGACGGTCATCTGGACCGCCTGCCGGGGCCTCCTGACCGGACGGCTCGGGCATCACCCGGTCAGACGCGTGCTCACGACTCTCTTTCAGAGTCGCGCCTCCGCCGGCGGGGCCCCAGCCCCGCGACTGCCTGCCGCGTACACCACGAGCCGTCGGCGGAGCTCCGGGTAGTGGATCACTCGAGGCCCGAACGCGGACCGCGCGTGGAGGCTCGCGGCGACACCTCCGACGTGCTCGCGAGCAAGCTGCGTACCCTGATCCAGCTCATCGAGCTCATCTCCTCCTCGCTCGACACCGACGAGATCCTCGGCCAGATCGCCGCGGCGGCGGTCCGGCTCACGGACGCTCGATGCGTCTCTCTCTGGGTTGCCGACGAGGCGACCCGCACGGTCGAGCTCCGCGCCTGCTCCAATGCGGCGATCGGCCATGGCCGAACAGCCCTTCGATCTCGAGCGTGAGGAGTACGAGATCCTCGAGGCCCTGATCGCCGAGGCCGGGGCGGCGATCCGCAACAGCCGGCTCCTCGCGGAAAGCGAGCGCCGCCGCCGCACGGCCGAGGCCCTCGCCGAGCTGAGCCGCCTGAGCAGCGAGACCCTGGATCTCGGGACCGTCGCGCGGCGCGTGGTGGAGAGCGTCCGGACCTTGCTCGGCGCACGGGAGTCGGCCATCTATCGGCTCGTTCCCGAAACCGGAGACCTGGCCGCGCTGGCGCTCATGGGCGAGCGGGAGCAGGCGCTCGGCCCAGGCGCCGTCTTTCCGCGCGGCACCGGCGTCATCGGGCTCGCCACCCGCGAGCGGCGACCGATCGCGACCCCGAACTTCGCCGACGATCCGCGCATCCAGCACGACCCATCGATCCTCGAGCGCCTCGAGGGCGCCGCGTACCGCGCGGTCCTCGCCCTCCCGCTCCTGGTCAAGGACCGCGTGATCGGCGCGCTCGCGGTGTGCGATGGCGCGGGCCGGATCTTTCTCGAGAGCGAGATCCGGCTGGCCCAGGCTTTCGCCGACCAGGCGGCGCTCGTGCTCGAGAGCGTTCAGCTCTTCGACGACGCGGCCCGGCGCCGGCACGAGGTCGACGTGCTCGCCGAGGTCGTCGGGCAGATCAACAGCTCGCTCGACCTCCCGGCGATCCTCTCGCGCATCGTCGACGGGGCCTGCGAGCTCACCGGCGCCGACGGCGCCCAGATCGCCTTGCGAGAGCCCGGCACTGACGGCGTTCGGGTGATCCACCGGCGCGGCGCGCGCAGCGCGGCGGATGACGCGCTCATCGGTCTCCTGATCCAACCCGGAAAGGGCTCCGGCGGGCTCGTCCTGACCACCGGACAACCGTTCCGGACGACGAACTACGCCGAGGATCCACGGATCACCCGGGACTACGTCGACCGGGTCGAGGCCGTGGGCGTCTTCGCGCAGATCGTCATTCCCATCCAGGACGGGGAGCTCAAGGGCCTGCTGTACGTCTTCAATCGGACGGCGCGCGCGTTCACCGACCGGGACGAGGCGGCGCTGAGCCGCCTGGCCAACCACGCGGCCATCGCGATCGGAAACGCGCATCTCCTCGCTGAGACGGAGGGCCGCCGCCGCGAGGCCGAAGTCCTCGCCGAAGTGGGCCGGCTCGTCTCGCAATCCCTCGAGCCCGACGAAGTTGGACAGCGCATCGTCGAATGCGTGTGCCGGCTCCTCGGCTCCGCCATGGCCACGCTCTACGGGATCAGCCTCGACACCGGAGACTTCGTGATGCTGGCGAGCGCGGGCGCCGAAATCAGGAACCGCACGCTCCCGCGCGGCACCGCGGTGGTCGGTCTCGCGGTGCGCGAGGGCCGGCCGGTGTCAACGCCGGACGCCCTCTCGGACACCCGCATCACGCTGGCCCCAGAGACGCGAGGCGCCCTGGAAGACTTCGACTACCGCGCCATCCTGGCGCTGCCCCTCGTCGTCGGTGACCGGGTCTTCGGCGCCCTGGCAACGCTCGGCCGCACCGGCCGGGTCTTCAGCCCCGACGAGATCCGACTCGCCCAGGCGTTCGTGGACCAGGCGGCGATCGCGCTCGACAACGCGCGGCTCCACTCCGAGACGACGCGCCGAAAGTGGGAAGCCGAGGTCCTGGCCGGCGTGGCGCGGCTCGTCACTGAATCGCTCGACGCCGACGAGGTCGCCGGGCGGATCGCCGACAGCCTGCGCGCGCTCCTCGGCGGCCTCTCCGCGGTTCTCGCGCGAGTCGACCCGATCAGCGGCGCGCTCATCGGCCGGAACATCTCGGCCGACGGCTCGGGTCACGACGTCGTGTTCCCCGCCGGGACCGGCGCCATGGGCCGTGCCGTGAGCACCCGGCGCCCCGTCGCCACGACGAACGTCCTCACCGATGCTCGGATCATGCTGACGCCGGAGCTGCGCGAGACGCTCCAGACACGGCCGCACCGGTCGGCGCTCGCGCTCCCGATGATCGTCGACGATCGGGTCGTGGGCGCGATTGCGGTCGGCGACCGCGAGGGGCGCGTCTACGACGGGGACGAGGTGCGCCTGGCCCAGGCCTTCGTCGACCAGGCGGCGATGGCGATCGAAAAGGCGCGACTGTTCGAGGACGCGGAGCGGCGCCGCCGGGAGGCGGAAATTTTCGCCGAGCTCGCGAGCCAGATCGCCGCGTCGCTCGACCTCGACGCGATCCTGCGCCATGTGTGTGAGGCGTCGCGCGAGCTGTGCCGCGCGGACCTGGGCGCCATCGCCACGCGCGACTCGGCGACCCAGGCGATGCTGATTCGCCACTGGCCCGGCGCTTCCGTGCCGCCCGTCGACCGAATCGCGCCCGGCCAGGGCCTCGGCGGCCAGGTGCTCCTGACCGGTCGTCCGTTCCGAACCGACGACTATCTGCACGACCCGCGCCTCAGCCGGGACTTCCAGTCGCTGATCCAGGAGAAAGGCATCGTGGCGGCGCTGGCCGTGCCGATCCACACGGAAGCGCGTACCGAGGGGCTGCTCGCCGTGTACAACCGTGCCCCGCGGCCGTTCACCGATCGGGACGAGGCGCTGCTGGCGCGGTTGGCCGCGCAGACGGCGATCGCGATCCGCAACGCCCAGCTCCTGGAGGCACGGCGCGCCTACCAGGCGCGACTCGAGGCGCTCCTCGACGTGAGCCACGAGCTGTCGAGGATCCAGCCGGTGGAGGAATTGCTCCGAGCGATCGCCGCGGCGTGCAGCGAAGTGCTCGAGTCGGAGTCCGTCGGCTTCCGACTGGTCGAGGGCGACGATCTGGTCGCGGCCGGTCTGTGGGGCGACGCCAAGGAGACGATGTCGACCGAGCGGATCAGATCCGGCGAGAGCCTCAGCGGCATCGTCGCCGCCACCGGCGTGCCCCTCCGGCTCGACGACGTGACCGACGACCCACGGCTCATCCCGGCGCACCGGGACGTCGTTAGGCGGCTCGGGTATCGCGCGTATCTCGGCGTCCCCATCAGGGTCGGCGAGCGCCTGACCGGCGTGCTGTCGATCCGGACCCGGCGTCCGACCGGCTTCTCGAAGGACGACGAGAGGATCGCCACGGCGTTCGCGTCACAGGCCGCGACCGCCCTGGAGAACGCGCGGCTCTTCCGCGAGGTCCAAGTGGCGGCCGAAGAAGTGTCGAGGGCTCAGGAGGCGCTCCTGCAGGCCCAGAAGATGGACGCGATCGGCCGTCTCGCCGGCGGCGTGGCCCACGACTTCAACAACCTCCTCACGATCATCCACGGCCGCTGCGAGATCCTCCGGAAGCGATTCGAGCGGGGCACGAAGCCTCGCCAGGACCTCGACCTGATCCAGCGGACAGCGTTCCGGGCCGCGGCGCTCACCAAGCAGCTTCTGGCCTTCAGCCGGCAGCAAGTGCTCCAGCCGCGCGTCCTGCATCTCAACGCCGCCGTCGGCGAGTCGGTCTCGATGCTGCAGCGGCTGATCGGCGAGCACATCACCCTGACGACCGTGCCGAACGCGCAGCGCGACCGGGTCAAGGCCGACCCGACCCAGCTCGAGCAGGTACTCATGAACCTCGCGATCAACGCGCGCGACGCGATGCCGCGGGGCGGCCGACTCGCCATCGAGACGAGCGACGCCGATCTCGACGAGAACTTCGCGCGCGAGCACCCGGGTGCCGTCACCGGACCGCACATTCGGCTCTCGGTGAGGGACGACGGCGTCGGGATGAGCGCCGAGATCCAGGGACGGATCTTCGAGCCGTTCTTCACCACCAAGGACAAGGGCCGCGGCACCGGGCTCGGGCTCTCGATAGTCTACGGCATCGTGAAGCAGCACGGCGGCTACATCGGGGTCCGGAGCGAAGAGGGTCGGGGGACGACGTTCGAGATCTATCTCCCCTGCGCCGGCGAGATGGAGGACCCCCGCGTGGAGCAAGGGCCCGAGCAAGGCGGCGAATCGCGCGGCTCGGAGACGATCCTGCTCGTCGAGGACGAGGGCGACGTCCGCGAGCTGACGCGCGAGATCCTCGAGATGGCGGGCTACACCGTGCTGGAGGCGGCGCGCGGCGACGAGGCGCTCCGCCTGTGCCGCGACTCGGCTCGACCGATCGACCTCTTGCTCACCGACGTGGTCATGCCGCAGATGAGCGGCCCCGAGCTCGCGCGGCAGATCACCGAGCTCCAACCGGGCACGAAGGTCGTCTACATGTCGGGATATACCGACGACGCCCTCGGCCACCACGGTGTGCTCGATCCGGACATCGTGCTCCTGTCCAAGCCGTTCACGCCCGAGTCGCTGATGCAGCACATGCGGCTGGCGCTGGACGCGTCGACCCAGCGCGGCTAGCTCAGCGGACCTTCCGAGTTCCTCGGACCACCGGAGTCTCCGGGTCCATCACGAAGCGGATGCGCGGCAGATCCGTGTCGCAGGTCGAGACGCTCGCCGAGATCGGCGTGGTCAGCTCGACCAGCGCCGCGTTCCACGCCGCGGGCTCGAACCGGCTCACGTCGGCGCGGCCGCGGCTGGCCTGATGTAGCGTGTAGTGCGGGTCCACCTGGATCAGCTGCGCGGCGCCGTCGACCCGCGCGAGCGTGATCGCGTGGATGTACTGGAGATCGCCGCCCGAGACGATCTCCGGATCGACCAGCGCCATCTCGAGAATCGTCGTGCCCTCGCGTCGAACAATTGCCGCGACGCGATCGTGATAGCGCCGGAGCGCGATCTCTCCCGCGATCGCCGGATAGCCCCAGCGCTCGCGGAGCGCGGTCACCGCGGCGGGGCTCGATGCGACGGCGCCCAGCACATACCCGCGCGGGTGAACGCCCGCCCGCGCCATCAATCGCACCTGAGCCAGGTTGAAGGGCCCGACCGGGCTCTCCGCATATCGCGTCACCACGAAGGTGACGTATTCGGGGATCGCCGGGTGAAGCGCCCGCGGCAGGAGCACACGGGTGCCGTCGGCGACCTCGCACGCGAGCTGGAGGATCTCGGCCTTCGGCAGCTCCCACGCCTCGGTGTCGAGATCTTTCATCGCCGGCAGCCCGCCCGCGATCGTCTCGAGCTCGAGCTCGCCGAAGATGGGCATCAGGACTTCTCGCCGTTGAACGCGGGCATGACGTCGCGCGCGAAGAGCCGAAGGCTCGCCAGCACCTCGGCCTGCGGGATCGTCTCCGCAGTGTTGACCAGGAAATTGACGCGGTCCACGCCGCACGCTTCCCAGCGCTTGAGCGCGCGCGTGATGCGCTCAGGGCCGCCCAGGCACAGCCCCTCGCCCGCCTGCTCGGAGGCGTCCGGTCCGGTCGCCTGGCGCCGCAGCTGCGGCAGAAGCCCGAGCGACGGATACGACTTCGCCGGATAGGTCTCGCGCACCGAGATGAGCTGCGCGGCGAGGTAGTTGAAGTGGTTCGCCATCTGGCGCCCGGTCTTGAGCGCGACCGCGTCGTCCTCTCCGCAGTAGAGGAAGTTGACGGTCGAGACCTGGTCGTTGACGAACTCCCCGACCGGCTCGCAGAGCTGGATCCGGCGGCGATACTCCGCGATGCGCTTTTCCTGCTCGGCGAACTGTCCAAACGTGAGGCCGAGGCTCCCGAGCCCGCGGTCGGCGGCGTCGAGCTCGGTGCCCGGGCTCGTCACCGCAACCCACATCGGCGGGTGCGGCCGCTGGTACACCTTCGGCAGGATCGTGCGCCGGGGCATCGACCAGAACTCGCCCTCGAACTCGAATTTCTCCGACGTCCACATCCGCGGCAGGCACCGCACGAACTCGTCCCAGCTCTTCTTGGTGACGTCCGGGCTCGCGTTGAACCCGGCCAGCTCCGTCCACGTCGCCGACCGGCCGGTGCCGACCTCGACGCGGCCGCCCGAGAGGATGTCGAGCACCGCCGTCCGCTCCGCGATTTTGATCGGATGGTTGAACTCCGGCACGCACACGACGATGCCGAACCCGACCCGGATCCGCTTCGTCACCATCGCGCACGCGGTCAGGAACAACTCCGGCGCGGGACAGTGCGAGTACTCCTCGAGGAAGTGGTGCTCGACCGCCCACACCTGATCGAAGCCCAGCTCGTCGGCGAGCTTCACCTGCTCGAGGGCGTTGTCGTAGACCGTCCGCTCCGACTCGCGGGTCCACGGACGCGGCACGGAGAGCTCGTAGAAGAGTCCGAATTTCATGAGCGCGCCTTTCTCGGACGCGCGTGGCTCGAGAGCCCGCGCTCCCAGAGGTATTCCTGCTCACCCAGGTGCTTGCCGACCCAGCGGCCCAGCACGAAGAACACGTCGCTCAGGCGGTTCAGGAAGCGCAGCGGCCACTCGCCGATCGGCTCCTGGCGCGACAGGGCGAGTAGCTCGCGCTCGGCGCGGCGGCACACCGTACGCGCCTGGTGGAGAAATCCGTTGATGCGCCCGCCGCCCGGCAGGACGAAGGACTTGAGCGGCGGCAAATCCTTCTGGCACCGGTCCATGAGCGCCTCGAGCTCCTTCACCTCGCCCTCGCCGACCCTGAACATCCCCTCGTAGGCGGCGTCGGGCGGGGTCGCCAGCTCGCTGCCGAGATCGAAGAGCTGGTTCTGGATCTTCCGCAAGACCTCATCGAGCCAGCGATGGCGCTCGCCCTCGTCGAGCCGCTCGGCGTTGAAGACCCGCACCAGGCCGACGACGGCGTTCAGCTCGTCGACCGTGCCGTAGGCGACGATGCGCGGCGAGTCCTTCGGGATCCGCTGGCCGCCGACCAGGGAGGTCTCGCCCTTGTCGCCGGTGCGAGTGTAGACGCGCGTGATGCTGATCGGCATGGAGTCCCTCCCCTGATCTGGTAACGGTATTCTACTTGAACGCGGTGGGCCGCTCGGGGGATGATCCCCGGGTGAAATCGCGTGCGCGCGCGGTGCTCGCCGCCGCCTGCAGCATCCACTTCGTCCACGACGGATTCTCCGACATCCTCTACGTGCTCCTGCCGATCTGGGCCAACGAGTTCCGGCTGACCTTCGCTCAGGTCGGAATCATCCGCACCGCGTACAGCGGCGGGATGGCGGCGTTCCAGATACCCGCGGGGCTGCTCGCCGAGCGCTGGGGCGAGCGGCGCCTGCTGGCCGCGGGCACGGCGATC
>WNFO01000592.1_pt1 | contig 26465 bp, 15 predicted proteins | sample 5400251 | NCBI WGS metagenome assembly WNFO01 (sample SAMN13153354, study PRJNA577476) | soil metagenome | isolation source: 100 cm saprolite under Madrone tree | place: USA:California | collected 2016-06-14
TCGTCTGCACTTAACACCACGAAGTCAGAGACAGACGTGCCTTTGATCCGAGCAGCATGCTCAATATGCTTTTTCTGCTCTGGAGTAAGACGAGCCTCCAGACGTTCTTTCTTTGACTCCTTTTCCATCTCGGCATGGGGTGCCATACCTGCCTCCTAGCTTTCTAAAGTGTACGGTAAACCACCGTACATGTCAATTGGACTCGGCGCGGCCCCTTGCAGACCTCCACGACAAATCGCAGGTAGCCCCGTTGCTTCAATTAGTTGCAAAAGACCTCGCGAGGCAGCACCACTTGATCACGCCCGAGGCGTTGTACGCGGCGTTCCTTCATTGCGCTCCTTGCCGTTCGAGCGTGAAGAATGCCGCCTGGAAGTCACCACGTAGAGAGACGCTGACTCCATGGTGCATCCAGTAGTCTCCGCTGGCTCTCTGTACCGTACCATCAGCGAGCTTGCCTTCCTTGACATGAAGACCGTACACAGCCTCCCGATCAAGCCCGCGCAGATAGAGCCGCGGATAGAGCTGTCCTTCCTGACTGGAATGCAGGAAGGCGAAGACGGCCGCCTCATGACCATCGCGCGCCACCGATTCGGTCGCAGAATATTCGCTGCCTCCAACCGGCGAAATCAAGCGGTAAAGAGCGCCCTCCTGCACAGTTGCACGCACGGCCTTGTATTCGGCAATCAGCCTTTTCGCGGCCGCGAAATCTTCGGGGGTCCATCTGTTCAAGTCAGCGCCGATGCCAAGGCTGCCCTGCATCGAGGAAAGAAACCGATATTCAAGCGAGGTGGAGCGGCCATTCATCCAGTTTGGAGAATCTGTCACCCATGCCATCATCACGCCAGGGACGTAGGCGTAAGTGAAGCCGTCCTGAATGCTGAGGCGGTCGAAAGGGTCTGTGTTGTCGGATGGCCAAACCTCATCGGTCATTCGCAGGATACCGAGATCGACGCGCGCTCCGCCGCCGGAGCAGGATTCGATCTCTACGTGCGGGTGCCTCCTGCGCAGCTCCGCAAGAATGTTGTAAAGGTTTTGCACATATTTGACGTAGACTTCCTTCTGCTTCTCAGGCGGCGCGGCCGGCCATCCCGGTTCCGACCAATTGCGATTGTAGTCCCACTTCAGAAATGCAATGTCATTTTCGCTGAGTAGCCGATCGAGAAAGCCATACACGTAGGCTTTGACATCTTCGCGCGCGAGGTTCAAGACAAGCTGATTACGGCCCTCAGTCCGTGGGCGATCGGTAAAGTTCAAGACCCAGTCCGGATGCGTCCGATACAGATCGCTGTCCGGATTCACCATCTCTGGCTCGACCCACAACCCGAAGTCCATGCCCAGCGCATGCACTTTGTCGATCAAGAGCTTCAAGCCGCGCGGGAACTTTTGTGGATTCACATACCAGTCGCCCAGCCCGGCATGGTCGTCTCTTCTCTGACCAAACCAGCCGTCATCCATTACGAAGCGCTCGACTCCGATGCTCGCAGCCTTCTCGGCCAAGGCTTCTTGTCCGATTTCGTTGACATCGAAGCCCGTTGCCTCCCAGGAGTTATAGAGGATAGGTCGAAGCCGACGATGCGGAGCCTGGGGGACAATCGAATCGAGCTCGAATCGGTGCAGGAGCCGCGCCGCGCCGCCCACACCCTCATGCGAATATCCACCATAAAACTCAGGCGTCTCCAGAGATTCACCGGGGCCAAGGACATAGGAGAAATCAAAAGGGGTATATCCGCCTGTTATGCGCACGCGGTTTTGCCAGTCCGTTTCGACGTTGATCTGCCAGGAGCCGCTCCACCCGAGAGCGCCAAACCAAACATCCCCGACGTCCTGATCGGGTTGACTGGAGCGTTCGATCGCGAACCATGGGTTTACCTCGTCACCGGTAGAGCCACGGCGACTCTCGAGGACGATCTTTCCGGTATGCAACGGTTCCTGCTGCAGATTCCATTCTCCCGCCCAACGCCCAGTGAGGTAGCTCAGCTGGTAGTTTTTGCCTGGGCCCAGGTTCCACGTCGCCGCAAAGACCTGTTCGATGGTGAACGGCAGCTTGGTTCGATTCTCAATACGAGCTCGGCGCGCGAGCACGCCGGTTTCCTCGTCCATCCGGTAGATCAGATCGATGAACACATCGCGGCTGATGTCTTTGAGCGAGACGGTCAAGGTGTTGTGTTGAATCGTGTGTGACATGTAGTGCAGGACCAGGTCGCGATTGCCGTCCGGAAACGTGATTTTCAGATTGGGCACGACTACCAGACCACCTCCCCATCCGGTGAACTCCTGTGGAGTGGCGTTCACCGGCAGATCAAAGGCCGAAGTCCCTCCATCGGCGCGCGCCGACGGAATGGGATCGGCAAGTTGCAGGCGCTGCCCCCAATAAAGAGCCTGTACTTCACCATTCTGATTCACACCGAACACGTACGAAACATCGGCTCCATCCATGCGGAAGGTGTGTTTGGCCTCGTCATAGAGAATCCGCCCGGGTGCGGCTCCAGCGGATTGGCCCAGCGCTGGAGATACACACCCGCTCAGAAAAACACAGAAGGCAACCGCCAGGGAGGTCCCGAGACGGCGACACAGTGAAGGCTCAAAGATTCTTTCAGATCGCATGAAATCTCTTTTGCGCATTGGATTCCTCCGAGAGTGGCCGGTACCGGTCATCCGGCCTCGAGCTCTCGAAACATTGCGACGGGAATTGCGTGTTCCGTTCCCCGGCGCAAATGCACCTTCGCGGTCCGGGATCGATACCGGATGGTCAGATCGGTCTCACGGTCCGCTTTCACGATCGCAGAAGATAAGCGGCCGTCTCGCCAATGGATCGAGACAGTGATGCCGCCGCGCCCACGCAATCCGCGCACGGAGCCAGTAGGCCATGCTGACGGTAAAGAGGGAAGCAGATGGAGCACATCGCCGTGCGATTGCAGCAGCATCTCGGCGATGCCCGCGGCTCCTGCCGTATTGCCGTCAATCGCGAAGATATTGCTTTCTGCCCCAGCTACTCCGCCCCGGGAATAGGTCAACAGTGAATCATCCGCGGCATGAGCAATAAGGCCGAGCAGGTGACGATGCGCTGCCTCTGCATCCAAAAGCCGGGCATAGTAATTCACCAGGTTTGCGCGGCTCCACTCTGTGTCCTCCCAGTTTGGCTGGTGAATGCGCCGCTCGATAGTGACGCGGGCCGCGGCGGCCAGAACAGAGGTCTTGTCTGGGGAGATCTGGTCTTCAGGATAGAGGGCGATGAGGTGGGAGGTATGCCGGTGGTTGAGTTCGGCCTCGTCGAAATCTTCAAGCCACTCCTGCAATTGGCCATGTTTGCCGACCTGCAATGGCGGTAGACGATTCTGGGCGCCGACGATCTGGGCGCGCAACTTCTCATCGAGGCCAAGCAGTTCGGATGCCTGCATGCAGGCCGAGAACAGGGAATAAACAAGGACGCGGTCACAGGTTGGCCCCATGGAGTCCGAACATGGTTTCCCAGTGTCGGGCGCGATAAACCAGTTTTCTGGAGAGTTGGATGGACCGGTGACCAGCCATTTTTTCGTTGGGTGCTCGACCATGTACGAAAGGAAGAACCTGGCTGCGTCGCGCAGCACCGGATAGGCTTTCTCGCGAAGGAAGGTCGGATCGCCGGTGAAGCGGTAGTGTTTCCAAAGTTGCAGAGCGATCCACACACCGCCGGTCACAAACATGCCCCAGCCGAGGCCCCACCCCGGTGCGGAGTACCCCCAGGCATTTGTCACGACGTGTGCTACCCAGCCCTCCGCGCCGTACATCTCCCGTGCCGTTTGCGCGCCGCTGAGGCGCAGCCTCTCCACCAGTGCTGTAAGGGGAGCATGGCATTCACTGAGATTGCCAACCTCACACAGCCAGTAATTCTGTTGTGTGTTGATGTCCAGGTGAAAATCATCAGTCCACCCCATGCCGGCGGCGAGACCATCGTTCCAAATCCCCTGCAAGGCGAGGGGCAACGGCGAATCTTCGCGCGATCCTGCGATCGTCAGATAGCGCCCATATTGAAAGAACAGCGCACATAGCTCAGGATCATCGGCACCAGCCGCGAGGAGCTTTCTCCGGTCGTCGATGGGCCGCTTCGCGAGGTCTCCCCCTTGCCCCAGATCGATGGAGACGCGACGGTACAAAGCGCCATAGTCCGCGATGTGAGCTTCGCGCAAAGATTGGTACGATTGGGTGCTAGCAGTGCTCAGGGACGCAGAGCAGGCTTCCTCGGGCTTTCCCCCACGGAAGTCGCTCGCTATGGCAATCAACAGCGTGACGGCATTGGCAGCCTGAACCCTAATTTTCCCATTGGCGCTGTGCATTTCTCCAGATTCAGGCCCGTATTCAGGGATGACCCGAACCTGACATTCGAACCGTGTTCCGTCTCTCCCATCGCTATGGAGACTCTCCCAGGCATGTCCATTGAGCGCCAGACTTCCGGCTTCGACTGTAACCTCTCCCGGCAAACGCGGTTTTCCAAATGCAATGTTGCAGGAAAGCCCGCCCGGCTTACTCGACTCCACTCGAACGACGATGACTCCCGCCGGGTGTGAGGCAAATACTTCGCGATGAAGCATCACGTCCCCAGTTTCGAACTCGACCCGGGCAATGGCTTCATCAAGATCGAGGGAGCGCCGATATCTGGAGATCTCTGCTTGCAGGGTCGTTTCGATCTCCAGGAATGCCATCGGCAAAGCAGTACCGAATTGACTTCCCCGGCCCAACAGATTTTTCCGGCAGAGTTCCTCTGCTTCGGTGTAGCGTCCTGCAAAGAAAAGGTTGCGGATGGCCGGTATGGACTCCCGCGCGGCAGGATTCAGGTCGCGGACCGCAGCTGCGCCCGACCACAACGTACTCTCGGTCAGGTGCAACCGCTCGCGGGCAGGGCCTCCGAAGACCATGGCCCCGAGCCTGCCGTTTCCCACCGGCAAGGCCTGCAGCCACCGGTCCGCTGGATACGCTAACCACATCGGCGTCTTTTTGATTTCTGGCATGACCAGGCCCCGGGGAAGTATGGCGGTGGCCATAGCGGCGAGCAAGAAATCGCGCCGATTCGGTTTCACGCGAATAGCCTTTCGACAGGTTAAAGGGCAGTGTGCCTATGTGCCATCAGATGGCGTGTACGTTCACGATACCAAAAAATTACACACCCTTTGCCGAATCTGTCAAAATTGACATGACATCGCTTTCCGGATTTTCGGCGATGTGAGAATTGAGAACGACTCTCGAAATGCGATCGGCAAACAAAGACCTCAAAGCGGCCGGCATCCGTGACATTGCAGAAGCTCTGGGAACCTCGATTGGCACAGTCGATCGCGCTCTGCATGGCCGCAGCGGAGTAAGCTCCCGCACCAAGGCGCGGGTACTGCGCATGGCCGAACAACTCGGCTACAAGCCCAACATTGCTGCCAGATCGCTCAAGCTTAACCGCAACATTCGAGTCGCGGCCGTGCTTCCCCGCGAGATCGCAGCTTTTTTCGATCCTCTGCGCGCCGGTATTCAAGCTGCCGCGGATGAAGCAGTGGGCATGCAACTCACGCTCGATTTCATCAATTTTCCGCGACTTGGTTCGGGCGATGCAGCGGCCCTTGAGAGCGCTGCGGCGAAGAAGTACGACGGGATTCTCTTCACGCCCGGACGCCCCCGCGAATTGGGTGCAATTATTCAGCGCATCGTGGGGCAGGGGATTCCCATGCTGTGCGTCGCCAGCGATGCGCCGGACAGCGGCCGCATCTCGTCTGTCACCGTGGACGCCTACATCAGCGGCGCGCTCGCAGCGGAACTGTTGTCGCACAAGCTGCAAACTCTATCCCGAGTGGCCACCATTACCGGTGATTTGGCCACCTTCGACCATGCGGAGAAACTTCGTGGCTTTGCCGCGACCCTCGCGATGCTTGCTCCCCACCTCACCCTTCTTCCCGTCGTCGAATCCCACGAAAGCGCGGAGGATGCCTACCGCCAATCCATCGCGTTGTTGAAGGGCAAAACGCGCCCCGATGCGATTTACATCAGCACGGCAAATAGCCTTCCGGTGTTACGTGCGCTTGAAGAACTGAGACTGCTCGGCCGTGTGCAGGTGATTGCGACAGATCTCTTTCCAGAACTGGTGCCACTGCTCGAGTCAGGCAAGGTGCTGGCCACTCTCTATCAGCGCCCGGAGGCGCAGGGCAAAACCGCGCTGGAAACGCTCATCGCCCACTTGACCGATAAGGACAAGCCCGTCAAGGTTCACCGTTTCGCTCCGCACATCATTCTGCGCAGCAATCTCCCGCTCTTCGTCCACAGGCTCGCCAAGGCAGCGGGGACATCAGGCAACTAATGCGAAACCAGTGTTAAGAAGGCCTGATTTGAGTCATTCAGGGTCAAGGCTCCCTGTTGGTCGCGTCGCCTTCGCCATTGTGGATTCCTGATGCATCGACTCTGGTTTCGCTCGAGTCGCTGATCCTTCGGCCGGCACGAATCGAATAACGCAGCCGCCGCCACTCGCCAAGTGCAGGACGAGGGTGTCGCTGCTGCGCACATTTTGGCGGCGTATGGAAACATGCTTTGGATTCCGGCCAGCATCGGAGGCGTCTTCATAAATCTCCGCTTTGTACGTCCCGTGCCCAAGAAAGCTTAGAGCGATGGACAGGTCACGTGCCGTCCAGTTGGTCAGACTTCCCAAATACCATGCATCACCGTGACGCCGCGCGATGGTGACGAATTCTCCCGGTTCACCATTGAGCACCCGGAGAGCATCCCATGTCGTGGGTACATCCTTGATGAGTCGGAATGCGGGCTGACTGGCGTAAGCCGATGGCGCGTCGGACACCATGGCAAGAGGCTCGTCGAACACTACGTAGAGGGCAAGTTGCTGCGTCCGCGTCCCCATCACCATGGGACTCTTGTCCCGCGCGACGAATTCTTCCCGCGTTACATTGTCAAAGCCACCGGGAGTGTAATCCATCGGACCGCTCAACATGCGTGTAAAAGGAAACGTTGCACGATTGACGGGACCATCGCGGCGACCGGCCTTGTTGTTCTCGAGACCAAGCACTGCTTCATACTCAAGAACATTCGGATAGGTTCTCTGTATGCCCCACGGCTGTGTTGCGCCGTGAAAATCCACCATGAGATGGTGTTCGGCTGCGAGCTTTGCAACGTCGTAATACCACTGAATACCTTCCTGATCGTTGCGGAGAACGAAGTCAATCTTCACGCCCGCCACTCCCCATTTCTCGTAGAGGGGGAATGCCTGCTGCATCTGCCCTGCGACGGCCTTGGAATAGAGCCATATCCAGATCTTCACGTTTTTCTTGGCGGCGTACTGCACCAGCTCAGGCACATCGACATTGCCGCGCATCTTCGTGATGTCGCGCTCTGACCAGCCGGCGTCAAGCATCATGTACGGAAACCCGGATGCGGCGGCGAAATCGACATAGTACTCCATGTTTCCGGTGGTGTATGCCGATCGGCCATCCGGCCCCAGATCCCCGTTCCACCAGTTCCAGGCAGCCTTTCCGGGATGTATCCAACTGGTGTCCGCTACCCGGTTCGGCGGATTGAGGTCGGTGATGAGATTGGACTCGACGAGCTGGCCCGGAGTGTCGCCAAGCAGGATCACGCGCCATGCACTGTCATGGGGGAGGCTGGAATCGACTGCAGGCCCCTTTCCGTCCACCGCAGGAGAGATCTTGCTGACGATGTAGTGGCCGGTCCAATTGCCGGTTGGGTTTTCGAGGTACATCGCGGCATTGCCTTCAAGGTCCGCTTCACCGACTGCAGCCCAAACAAGCCCGGGCATGTGCAGCAACATCGGCGCGCCATTCAGAATGTGGCTCGAAACGCCGCCCTGATTACTGAGAGCGCTCAGAACCTGAGGCACATATTCGCTCTCGTAAGCGCTCTGATAGTTGGGCAGCCGCAGCGCCCAGGCGTCTGCGTCCATTACCGGCCGAAATTCGGTATCCTCCTGTGTCAGTTGGTAGCGCGAGAGCGCAGATTGCGCCGGGATGCGATATCGAAACGCCAGCCCGGTGTTGTAGACCCGAGCCTCGATTTCAAAAACGCGGCCCGGGCTGCTGCTTTCCCGAGCCTGTATGATCAGGCTGTTGTATGGGTCATGAACCGCGGATGTTTTGCCGGCGAGCAGACTGTAGTCGTCTGCCCCCGAACCGTGGGTTACGCCGGCGATGTGCACGGCCGCGCCGAGAGGGGCTTGATTTGCGAGTTCAAGGCGCAGTGCCGAATCCTCAAAGATCTTCTTCTGGTGAAACGTGACCGCGTAGACGAGTTGACCGTCTGGCTCAGAGGCTTGCTGGTCCGTTCCTGGCTGCACGTTGAAATCGAGGGCGATTTGATGATCCGGCGAACTCACTTCGGTAGGGTTTGCCTGGGCGTGAACCGCCAGCGGATGCGAGACTGCGAAGAGCGAAAGAAGACAACAGATGCAACACTTCGACATAGTTCTCCGATCGTGGTGGGCAAAGCTAAACGTGACCGACGCAAACAACGGTGAGACGAATAACGGCTTCCCTTAAGGAGAAGCCGTTCGGTTCGGTTTTCTTGATCGCTAGAACAAATACTTCAATGCAAGCTGGAAGAAGCGCGCATCCGGTGTGTTGTTCTGGAAGAATTTTGGTCCCGAGATCAGCCCCCCGTTCGCATTCATGGAACCATTCGGGGTTCCGAGCGTTGGATGATTCAACACGTTGAAAGCATCCGCTCTGAACTGCAGGCTCTGTTCGCGCCACGTTGAAAAACTCTTGAACAATGACATGTTGACCTGGTAGTAGCCGGGACCATAGATGTTGTTTTGCGGGGTTCCGAGCAGCGCGATGGCCGTCGCCCTGTCCGTAACCGGCGCCTGGAACTTGACCGGAACGCCATCGGGGTTGACTGATCCTACCGGATGTGTGGCGTCGGAGATCATCTCGCCGGGCAGAGGATTTCGGAACGCACATGGGTTGACGTAGTTCAATTTTGTCTTGACCTGCGCCGGGCACGACGTCAGGCTTGGATTTGTCGGGTCAGGCGTTCCTCCTCCCGCAAACGGGTCGCGCACAGGAAACGCACGGGCGCTGCCGCCCGAGGCCGTGCTGATATTTGGATAGACCGTGAACGGAGTTCCGGTCTGCGCCGCAAAGGTCAGACTCGAGGACCAGCCTCCAACAATCTTATCGACCCAGCGAGATGAATTGCTGAGGAACGCGCGGCCTCGGCCAATGGGAAGTTCATAGTTGCCGTTGATCGTAAACCGATTGCGTATATCGAAGACAGAGTTGGTCAGTTCGTAGATATACGGAATCAAAGCCGGTTGACGGTTTCCGATCGCGGTGAAGAGACCACCTGCGTCGCTGGCATCATCGAAGGCATGAGACCACGTGTAGGTTGCCAGGAAGGACAACCCATGCGAATAGCGCTTTTCCACCTTCGCCTGAAGCGAGTTGTATGTGCTGACACCTGCGTAATGCACTTCGCCGATTCCCCCCAGATCCAGGAAGGGGTTAAAGGGATTGGTGTTGGTGCCAGGCCGCCAAAGGCCCGGCGCAGTATTGGGAGCGCCATAGAGCTCCAGGTGCCTGGACAGGTTACCCACGTAGCTAAGGGTAAAGGCCGTGTTGGGCGTGATCTGCTGCTGTACGCCGAGACTGAATGTCATCGTGTAGGGCGGCTTAACCTTCGGATCGATGGAGTGGAAGCCCGGCTGCGAGATAAATGTCTGTAGTTGGCCGCCATTCGTAGCCGGGAGCAAGCCTGTCTGCAGTGTAATGCTCTGCGCGGCAAGGGAAGGGCAATTGCCCGTAACGCAGGTTGGTGCAAAGAAGCTCGCTTGATTCGACCACGGGAAGTTGGCCCCCAAATTGCCGTTGCCTTCCGATTGCAGTCCTCCGTAAAAAATGCCAAAACCTGCGCGGACGACGGTGTTACCTCGCGGCGAGTAAGCAAAGCCGACACGCGGCGCGAAATCTGTTTTCTGCGAGGTCACGAGGCGGTCGTTATCGACGAACTGTACCGTCACGTTATCTTTCGCCAACGCATTGAGGAAGGGCGCCCCGAGGACAATATTCCGCTGGCTCTTGGGGAACTGAAGAACACCGGAGCCGGTGCCGATTCCCAGGGGACCGGTCACAACAAAGTTCGACTGCTGTCCGCCATTCTCCTTGTAGGGCTGAAAGTAGTCATAGCGCACGCCGAGATTCAGTGTGAGCTTTCGGGTGATCCTCCAGTCATCTTGGACATAGCCCGCGTCGTACCACTGCGCGTCGTTCACGTTGGGCGAGACGGAAACGGTCGCATAGTTTTCTTGATCCACCAGCATGTCTGCCACCGCGGACCCGGTATTGGCCACCCCGACCAATCCCGTGTACTGGCCGTTCCAGTGATATTGCCCGAGATCGGCTGGCGCATAAATGTAGTAGAAGCGGATGGCCTGGAACGAAGCTCCAAACTTCACAGAGTGATTCCCCCAGATCTTCGTGACGTTGTCGAGAATCTGGTAGACATTCTGCGACTCGCGGCTGATACCGACCGAGCCCCACTGCTGGATGGTCCCATTGACGTAGCCCAACGGTAGCCCGTAGTGTCCAGGCTTCAAGTTGGATGGTTGCGGCCCGAGTCCCAAAGACGTGTTCAGCGTAGGATTGTAAGCGTTTGGCTGCTGGAAGTTGAAGACGCCCCAATTGTAGCCAAAGCGCAATTCATTGGTCAGAGTTGGCGTGAAGATGTGAGTTTCGCTGCCCATGAAATTCATGGCCAGGTTGGTGTCGTACTGTCCGCCGTAACCGCTGCCGTCAAGCACCGGGCCAAGGGGCAGTCCGTTAGTCTTGATCTCATGCAGGTAGCTGTACCGGGCATAGCTTTGGTCCTTGGCGTTGATATTCCAGTCCAAACGCTGATCCCACTGGATCGTATTGTCGCTATTGCCCACATTTGCAATGTAGTTGTTGTAGAGCTTGCCATTGTTGGCATTGGGGGCAGGGTAGAGGTTGAGAATGTTCTTGGCAACCGCATTGATCTGATTCGCGCAGAGCACATTCTGCCGGCCGTTGCACACCATCGGCTGATTTGGGTCGGCAGTGTTCGGCTCATACAGCTTGGTGGGCGCCCCAACCCCTGTCAGATCGCCGTTCAGCAGTTCTGAGAAGTCGCCTTGGCGCTCAAGAGCTGAAGGAACGTTGATCGGAGTTGGATTGCTGATCGAGATGCGGTTGACTTCTATATCGCCGAAGTAGAAGAGCTTGTTCTTCCAGATCGGAAATCCAAGCGTGGCTCCGAATTGGTTCTGGTGATACGGAGGAACCACCGCATTGGGACCTGCATTCCAGTTGATCGCATCGAGGTTCGTGTTGCGGAAATACTCCCAAAGATCGCCGTGGATCTGATTCGCTCCGGACTTGAGGTTGGCCTGCAGGACCGCGCCGGCGGAGTGACCAAACTCTGCGCTGAAATTGCTTGTCTGCAGGCTGAACTCGGAGAGCGCATCCGGAGGAGGCCGCATAATGTAGCTGGCGCCATTCAAGAAATCGACCAGGTTCGTATTGTTGTCGACACCGTCAAGGATAAAGTTGTTTTGTTCGGCGCGTTGACCGTTCGCGACAAAGTCTCCACTGCCTGATCCGCGAGTGTTCCCGAAGGGTGGCGCAACGCCATTTGTCAGTTGCGCGATGTAGACCCAATTTCGTCCGTTCAGCGGCGTGTCATTGATCTCCTTGGTGCTGATCACCTGCCGGACTGCAGCGTCCTGGGTTTGCAGAACCGGAGCTTCGGAATCAACCCTCACAGTCTCGGTCACATCCCCTGGTTGCAGCGTGAAGTTCACGCTAAGCCGCTGCTGAATGTCGAGATGCAGGTTTTCGTGGCTTACCGTCTGAAATCCCTTCGAAGACACGGACACCGTATAGTTCCCGATCTTGAGTGGGGAAAAAACAAAAACGCCACTGCTGTTTGACTTGGTCTGGAGAGCCAAACCTGTATCGACATTCGTTGCCGTGACATCTGCGTTCGTGATGACCGCACCGGTGGAGTCTTGTACCACACCTGTAATGGCGCCCTGGTCGGTTTGCGCAGATGAGTAAGGAGACGTAAGCAACATCAGCAACATCCCCGCCACGGCTGACGCCAGAAAGGTCAGGCTCAGTCTCTTCGAAGAATTTGGCCTCAATAATCGTTTGATCATCGGTCTCTCTCCAGGGCCGGCGCGACTGCGCCTAGTCCTACCTCAATTACTTCGCTGCTTCACTTGCGTTGACGTTCCCAAGAGATTGCAAGGCCTGTGTACGTTACCGCAAGAACGGTAATCTCACGACGAGAGACTTGTCAAGCAACATTTTTTTGGCAGAATGCGTAGCTCGGAGATCTCGGGATGGGCCTGTTTCTTCGCTCTCCCCGGTTACTTTGAAGCCATTTTTTTGTTCACTTCAAGATCGAATTGCCCTTGGAACTAAGAATGAGATTGACACTCTCGAAAAGTGCGCTTAAATATGGCATTAGTGTGTACGTTACCGTAGAGTGATTGGCACGTCTCGGTGATCGGCACCTGTTCTTGGACGGGTACAGGGGCACTCTTGTCCCGGATTCCGGAGGAGAGGAAGATGCAAATTGAGATCGGGTCAGAAGCGTGTCGCCCTCGGTCGATGCCGGGTCAACGTCTTTTCGATCAGCAATATGTCGCACCCGCTCGAGTCAATTTGATCGGTGAGCACACCGACTACACCGGCGGCCTGGTTCTGCCCATGGCGATCCCGTTTTTGAGCACCGCCTCCATCGCTCCGAACCGCCAGTCAGTGTATGAGTTCACGAGCGATCAGTTTCCCACGACACGCTGCATCGATCGCAAAGACGAGCTCAACCGGACCGGCGATTGGAGCGATTATTGTGTTGGCGTATTTCAACAACTAAGAAATATTGGCGTCGAAATCACACCGTTCCGCCTTCACATCGCGGGGAACGTGCCCATCGGGGCCGGATTGAGTTCATCCGCCTCGATCGAGGTGGCCACTTTGATGGCGCTACTGGCCTTTGGCAAGGCGACGATGTCGATTGAAGAAATGGCCATCCTTTGCCGCCGGGCAGAGAATGAGTTTGTCGGCTCTCCATGCGGGATCATGGATCAGTTTGTCATTCTTGCAGCCCGCGAGGCCCATGCGCTCTTATTGCAGACCGGCAATCTCCGCTATGAGCATCTGTCGTTGGCTAGCAGACACCTTGCCGAGACCGCGATCATCGTCGTGAACTCGATGGTGAAACATTCCATCGGCGCAGGGGACTATGGTGTGCGGCGACGTGAGGTCGAGGCGGGGCAGGCAATTCTGAAAGAGCACTTTCCGCAATCTGCCGACCTGGGTCACACAACCTTGGATGAGTTGGAAGCATGCAGGGTGTCGATGTCCCCGGAGAGCCATCGCCGCTGCCACCATATCATTTCTGAAAACGATCGTGTTCGGCACGCAAAAGCAGCGATCCTTGCTGACGATCTGGAATGGCTCGGCGACTTGATGACGCGCTCCCATGCAAGCCAGCGCGACGACTTTGCCTGCTCTTGTGAGGAGATCGATTTTCTGGTCGAGTTGGCTCTCAAGCAACCGGGCTGCTTTGGGGCGCGGCTGACCGGTGGGGGATTCGGCGGATGCACGCTAAATCTTGTAGCCGCTGACCATGCGGAGGCGTTTGTTGCCGCCGTGATGCGCGGCTACAAGGACGCGTTCAAGATCGACGCCGCCTCCTATATCTGCGAGGCTGGGGCCGGTGCTGTGGCGCGAAACCAAGTGATCCACCTCGGAGTATGACGTCCGATCAGAGCGACTGGGGAAATGCCTGGGTGCCCGTTAAACAAGCGGACGATTGATGTTCGTAAACGTTGCGAGGCTCTACCGAATGAACAAGGACGAACCGAAAACCCATTCTCTTAGGAATTCCGAATTGTCTGTTGAAATCATCCCAGAGGAAGGTGGTCGCGTGTCCTCACTCAGGAGTTTGCACTCTGACCTGGAGTTCTTGACGCAGTCGCGACGCGGCAGACGATTTCCCCAAGCTGGGTTCGAGACCCGTTTTCAGGACGGATATTGCGCCGGAATTGAAGAATGCCTCCCAACGATTGGTCCATCTTGCCCTGAGACGGAAGGCGGCCCGGCGCCGGATCACGGAGACTTTTGGCAACTGCCGTGGCAGGTGTTCGCCGCCTCCGATAGCGAGGTCAGCATGTTCGCGGTTGGATTCAGCCGGACGCTTCGATTCCGGAAGCAACTCACCCTAGAAGACAAGACCCTTCGTATCGCCTACACAATTGAAAACATAGGCTCGACCAGGCAATCGTTCCTCTATGCGTGTCATCCTCTGTTCGCTGTCTCGAGAGGAGATCGTGTTCTGTTGCCGAGTGAGATTCGAGAACTGAGGCTTGACTATTCGAAAGGAGATCGCCTCGGACTATCAGGTTCCATCATTCCCTGGCCGGTGACGCATGCAGGCCTCCGCCTGGATGTCGCAGATGGGCCGGAGGCCGGGACGGCGGAGATGCTCTATAGTCCTCGACTGAGGGAAGCGGTCTGCGGCATCTATCGGAAGGCATCGGGGCGGGTGCTCGAGGTCTCGTTCGATAGCAAGCGTCTTCCTTATCTGGGCCTATGGCTTTGCTACGGCGGCTGGCCCGGCGATGGCGAAGCGCCTCTGCAATATGCGGTGGCGCTCGAGCCTACGACTTCGCCGTACAATACGCTTGCCAAAGCACAACAAGCAAACGCGGCCATCTCACTCCAGGCAGGCGAGACGTACGACTGGGAGATCCTGTTCGGCGTGAGGGAGACGCATGCTCTTTAACCGGCTTTCCCGGGCGCGACCCATGCCAAGGTACTTGAGAACTGCCGGCTTACACGAACTCGATGAACGCTCGCTCGCGTAGGGGACTTTGCCTCAATCGAGCGCCACAGAGGAAAAGGGGATGAAATTGTGGAAGCCCTCAGAGAGACACACACTCTCTCTCAGCGCAGCCCACACCATCGAGTCCTCTCTCCCCGAACTTCGCGCTCGATCGGGTTCTGCATCGCGGATTTTGTTCCCGGTACTTGACAATGGCAAAGAACAACTCCTACAGTGACGGTACGGTAACGTACACGACAAGCGAAAATCGCGCCCGACCCGCGCCGGAGTCGAGCGCACTCCACCCGGCCCTGAAAGGGATTCCATGCGGCAGGATGTAGTCGACAGAAAGAGCCCAGCAAGTCAGCCGGCGGCAGAATCACTCAAACTCGAATTGCCGCCTCCGCTTGCCGAGGAGAGGGGACCTGTCAAGGCCTGGCGCGCCCCGGTCTCCATGCTCACCTATATGCCAGCCGTCCCCAACCCCAATCCGCTGTTCCTCGAGAAACGCGTCTATCAGGGCAGCAGCGGCCGTGTCTATCCCCTGCCCGTCATCGACTACGTTGCACGAACACCCCATCCACACTCCTGGGACGCGGTCCATATCGAGAACGAGTTCCTGCGTCTCATGATCTTGCCGGCCATCGGCGGCCGCATCCATGTTGGCGTGGATAAGCGCACCGGCTATGACTTCTTCTATCGCCAGAATGTCATCAAGCCGGCGCTGGTCGGCCTCGCCGGCCCCTGGATCTCGGGGGGCGTTGAATTCAACTGGCCTCAGCATCATCGTCCCGCCACGTTCATGCCCGTGGAAACCACCATCGAGCGCGATCCTGACGGCTCGGTCACAATCTGGTGCAGCGACCACGATCCCATGGCCCGCATGAGAGGCATGCACGGCGTCTGCCTGCATCCGGGCAAGGCTTACGTTGAGCTCAAAGTCCGGCTCTATAACCGCACTTGCCAGACTCAGACGTTCCTATGGTGGGCCAACGTGGCCACCCAGGTTCACGAGCAATACCAGTCTTTCTTCCCTAAAGACGTGCGCTACGTGGCCGATCACGCGAAGCGCGCCATCACCGAATACCCTCGCAGCCAGGGCGTCTACTACGGCATCGACTACGGCGAGCGCGCACGCACCGGCATCCCTCCCGAAGAAATACCCAGCCGCTTCGTCCCCGACGGCTCCTATCCTTCAAACGACCTCGGGTATTACGCCAACATCCCGGTCCCCACCAGCTATATGATCGTCGGCTCCCGCGGAGACTTCTTCGGCGGCTACGACCATCGTCGCCGCGCCGGCACCGTCGCCTACGCAAACCACCACATCGCTCCCGGCAAAAAGCAATGGACATGGGGCAACCACGACTTCGGCTACGCGTGGGATCGGAGCCTCACCGACAACGACGGCCCCTATGTAGAGCTCATGTCCGGCGTATACACCGACAATCAGCCGGACTTCTCGTTCCTCGCCCCCGGCGAGACGAAGACATTCAGCCAATATTGGTATCCCATTGGCGACATCGGTGTCCCGGACATCGCCAATCTGCGCGCCGCTCTCCGCGTCGAGAACACTGACGGGCGGGTCACCCTGCACCTTCAGGTGACCGAAAACTTTTCTGAAGCGCGTCTCAAGGTTCGCGTGGGTGAATCCGAAGTCGCGCGCTGGTCGGGCAATCTTACCAGCGCAGAACCGCTGCATCTGCAATTCCCCACAAGCGGGGCTTCGGGTCCTCTCGAGGTCATGCTCACAGACGGCGATCGCCGCGTCCTTCGCTATGCGCCAGACGAAATCGCGCTCGTGCCGCCTCCCACAGTCGCCACCGAGCCGCCTTTACCCCAAGAGGTGGCCAGCAACGACGAGCTCTTTCTGAACGGCCTCCATCTCGAGCAATATCGCCATCCGACTCGCGCGCCGGAGATCTACTGGCGCGAGGCCATCAAGCGCGATCCCGGCGACAGCCGCTGCCATCTTGCCTTGGGCCGTCGGCACCTGAATCGCGGCGAATTCGCCGAGGCGGAGAAGCATCTCCTTGCTTCGATCGCCCGCCTCACCGTCCGCAACCCTAATCCGCCGGATGGGGAAGCGCACTACACCCTTGGCCTGGCGCTCTCGTATCAGCAGCGTTCAGACGAAGCTTACGACGCCTTCTACAAGAGCGCGTGGAACGCGGCCTGGCGCGTACCCGCCTATCACCGCCTCGCCGAGATCGACTGCACTCGCGACGACTGGACCACAGCCCTGGATCATCTCGACCGATCGCTCCGCGCCGAGACCGACAATCTTAACGTCCGCAATCTCCGCACTCTCGTGTTACGCCGTCTCGGCCGTGCCGCGGAGGCCGCAGCCTTCCTTGAAGAAACTCGCGCCCTCGATCCTCTCGACATCTTCGGTCATTGGCTGGCGACGGGTGTGCCTCCCAAAGACGGGCAGCTTCTGCTCGATCTGGCCTTCGACCTCGTCCGTGCGGGCTTCCTGGACGAGGCGTTGTCGATGCTCACTGTCGCAACCCCAGGCACAACCCCCGGTGCCGAGCCCGGGCTGCTCTATCTGCAAGCCGACATCCTTGATTGCCTTGGCCGCCCCTGCGAAGGCGCTGCGGTCCGCAAGCGCGCTCGCCACGCTGATCCCGCGTACGTCTTTCCCAGTCGCCTTGAAGAACTTGTTCTGCTCACCAAGGCGGTCCAGTCGGCTCCAGGTGACCCACATGCACCCTACTATCTCGGCAACCTGCTGTATGACCGCCGCCGCCACTCTGAAGCCATCATGATGTGGGAGCGCGCCGTTGCACTTGAGCCTTCCTTCGCCACGCCTTGGCGCAATCTAGGCATTGGCTACTTCAACGTGTGCCACGACCCCGTCCGCGCCCTCGAAGCCTTTCGCAAAGCCCGCGCCGCGACGCCCGACGACGCCCGCATCCTGTACGAGTACGACCAACTCCTGAAACGTACGGGCCATGCCCTCCCCGAGCGGCTGGCGGAGCTCGAAGCCAATGTTGCTCTGGTTGAAAAGCGCGATGAGTTGTCCGTCGAACTCGCCTCGCTCTACAACAACCTCGATCAGCCCCGGCGTGCTCTTGACCTGCTCCTCGGCCGCGAATTCCAACCGTGGGAAGGCGGCGAGGGCCTTGTGTTGTCTCAATACGTTCGCGCCAATGTCCTGATCGCCCATCGCTCGCTGCAAGGCGGAGAGCCCGCGCCGGCCATCGCCAGCCTCCTTGCCGCATCCAAACCACCCGAGAATCTCAGCGAGGCCAGACACCTGCTGATGAACCTCAGCGTGATTGACTACTGGCTCGGCGTGGCGCACCACCAGGCCGGGAATCCTCTCGAAGCCGAGCGTCACTGGACCCGCGCCGCCCACCACAAGGGCGACTTCCAGCAGATGCAGGTACAGAGCGTCTCCGAAAATACCTATTGGAGCGCTTTGGCCCTGCGCCGCCTCGGCTGCGAGCAAGATGCCCTCAAGGCCGTTCGGTCAATCCTCGACTACTCCGGCCACCTGCAAAAACAGACACCGAAGATCGACTACTTCGCCACCTCGCTGCCCGCTATGCTCCTCTTCGATGAAGACCTTCGCCATCGCCAGACCATCACCGCCCGCTTCCTTGAAGCGCAAGCGCGGCTCGGTCTGGGCGAAGAGGCCGAGGGACTCCGCCTGCTCGAAGAAGTCCTCGCTAAGGACAACGGCCATGCAGGGGCAATCGATCTGCTCCGGTTCAACAAGAGGTAGCGATGGACGCCCCCCCACTCCCCGCCGCTTCCGAGTCCTCTTCGGTCACGGCGCAGCACAGCCTCTACATCTGGGGCATCGCCCTCGTCGCTGCTCTGGGCGGTCTTCTGTTCGGCTATGACTGGGTCGTGATCGGCGGCGCCCGGCAGTTCTACGAGGTCTACTTCCACCTCACCTCCGCCGCCCTCGTAGGCTGGGCCAACAGTTGCGCCCTCGTGGGATGCCTGTTCGGTTCTCTCGCCGCAGCAACCCTCGCCGACCGCTACGGCCGCCGCCGCATTCTTCTCGCCGCGGCCATGCTGTTCGCCGTCTCCTCTGTACTTACCGGCTGGGCCTGGTCCTTTTCCGCCTTCATCTTCTGGCGCATCCTCGGCGGCACGGCCATCGGCCTCAGTTCCAATGTCTCGCCGCTTTACATCGCCGAGATTAGCCCCGCGGCCGATCGCGGACGCCTCGTCAGCCTCAATCAGTTCGCCATCGTCGTCGGCATCCTGCTCGCTCAGATCGTCAACTGGCGCCTCGCCCGTCCTGTGCCCTCCGGCCTGCCGCACGACTTGCTTCTCCAGACATGGAACGTACAGTATGGATGGCGCTGGATGTTTACTGCGGTCACCGCGCCTGCCCTCGTCTTCACCCTCGCTTCCCTCTTCATCACCGAGAGTCCCCGCTGGCTCTGCGGCGTTGGCCGCCCTCACGAAGCCCGTGCGATCCTCGAACGCATTGGCGGCTCCGCCTACGCCGACGCCGAAATAGCCGGCATCGAATCCGCGCAGCGCTCCGATGGTCCCCCCACCCAATCCTCCTGGCGCGAGCTTCTTCTCCCCGCATTCCGCAAAATCCTCCTCGTCGGCATCGCTCTTGCTGCGCTCCAGCAATGGACCGGCATCAACATCCTGTTCAACTACGCCGCAGAGGTCTATCGTAGCGCCGGCTACGGAGCCAACGATTTATTCCTCAACATCGTTATCACCGGCGCCATCAACCTCGTTTTTACCGTGCTGGCCATGGTCCTCGTCGATCGTCTCGGCCGCCGCCTCATGATGCTCGCGGGCTGCATCGGCATCGGCGTCTCCCATCTGCTCTGCGCCTGGGCCTACCACGCCGAATGGCGCGGCGCTGCGATCCTTGTCCTCACACTGAGCGCGATCGCCTGCTATGCCCTCACCCTGGCGCCCGTCACCTGGGTCCTGATCGCCGAGATCTTTCCCCGCCGTATCCGCTCCCACGGCGTCTCCACGGCCGTGAGCGCTCTGTGGATCGCCTCCTTCCTTCTCACCTACACCTTTCCCTTCCTCAATAAGCTTGCAGGCACAGCCGGCACTTTCCTCACCTACGGGGTCATCTGCCTGCTCGGCTTTGTTCTGGTCGCTGCCTCAGTTCCTGAGACCAAAGGGCGCACACTGGAGCAGATCGGCGCTGGGGTCACTCAGGCCTGAAAGCCCGCTTGCTTCGTGGCCCCGCCGTCAGTCATCGCGGCTGGCCCTCGTGGTCACTGTGTACGTACACCTAGATTTGATTTCTCGACTATCTACATTTCACGTTGCACCTTGACTTGACAAATCGTGTTCGTACACGTTTATATGTTGGAGCTGCCGGATCTCGCTCTCCCCTCCGGCGCTGAAAACGGTTGCCCTTTCGCCGCTGTTTTCACCTCGAACCTGCGCCGGCTTGGCGCGGTATCGTCGACGGTCTTTAACTTCGAGCCCCTCCCTCTGCGGACACCAGGCTCGCGAGGTCACGCCATGCGAACCTTTCTTTCTATCGCAACCGCCGGTCTCCTTCTCAGCTTGCTCCCGGCGCCGGCCGCCGCCCAGGTCAATGGCGCCGGCGAGAAACCCTACCTTGGCTGGAGCACCTTCAGTGAGCAGACGGTCAACGGCAGCTTTCTCACCCAGGCCAATATCCAGGCCCAGTCCGACGCCCTCAAGGCCTCCGGGCTCGAGGAACATGGCTTCCGCTACATCAACATCGACTCAGGATGGCAGGGAAGCTTTGACGCCAACGGCCGGCCGATCCCCAACCCCACTACCTTTCCTGATATGAAGGCCCTCGTCGACCACATCCACGCCAACGGCCAGAAGGCGGGCATGTACTGGATCCCCGGCATCGAGCAGCCCGCCGTTGACGGCAACTACCCCATCCTCGGCACGAGTTACCACACCCAGGACATCGTTGTCATGCCGCTCGCCAAGGGCAACGCGTTTGCAGGACCACTGCCCAACCCCTACCATGACAAAATCGACTTCACCAAGCCCGGAGCACAACAGTACATCAACTCCGTTGTCGATCTGTTCGCCTCCTGGGGCATCGACTTCATCAAGCTCGACGGGGTTACCCCCGGCTCTTACGTCAACGACCTCTCCATCGACAATCGCCCCGATGTAAAAGCCTGGTCAAAGGCCATCGCGCAAAGCGGCCGGCCCATCTGGCTCACCATCTCCTGGCAACTTGATCAGGACTACCTGGACGTCTGGCAACAATACTCCAACGCTCGCCGCATCGACGACGACGTTGAGTGCGAAGGCGGATGCGGAGGATATCTCACTAACTGGCCGCGCATCATCCTCCGCGAATACGACGATGTGGGATGGGAGAACGCCGCCGGACCCACCCTCGGCTGGAACGACCTGGATACTCTCGATGTAGGCAACGGAAGCGCTGACGGCCTCTCCGATACCGAAAAGCAGACCGCCATCACCATCTGGGCCATGGCCAATGCACCCCTCTACCTCGGAGGCGATCTTACCCAACTCGATGCTTTCGCCAAATCCGCCTTCACAAATGATGAGCTGCTCGCTGTCGATCAGTCCGGACATCCGGCCATCCAGAAGACCGGCGGCTTCCACCCCGTCTGGATTGCCGATGCAGGCGACGGCGACTACTATGTCGCACTGTACAATTTCGCCGCCTTCCCCGACCGCGTGGATGTACGCTGGAGCGATCTGGGTTTCAAAAACGCCCTCGCCGTGCGCGACCTCTGGAACCACACGGACCTGGGCGTATTTCCAGGCGGGTTCAGCACGATGGTTCTCGGCCACGGCGCGCGCCTGCTGAAGGTCGCTCCTCAAGGCGAAATCGAACATCAACCCGCTGGCGTCTCCTATGAGGCCGAAGCGGCTACACTTACCGGTTCTGCCGCTCCCGCTCCCTGCAGCGCCTGCTCCGGAGGCGTCAAGGTCGGCAACATTGGCGGCGCCAGCCAGGTCATCTTCAACAACGTTTCCGTCCACAAGAGCGGGATCTATGGCATGGAGATCGATGCCATGACCCAGGGACCGCGAACGCTTGAGTATTCTGTGAACGGTGCGGCGGCCCAATCACTCAACATGGGCGGCGGAAGCTTCCTGTTGCCCCAGAGTTCCACCGTCCCCGTCGCGCTCAACGCCGGCAACAACACCATCACGTTTCTGAACCCCTCCGGCTACGGTGCCGACCTCGACCGCATTGTCATTTCCGGCGACGGCAACGAACCCGCGCCCACCTTCACCACCTACGAGGCCGAAGGCGCGCAACTCGCTGGTACCGCCAGCTTCAACTACAGCACCCGCGCCTCCGGTGGCGCTTATGTCGGCAGCTTCGGCGCCGGCCCTGCCAATACGATCACCTTCAACAACGTCACCGCTGCAGCCACTGGTAACTATCAGCTTGAAATCGACTACGTTACCAACGGACCGCGCACCGTCTACGTATCCATCAATGGCGCGCCCCCGCTGCAACTGACCTTCAATGGCAACAACTGGTACGACCCCGTGCCCTACGTTTTACCTGTACAGCTGCGCGGCGGTACGAATACCATCGTGTTCTCCAACCCCAATCCCACTGGCTACGCTCCCGGCATCGACTGCATCATCGTCTCCGCCCTGCGGATCGAACGCGACACTCCATGAGACCACGCGGGAGCCACCCACCGAGAACTCCGCGGTTTACACGCAGACTCATCCGCGCGACGACACCGGCGAGTGTCGAGCGCGGCCGTGCCCTGTACATCGCCGAGGACTGCGGGGGTTGCCACGGTCCTGACGGCCGGAAGGGCGGCTTTCTTGTGGATTCGAGTACGAATCACCCAGCGCCGATTCGTGATCTTTCCGCGCCATGGACATTCCGGGGAGGCAGCGATCCGAATCTGATATGGCTCCGTCTGACCACCGGGATTGGCAATTCCATGCCTACGTACGCATACGGGCTCACGCCCGGCCAACGCTCGGACTTCGTCAACTATGTGCAATCGCAGTTGGCGGCCCTTTGGCACATTATGGAGTCGCAACATCTTCAGCGATGCGAGAACGGGGATCGGCGCGTGGACCGACCAACAGATCGTCCGAGCCATTCGTAGCGGCATCACCCCTGACGGGTGCACGCTGCATTGGCAGGGCATGATCTGGGACCACGCATCGAACTGGGATGAAGAGGATTATCCACGAGCTCGTGACATACTTGCGCACGCTCCCTCCCGTCGCCCGGCAGATCCCAGCGGCACGGTCTCCGGCGCCGGACGACTGCGCGGTGTACACCTTCTGGATCGCGAACAGTACCGTTCCAGGGTGTCGCTAAGGCCAAACTCCTTGAAGTGAACGAAGCGGCTTTGCGGGGGATGCTTTCACGTGCTCGAAGGGCGGGAGTCATCTAGGCGCTCGTTCATGATATTGCATGCTCGTGATTGAAGGACCAGTCAGTGGCGCCGAGTAGGGAGAAGCAGTGGAGCGGTGTGCGATTGAAACGCTTCGCTCGCCGCCTCGGACTAGCGACTTTATATCTGGTTGGCGACCTATCACCGTGCTGGATGTGAACCATGCACAGTCAGGACAAGGGAAATTCGGTACAACTTCGGTACAGACTGAGGGAGAGAAAGAGTGGTGTGCTGATTCCTAAGCGACACCAGATAAAGCACTTGGATTTTTGACTTTGATAGTTCGGGACCAGGGGGTCAACGGGGCGAGTTGCAGCAGGTCATCACGAAGGGCGTCCTCGAGATTATGACAGGTTTTACTGTGCTCTCCTGCATGGAGTGGCGAGTGAGTTTCCGTTTCCCGTTCCAGGCTGGGCGCGTGGGCGCAACTCGTGGACACTCCCTGATTCGTAAGCGCTACCAGACCAATCAGTTAGAGCGTTAAACCCCTACTTCGGGACCAGGGGGTCGGAGGTTAAATCCTCTCTCCCGACCAATACTAAAAAAGTCCTTCATTCCCAAAGCCTTCCATCGTTCTGACCTGTGCGGGAGGAGACTCCAGGCGAGAAGCTAGCGCATCACAGATCAGCTGGATCGGGAGCGAGATCACCGGTCAGTGGAAAATCTTCGTCCAGCGTCGGCAGCCCTTTCAACACTGCGAGCAGTGACTTAGCCGGAGCGGGCTCGATACTGAGCCTGTCGCCCTCCTTACTTACGATGGCCTCCTCACCGGGAAATTTAAGAGCACGGGAGATCCGCAATGCCCGATTGCGACCATCCTTGAAGAGCTTGACGGGTCGTCCGGGGATCACAGTCACCTCCTATGTCCAAGGGGTCACAATAGCTTTCACCGTTGCCTCGAAGTCAGAAGCATTGCGCGTGACGAGAGTCAGTCCATGGATTTCCGCGGTGGCGGCGATGAATGCGTCCCGTGGCTCCATCGGGCGGCCCACGGACTCGCTTCGGGCCACAAGCCTGCCGCACGTATCCGCTGTCTCAAAATCAACCGGCAAGATCCTTTCCCCAAAGCGCAATGTGAGGTCCTTTCGCAGCCATCCGTCTAGACGGTCGCGACGCCTGCCGGTGGCGAGTCGTTCAATGCCATAGCGCAATTCGGTGATGGTGACGACACTAAGAAAAACGCTGTCCTCGTCCACTTCGGAGAGCCAGGCGAGCACGCCTGCATTGGGCCGTGGCTTCATCGGCTCGGATATGACATTCGTGTCCAGCAGAAAATTCATAGCTCAGCCCTGCGCAGACGCACCGACAGGCGCTTGAGCTTCAGCCCGGAACCCCGTAGGGGGGATGCGGCTAGGAACTCTGCCAGATTGCCTTTCCGCTCGGCCTTGCGTTCCCATTCCTCCGCCGCAACGACCACCGCTGTCGTGCGGCCGTGCTTCGTGATCTTTTGAGGCCCCTCTGATTTTGCTTTGTCTATCAATTCGCTGAATTTTGCCTTCGCCTCTGCCACTGTCCATGTCTGCGTGCTCATAGCCCGCCTCCGCCCAACTGGCAATTATGGTCATAATAGTCATTTTCGATTGGAAACGCAAGAAGATCGCGCCAACAGTGCTTCGGTTCCACCAAGCGGGCCCTGATCTTCCGACCTGTTGGTGTTTCTTAACGTGAGACTCCTGCCTTTGAGCACGATCTCGACGTCCTTGGTTCTTCGCCCAAGACAGATCGTCAATCTCCTCGAGAACAGGGGTTTCGCATTCGCCACAGTTTGTCTGGTTGGCAACGCGAACTGCAAAATAAAGCTTGTAGTGGCGGCCGCAGCGCTATAGACGGAATGGTTCGAGGGATAATCGGGAAACGCCGGTGTCGGTTGCAGCGGTAGCCAATTTGGGTCTGGTGTGGTGAGCGGATTGGTAGCGCACCGTGCTTACGTCATTTTTCGAGGATGACGACTTCCACTTCAGCATCAGCGCGAGTACCTCACCTAACTCTGCCGTACGCTCGTATTCCAGTTTTGCGCAGGCAGCCGCCGAGTGTGGAATGGCGCGCATACTGGTAGGTTTCCATTTCCGTTCGGCGGTTTACGGCGGTGTACGACGGCTTGCACATGGGAAGAAGGATTGGCAATTGGGCGTTTCACAATTATCTCCGGCCAATGGATGATAGTGGCGACGAATAGAGTCGGGAGTCATGAGAGCGAAACCTGGGAGAGTGCAGGGAGTACCCAAAGACCTTCGTTTCGACCCCACCCAGGTCGACACAACTATGCTGAACAGCGCCAGGTCGCGATTGAACCCCTGGTTTGGGACTGCCATTCGAGGACTAACATTCACCCCAGAATGAGGTGATCGAGCAGGAATGAGACGGTTGAAGCACCACTGTATTAAGATTGAAAACATTCAGTACGACTCCCGAATCCCTTTTTCGGGACCAGGGGGTCGGAGGTTCAAATCCTCTCTCCCCGACCATTTCTTTTCAGCAATTTACAATCGAGTCAAGGTCCAAAAATGTGAATCCCTGGTAACGCACCAGGGGGTCAATTTCATTTTCACGCGGCTTTACTTTCAGCGACTTAATGGAGGCACCTTCACGAACTGACGGTGAAATGCCTGCGAACCAGAACAGGGTTTACATAAAAGAATTTACATTCTTTCGGACGGCGATTTCGCTGATCATCCGCGGGTTTACAAAGGCTCCAAACTGGCATGATTGAGCATGAATGAGACGGTTGAAGACACGAGAAGACGGTGTACATCTGGGATCCTACTGTTGTGCCAGGCGCCCGATATTGTCGAGGCGATCGCCCGGAATGCCGGAAGCAAGTCGCACTTAGCTGGGTCGGCTATGAGGCCTATTCGCCAAGGACTAGATCGATTCCCGAAAAGAGCAATTCCAACTTATGACGTGGCAGCTTGCTGACGCGTTCACTCAGAAGGGACTTGTCTAAGGAAATGATTTGCGAAACGTTCGCGACGGAATCTTTTGGCAATCCAGTAACCCGCGCGGACAAGCTCACATTGCCCGGTGCTAGCGCCCACTTCAAATTGCTGGTCAGTGGAACGCAAATGGCCGAAGAGATGCGGCTCTGATTAAGGGCATCGCTTTGAACGACAACCACGGGTCGCCGAAACCCAGGCCCGGAGCCGGTGGGTGCTGGCAGGTCCGCCCACCAAATCTCACCCTGAGAGATCACCACTCGGTTCGCTCTAGCCTACGGCGAGCTACGGAGGAAACGAACTCGTCCTTTCCCTCGCCGACTTCCATTATTGCTTGGTCCATGGACTC
>WNFO01010949.1_pt1 | contig 26440 bp, 19 predicted proteins | sample 5400251 | NCBI WGS metagenome assembly WNFO01 (sample SAMN13153354, study PRJNA577476) | soil metagenome | isolation source: 100 cm saprolite under Madrone tree | place: USA:California | collected 2016-06-14
CAAGTCCACACGTAGAATCAAGCCCAAACCCATAGTCGAAGTGATTGAACGCCACTACAGCGTGTCAGAGGTTGCGCGGTTGTGGGGTATCTCGACGGACCTTGTGCGCGACCTCTTCCGCAAGGAACAGGGGGTCTTGACGTTCAAGAGACCCGCTACGCGCACAAAGCGAGGCTATTCGATAATCCGTGTGCCTCACAGTGTTCTAACCCGCGTACACGCCAGCGTGAGCCAATAATGCTGAACATCTTTCGACGCCACACAGAAGAGTGCTCACACAAGTCTCGGGATGCTAAGAAGTGCCAGTGTCCCATTTGGTGCGACTGGACAGTGGACGGCAAGCGCCTCATGCGTTCAATGGAGACGCGAGACTGGGGTGTAGCGCAGAGCAAGGCGCGAGTGTGGGAGACGGAAGGTATAGCCGATACCCCGCGAAAGGTTGTAGAGGCGTGCGACCAGTTCATCGCAGACGCAAAGGCTCGCGGTCTCAAGGATGCCTCAATCTACAAGTACCGCATCCTGTTCAAACAGCTACAGGCGTTTGCATTAGCACAAAACATAATTCTGCTAACAGACCTAACACTAGAAAAGACTAGACTCTTTAGGGAGTCGTGGACTAACAAGGGGCAATCTGCAAAGAAGAAACTAGAATTTCTTAGAGCGTTCTTTCGCTTCTGCGTTGATAGCGGCTGGCTGAAAACGAACCACGCCAAACTAATCCGCCTACCTATCGTTGCCGATGTTCCCGTACTTCCCTTCACCACCAAAGAGGTTGAGGCCATCCTTGCCGCCTGCGACAGCTACCCGGACGCCAGAAACAAGATTCGCCTGCGGGGTCTGATACACCTAATGAAGTCCTCCGGCCTGCGGTTGGGTGATGCCGTATGTCTGGCACGCTCTGCGATAACGCACGGCCAGCTAACCTTGCGAACAGCGAAGTCTGGCACTAAGGTTGGCGTCCCGCTCCCGCCTGAGACCCTAGAGGCGCTGGCCGCTATACCTAAAGAGACGGCGCATTACTTCTGGACTGGCACAAGCACACGCAAGACGGTCATAAACACTTGGGAGGTCGTTCTGCGGAACCTGTTCGACGCCTCTGGGGTCAAGGGCGCACACAGCCATAGGCTAAGGCATACGTTCGCCGTCAACCTGCTACTGGCAGGGGTCTCTATTGAGTCTGTGGCCGTTCTGCTAGGGCATCGGAGCATCCGAATCACAGAGAAGCACTACAGCCAGTGGGTCAAGGGACGCCAAGAGAAGCTAAACGAAGATGTCAGGAAAGCATGGGTAGCTTGATTCCCGTGATACGCTGGCGATACAGCATCTTTCTTGTTGCTAAATCGCCAGTGTTTATAAGGGGAAAAATGGTCCCGGAGGAGGGGGTCGAACCCACACGGTACTAAGTACCACTGGATTTTGAGTCCAGCGCGTCTGCCAGTTCCGCCACTCCGGGCTATCAATTGAAAATAGCACGCACGCCGCCCGCGCTCAAGCTCCACGCCGTCTCAAGCTCCACGCCGTTACGCGGCGACTGGTAATTTCCAGAATCTTAGAACGAAACTCTGGCGCTCAGTTGAATTTCTCGTCCGGGCGTCATTGCCATGGTGATGGTTCCGAACTGCGGCGTGTTCACGAAGCGGTTCGGCGTGCCCAGGTTTACCTTATTCAGGGCATTGAAGGCTTCGGCCCGGAACTGGAAATTGGTTCTCTCGCTGATGCGAAAGGCTCGCGCCAGCGCGAAGTCCAGGGTTTGCAGGGGCGGGCCATAGACGGAGTTGCGCCCCGCGTTGCCATACGTAAAGGCCGGGGGTGCGGCAAATGCCGCTGGATTGAACCACTCCGTGGCGGTGTACGTGCCCGGGCCAAACAAGGGCTGGCCAGTCACATTGGCGCGTATCGGATTCTCGCCCAGCACGGTCCCAGAGTTCGCGGTGTCCCCGAACACGGAGACGGTGAACGGCATTCCCGATTGAATTTGGTAGATCGTCGATAAACGCCAGTCTTGAGTTAAGAGGCGAAGCCATTCCTGCCGCTTGAAAGTGGGAATGTCGTAAACGCTGCTCAGGGCGAAGCGGTGGCGAACATCACAGCCCGGGCCTTTCTCGAGGTTTAAGTTCCTATTGTCTTGCGGAATCGTCGACTCGTCCATGGGAGAACGGAAGTCCGGCGCGTTAGTCAGATTCTTGGCTAGTGTGTAGTTGGCCAAAAAACTGAGGCCATGAGAATAGCGGCGGCGCACATTTACGAAGCCTGCGTCGTACCAACTCTGCGCCGTGTTTTCCAACAAATTTATGGTGCTGACCGGGAAAGTTTCACTCTGCACGACAGCAGTGGTGCTGCTCGGTGTCAACACCGTGCCGAGCACAAACGTAAGTGTCTTGAAGGGACGCCGCGGACCTAGGGGACCAGGCCCCGGAAGGGTGTTGTTGATCAAGTGCGCTCTTTGCAGGTGAAAACCACGTGAACCGATGTAGCCGACTTCCAACGAAGTGTTTTGCCCGAAGCTCTTCTGCACGGAGCCGTTCCATTGCTGAACATACTGCGCGGGAGCGTGAGAATCGAATGCTGTGAAGCTCACTGTCGTCGGCGTTAGCGTGCCAGTTCCCAAAACTGGAGTGCCGAAATTCATACCAGTGTTGAAGAGCGCGGGCGGCGGCGTGAAGTTGTCAGCTTGTTGCGTCTCAGGAAAAACGTACGGGACATTGTGCCGCTGGTTGCACCAGGTGTTCAGATCTACCGGTGTGAAAAAGACTCCATAGGCTGCATGGAGCACAAGGCCTTTGCTTGGAAGATTTTTGGCAATCCCCAGGCGCGGCGCAAAGTTGTGTTTGTTGGCGTACATCAGACCCCTCGGATAACCCAACTGGCCGCCGATGAAAACGGACGGAACGCCGTTATTAAAAATCAGGTTCGTATTGGTGTTCTGCTTGTCGTAAAGCGGACTGGTGTACTCATATCGCAAACCAATGTTGAGAGTCGTCGTGGGCGTCACCTGCCAACTATCTTCCGCGAAGGCCGCCGTTCCCCATGCGCGCAAATCCATTTGCGGTATGCCCGCCTGCCGTTGTTTCACCGCTGGCAGGCTGAGCAGCATGCTGGCCAGACCGGAGCCGCTGCCATCGTTAAAACCGAATTCTGTGGTGTAACCCGTCGTGTACTGGTAGAAACCGCGATTCTGGAAGAATCCCCACATCGGCCAGATATAGCGGTGAAATTCGCCGCCGAATTTCATGGCGTGGCGGCCGCGCTGCCATGCATAGCTATCCCGCACTTCAATCGTCGTGTCCCAAGCATGCATGGGCGTTGCGGCAAAAGTGTCACCGATTCCCGTGTATCCCTGAACGGCGAACCACGGTGCGCCCCAAGCGTTCTTTCCCCCGAACCCGATTCCCTGAATGCCCAGCGCGCTGACGATATCGTTGACTCCGTCGTTCTGCGATGTGCGGTCCATCGAAAGACGCGAGACCGCCAGCGAGATGGTGTTGATTCTATTGCTCGCAAAAACATGGTTCCAGGACCCGACCGCCTGCTGAGAGAGGTTGTTAAAGTTCACGCCAAAACCGGGCAGGTTCTCCGTTGTGGCAGTCATGCCACTGCTCGGGGAGAATCCATTTTCGCCACCGGCAGAGTAGCGCGCGAGCAGGGTGTCGCCGTTCGCAAAGTTATTGTCCACGCGAAATGTGCCCTGGTCCTGGAAGTGCGTTTCATTACGCACATCGAGGTAGTTGCTGGAATCCGCAGCCCCCGCCGCCATCATCATGTTCGGCATAGGCAGATATTGCAGCAAGAAGCTTTCGAGAAGCGGATTGATTCTGTCCGACGGTATTTGATTGTTCGGAAACTGGGAGCGCGTGTACGGAAAATTTGATGGCCCGGTCGGGAGCCCCGGGTTGTAATTCGGATTCGCGACCGCCTTGGTCGGGTCGTAGATTTTCACGCTACTCATGCTGAAATCGCCCATGATTTCGGCTTGCGTGGGAACAGTCAATATCTGGGCGTCTGCCTGCGCCAGGCGCAGACCCTCATAATTGACAAAGAAGAAGGTTCTCTTCCCAAAGAGGGGGCCGCCGAACGAGGCGCCGAAATTATTTTGCACCAGGTGATTGTTGCCCATGGATTCGAGCGTGCTCGCATCCAACGCGCCGTTACGGTGAAATTCGTAAACCGTTCCATGGTATTGGCTGGAACCGGAGTGCGTGATTATATTGATCTGCCCGCCGCCTGCGCCTCCCATATCGGCCGTGTAACTGCTTGTTTCCACTTGAAATTCCTTGACCACGTCCGGTGAAGGGCTCAGATTCTGCGTATTGAACGTCGGATCGGTATTTGTGGCGCCGTCGAGCAGGAAAAAATTTGCATTGGGGCGTGCGCCACCTATCACTACGGCGGACCTCTGCCCCGGACGCCAGTAGAGAGGATTCGTGGATCCCGTCTGCGCCCCAAAACCAACGTGAGCGCCAGGCACGGTGAGCACCAGGTCAATCAGCATGCGCCCATTCAGCGGCAGTTCGCGAATGGATGTGGGCTCGACAACTTCTCCGACGCTGGCGTCGGTCGTTTGCAAGATTTCGCTCCCGGCAGTGACTCTTACTCCTTCCGCGACGGAACCGACCCTCAGGGTGATATCCAAGGAAAGCTTCTGCCCCACCTCCAGCCGAAAGGATTGCTTTGCCGTAGCCAAGCCGGATGCCTCGACTTTGAGTTCGTAGTCATCAGGCAAGAGTGCGGGCGCTTCGAAGAGTCCCTGTTGGTTGGTGACGATGCGACGGATTGCTCCCGTGCTCGCGGCAACGAGCTCCACTGCGGCCCCCGCGATGGGGAGATGCTGCGAATCCGTGACCGTACCCGTGAGAGCGGCGTAGTTGCACTGACCAAATCCGGGCAGCGCCACGCCAAACAGAAGTAGAAGCACGCAGGATCGCCTCATGCGGTTTGTCCCTCCAAAAAAGCGCGCTAAAAAGCAAGTAATTCCGGGCGCATAAATGATCAGTTCAGCCTGCGTGAGAGATAAGGTTCAGCCCCGGTTGGGCGAAACTGTACAGACGGCAAACAGGGACAGCAATAATAGGAAAGCACTAGAAGGCGCTTGAGGGCGGATCACGGACCAAGAATGGCTTCCTCAAGGCTGTCAGCATGATTCTCATGTCCCGGGGATTTTTCCACAGCCCCACGGCTAGACTCCGCTACACCCTGGCGTTAACCTATAAGGCCCGTTCGGCAGGGGTCTTCTCGCAACGAGGACATCCGAACAGATTTCCGAGGCCGTACATGGCAACCGTAACACCTCTGGCATCCGGTTCTCACCCGGAGCATCGCGGTCTTTCGTTTTGGATGGACCGCGTCGTCGGGGAGCTGGAAAACGTTCGTTCCTCTCCGGATCCGGACGCCGTCCACGATCTTCGCGTGGCCATTCGCCGCTGCCGTTCCGTCGCGGCCGTGATGGAAGAGGTGGACTCCGATCCCACCTGGCCCGCCATGCGCAAAGTCGCGCGCAAACTCTTCCGCGGGCTCGGCGCGCTTCGCGACGCTCAAGTCATGGAAGAGTGGGTAAAGAAGCTCGCTCCAGAAAGCGACCCCGTCCGCACTCATCTGCAAGCCTCGTTCGAATCGAACGAACCCAAGCTGCGAGAGAACGCGCTGCGCCTGGCCGGCAAATTCGATCAGAAATCCTGGAAGCGCCTCGAACGCGCGCTGCGCCAGCGCTCCCGCCTCGTGCCCATCGGCGGTCTCGCCGCCGAATGCCTCGCGCTGGAACGATTCGAAAACGCCAGGGAACTTCACTCCAAGGCTCTGCGCACGGAGAAACCCAAGCCCTGGCACGCACTGCGCATTGGGTTGAAGCGTTTTCGCTACACGGTCGAAAGCCTGCTCCCGGAGCACTACGCCGTTTGGAGCGATAATCTCAAGCGCCTTCAAGACCTGCTTGGCGAAATTCACGATCTGGACGTTCTCGCGGAAGTTGTAAAGAAGTCGGACTTCCACGAAACTGAAGACTCACTCAAGCTCTGGCACGAATTCATCGAGCGCGAGCGCGGCGAACGCATCGAGACGTATCGTCAGCTTACTCTTGGCAAGACCAGCCTCTGGAACTTCTGGCGTTCCGGCCTCCCCACGAATGGCCGTGTCGAAGCCGCCGCTCTGGCTCGCTTGCGCGCCACGGCCCGCGCCATTGATCCGCATGTGCGCCGGACTTCACAAATCTCCCGAGCCGCCGTCGCCCTCTTTGACGCCTTCAAGCGAGCTGGCGCTGCTTCCGTATTCAGCGACGTGACGCATCGCCGAATTTTGCTTGCCGCGGCCCGCCTGCACGGGGTCGGCGACGCAGATACCGGCAAGCCGCCTCAAAAAGCCGCGCGTAAATTTCTTCTTGGTCTCCCTCTGCCCCCCGGATGGAGCAGCGAAGATTGGGAGTTGCTTGCTCTGGTGGTCCGTTACCATCGCGGAGCCGAACCCCGAGTCAAGGACGACCATTTTTCAAGGCTTTCCGGCGAGCGGCAGAACAGTGTCCGCGCCCTGGCGGGCGTCATGCGTTTGGCGCGGGCCCTTCGCAAATGCGGTGTTGCCACGGGCGCAGGATTTCGCGCCGAGAAGTCCGCGGACGCCGTCGTTCTGCGCGCGCCTGGCTTGGCCGACGACGTCGAAACCGCCGCGCGCCTTGCTGCCGGCAAGCATCTTTTGGAAGAGTATCTGGGCATGCCCTTGATCGTGAAGGCGGTCGCGAAACCGGAAAAGGTCTTAGCCCTCGCGCCCCGGCACGTTCCGGAATTCTCGGTCCTGGCTTCCGATTAAAGAGAGCTCGCAGGTTTACTTCCCTGCCCGTCGCAGCAGCTTTGGCGTCGCCAACCACACTAATTCGCCGATCGGCGGCGATAGCCGTTTCAACTCAACGAATGCCACCCCCGCCTTCTTCAACGAAGTGAGATGTTTTTTCGAGCCCAGCGCCGTCGCGATGAGGTCGTCGAGCTGCGGCGCATGCCCAAACAGAAAGACCGTGGGCGCCTGCTTCTGCTTGGCAAGCTCCCGAAAAAGATACGAAGGCTCCGATCCCGGCAGCAGCAAATCCGTCCGCCGGATTTTCTGCTTGGCATAATCGAGCGAGCTCGCAAAGATTTCCGCCGTTTGCGCCGCCCGCACGTACGGACTTGTCAGAAACAAATCCCCCGTCACTCCGAGCGCCGCGACGCCTCTAGCAACTTGTTTGGTCTTCTCGATACCTTCCTCGGTCAAATACCGTTCGGGGTCGGGAGGGCACTTAGGATCCTCGCGGTCAATCGCGATCCCGTGCCGGACGATGTATAGTTGCATGATTACCTCTCATCTGGCCGTTAGAATAACCGCTGTGGGCAACGCTGGCAAAACCACCGGACTTCTTTCCTGGCTGTCGATTTTCAACGGCGAACGGTCAACTCGCCTCCGGCTGCCGGAAATAAATCTTCACGTGAAATTCTTTTTCAAGGAGCTCCGCGCTGCGGCCGGCGTCGCGCAGGTCTTCCGTTGCGTCTCCGCGCGCGTACACCTGCAGGCACACCGCGCCGCGCTGAAACGTAGTGCGGATTTTCAATACCCGCTGCCGATGCGAGTGATCGAGCGCCTCCGCAATTCTTAGAATCGCGGCAAGCCTTCTGGCGATGGGCTTGTCCGCATCCTCGAGGGCTGAGTAGCCGGGGTGATGCCCGGCAGGCTCCGACTTTCGATTGTGATAGCGCACGAGTGCCGCCGCGATGGCGCGGTCGCGGCCATCCAGTCCAACGATATCGCCGTTCAGTGCGAGGTACTCCCCGTGTTTGTGATGCCCGCGATGGCTGATCATGTGCCCGGTATCGTGAAGGAGTGCGCCGGCCTCCAACAGCACTCGCGAATGTGCCGGCATATGATGTACCGCTTGCAACTGATCGAATAGCTGGATACTCAGTTCGCGTACGTGCTCCGCGTGTTGCTGCTCATATCCAAGCCGCCGGGCAAAACTGCGCGTGCCCACCAGCAACTGGCGGGCTGCGGCATTGTACCGGTGCGGCTCCTTGCGCGAGAAAGCTTCTCGCGCAATTTCCTGCAGCAGCCCTTCACGCACGCCCACACTCGGCAGAGCGAACGTTCGCAGATTCAGGTACCGCCCGAGCGTGAGGAACGTAATGGCCGCAACGCCCATCACATCGGCACGGTCACGCCGCACGGCGTACGCTCTAATGCGCTCGCGGACGTCCCGGCTGAGAATGTCCGGCAGGCGCTCACGCAAGAGCGCCAATTCCATGGTCTGCAAGCCGTGCTGCCGCGGGCCCGGCGCGATGCTCGCCAGCGTTTCCGCGTTCCCTCCCAGCGCCACGGCTATGCCCTCGCCCAGATTCGGTCGCGGCGTCAGCTTGGACTCCAGCAACGCCCGCACGTACCGCCGCACTTGCTCCGCCTCCGCTGGACGAATCACCCCCCGAAGGTCCAGCGTGGTAATCAATCGCACCGTCCCTACCGGCAATTGCGCGCTCTGCTCCACGGTGTGGTCCCGCAGGATGCTGATCTCCAGGCTTCCTCCACCTAGATCCGCGATGCACCTTGGCGGGGTCTCCGGTCCCAGCGCGGCGATGACCGCTTCTCTGCCCAGGCGCGCTTCCTCCGCCGCACTGATCACTTCCAGTACAATTCCAGATTTCTGTTTGATACGGCGCACAAACGCTTTACGGTTTCGCGCTTCGCGTGTGGCGCTCGTGGCTACTGCGCGGTAACGCGTGACCCCAAATTCAGCCATCACTTCGTGGAAATGCCGGAAGGCCTTCGCGGCTTTCTTGAAAATCTCTTCGCTGAAGCGGGGCCGCACGAAAACGCTCTCGCCCAGACGGACCGGGTAACGTTCCGTGTGCACGGGTTCGATATCCAGCGCGGAATAGGCGCGCGCCACGGACAGGCGTACTGCGTTCGAGCCGGCGTCGATGGCGGCAATATGAACCGGTTCAGACATTTCTGAGTCTACCGCCAGAGGTGGGCTAGGGCGGCGGAAGGAGCGTACTTCGTCGCGCGAATTCCCAATTGTTCGGCTATGCGCTGGCGCAGTTGCTTGTTGACTGTCGAGACGCTGGCCTCACCATCCAGCTCAATGAAGCTATGCTTCTTGGCCATGACCTCGAATTCGCGTTTGATCATCGTCTGATAACGGATGAAAGACCAGTAGAGATCGTGCGAGAGCGACATATCCCGTCCGGCCTCCCAATAACTGATCGCTTGCGCCTTTTTGAATTCGCGCCCGAACGCTGTCTCCGGCCGCACGTTCAACCAGAAAGTCAGGTGCGGCCGCAACGCCATCGCGTAAAGCCCGCTCATGTAATCCCGATTGATACCGCGCACAACGCCGCGCGCGATGAGAGTGAAAATAAATCGATCCGCCAGCACGATAGTGCCGGATCGCAGCGCCGGCAGAATGCGGTGCTCCACCTGATCGAAAAAGTCCGTTGCGTACATCAGCGCCAGCGTCAGCCGTGTCGCGGCATTCTTGGCCAGAAGTTCATCGATGTCGCGTCCCACCAGATTCGAACGGCGCAGTCCGCTCGTCTGCACCGCAAAGCCTTCGGATTCCAGCCATTCCTGCAGCAAGGCAATCTGCGTCGATCGTCCCGACCCGTCCATCCATTGCGATGAGGCATCTTCGATCGGCGTCGCGGTTTTTGTGGTCGGCGCCGGCGCTGCGGGGGGCGACGCGGGCGTGGAAGTCTCAGTGAAGGGACTTGCGGCCGCCGTTTTTTCTTTTTCCTGCTCCGGCATGGTCACTCCGGTTCCTGAAGGTGCGGAGCGAACCGCTTGAGATCGATCTTGGAAGCTACGATGTCGCGCATCTGCTTTTGCAGCTTATTCACCGGCAGCGTGCCATCCAACACCACGAAATTGTCGGTGTCCACCATCTTGTCGTACTCCTCCAGAATCCGCGCCTGGAACAACCGGAAGCTTTCCGCCCGGTCGTACGACATTCCCAAATCCATGCCCGCTTCATAATATTTCAGTTTTGGACGTCCGCTCAGGATGCGATGCACCGCCACATCCAGCGGCGCGCGAAAGTAAAACGTAATGTCTGGAACAGGCGCAAAACGGTACAGATTGCGCAGCCATCGCGCCGGGCACCCTCGCGCCGCGTCCCGCGCAAACGCTGTATAAATGTAGCGATCGGCAAGAACCAGATAGTCGCCCTGAAGCAACGGCATGATCTGCCGCTCGCAACGGTCCGCGAAATCCGCCGCGTGCAGCAGCGAAAACGTCGTCGGCGTCAGCAACCGCCGTTGCTTCCCTCGCCGCGTGGCGGATTTCACCAGAGGAGAGGAATTCCATTCCGTGAAATGCAGCCTGTATCCGCCGATCTCCAGCCAACGTTTCAGTAAATACAGCTGCGTGCTCTTACCCGACCCGTCCGTTCCTTCCACTACAATCAATGCGCCCGGATACGAGCGGCTGGGAACAGGCTTGCCCGGCTGCGGAAGCGTGGATTTCGCTGGCTCCGTCCGCGGCGCCTTTTGTACGACGTCTTGCGTTTCGGTCATCTTGACTTTGAGTGAAGCTCGTCTGCTCTGGACACTAGTCCTTCATTGTTACTGTGGCATTACAACATACGCGGCCGCTTCCGGCAAAGCGGCGGCGGGCCATTTAGAAAATCGTGATCTTGATGTGCAGAAACTTCTTCGGGTTCTGCCGGAAATCGCCCAACAGCAACCGCATGTCTCCCGTCAGACCTGCCAAGTTGTCATACAATTTCGGGTCTGAGAAAAGTTTCCCAGCAGTCGTCGTGTTGTCATTCAGCTTCGCCGATGCGGTCGCCAGGTTCGCGCTCGTATCGCGCAGCTTGTTGTAAAGCGCATCGTCGGTCGCCAGCTTGCCAAGCGTGCCTTTGCCGGCGCGCGCGTCGCGGAGCATGGCATTCCCATGCGCCACCGCCTCCTTCGCCTGGTCGTAGAGGGTGGGGTCATACATCAGTTTGCCGATGGTTCCCTTCTGCGCCCGTACGTCGGCCAGAATCACGTTCACGTTGTCCAATCCTTTGTCCACTTTCGTGTACATCTCATCCGTAGCCACGAGCCTTCCCAGCGTCCCCTGGCCCGCCTGAATGTTCGTCAGCATTACGTCGCCCTTCGCCAGTATGCTGTTCAAGTGGTTGTACGCCTGTTCGTCCGTCAGCAATTTGCCCAGCGAGCCCTTCCCTTCTTGCACGCCCTCGATCAGATCGCGCACCTCCTGCGAAAGCGCATTCAGGTTTCCCAGAACCTCCGCGCTCCTCTCCACGACTTCCTTCATGGCTTTTTCTTCCACCCCGGGAATCACTCCGGTGTCGCCGATGGGAGTTCCCGTAAAACCTCGGGTGAGGTACACATATCGGTTGCCCAAGAGCCCTTCCGTGACCAGGCTCGCGGTGGAATCCGTCAGGATGTCACTCTGATATCGCTTGTCTACGCGCATAACCACTTCAATATTCTTGTTCTTTTCTAGCGGCTTGCCTGGCGTCCGCGGCAACAGCCGGATCGATTCCACGTTTCCCACTTCCACTCCGTCCAGGCGCACCGGCGCTCCACTCGTCAAACCTGCCACTTCCGGCAGATAGGTCTTCAGCCGGTACTTCGGCCCCAGGAATCCCCCGCTGCCGGTTACATAGAAAATCCCCGCTGCAAGCACGAAGAGGCCAACCAGCACGAAGAGGCCAACGCGCAATTCCGTCCACGTGAGTTGTTTTCGACTCGCCATCGCTGCTTCCCTCCTTCGCTACGTTGAACCAGATTACTCCAAAATTACTCCAGAAAGCGCTTCAGATACGGGTCTTCCGAGCTGGCGATCTCTCCGGGTTCGCCCTCGAAATAGATGCCGCCGTCCCGGTAAACCACGAATCGGGTCCTGGCCGCGTTCGTAGCCGCGGTATTTCCATTTTGCTCGTTGTGAACAACTCGCTTCGTTTCTGGATCGAAATGAAAATTCGCCAGCGCAAATCCGTCCTGCAAGCGATGCGTCGCCAGCAGCGCCGTCACTCCATACACATCGCGCAGTCTTAGAATCAGCGTAATGATCGTCTGCGATGTCACCGGGTCGAGTCCCGCCGTCGGTGAATCGTACAGCACGATGGGCGGGCGGTTAATCAGCGCCCTGGCAATGGAGACGCGCCGCTTCATGCCACCCGAGAGTTCCGAAGGAAAAAAGTCCAGCGTGTGCTCCAACTCGACGAATCTTAGGACTTCCAGAACTCTGGACTCGATTTCTTCCTCGGGGACCCGGTCCTCGCGAAGCCGGTACGCCACGTTGTCCGCAACCGACATTGAATCGAATAGCGCGCCTTCCTGAAACACAAATCCGATTTTCCGCCGAAACTGCAGCAACTCTTCTTCGCTCATCTCCGAGATCTCATTTCCCAGCACAACGACGCTTCCGCTGTTGGGCGTCAGCAGTCCCGCAGCCATCTTCAGCGTCAGAGTCTTTCCCGTTCCCGTTTCGCCCAGCAGGATCAGCGTCTCCCGCTCCTGCACTTGGAACGTCACTCCGCGCAGGACTTGGCCCTCGTCGAATCCCACCCACACGTCCTCGAACGTGATGGCTGGTTCGAATGCCAGCCCCTCTTTTGCCAGCGTGCTCATGAATTCAATTCGTGATTATAGCGGTAAATGCCCTGTGTATCGGGAAGGAAACGTCCAGGAAGATTCGAACGCGTTGGCCTCGTCATCAGAAGATTTTGTTGGAGAGAAACAGCGAAAGCTTGGTCAGGAACGCGTCCGCCACGATGATCAGCACCGAGCCCACTACTGCCGCCGACGTCGTGGCGCGCCCCACGCCTTGCGTTCCTCCTCGCACCGTGAGCCCCTTGTAGCACCCGATGGTGGCCAAGATGAAACCGAACACCACTGGCTTAGAAAACCCCTGCATAAGGTCCGCGAAATCCAGCGCATCAATCGCCCGCCGCCAAAACTCCACCGCGCCCAGCCGCAGCGAAAACACCGATGCCGCGCATCCTCCCATCAGACCAATGAAATCCATCAGCGCGGTCAACAGCGGCATCATCAGCAGCGCGGCTAGCAAGCGTGGCGCCACCAGCTTGCGGCTGGGATCCGTTCCCATCGCTCGCATGGCGTCCACTTGTTCCGTCACCAGCATGGACCCGAGTTCCGATGCGATCCCCGTTGCGCATCGTCCCGTTACCAGCAAACCCGTAAAGGCTGGCCCCAGTTCACGCACCAATGCAATCGCCACGACGTCGCCCGTCAGCGATGTCTGTCCAAAACGGATAAATTGCGATCCCGTCTGCAGCACCATCACCGCGCCGATAAAAAACCCTGACAACAATATGATCGGCAGCGACCCCGCGCCGATAAAATCCATCTGTTCCAATGTGTCTTGAAAGTAGTGCGGGCTTGTGAAGATGTTGACGACCGCGTGCCCGCAAAGAACTGCGTAGTCTTGAACCGCGGCTACCGCTCGTTTTGCCGCATCCCCCAATGCATCGGCCACGGAGACGGCTTCTTCCTGTTTCGTCTGGCGGCCGGTGACCTGAAGAGGAGTGTCTGCCACGAGTACCTGTTCGCGTCGGCTTCCCGCGACGAACTGCTCGGACAACTACATCCCCGAAAGCCTAACCGTGCGGCAAGAACACGTCAAGTCAACCATTCAGTCGACCATTCAGCCTGGCCGCCGAAGATCCAATTCAGGCACACATTGGCACGTTCTTATTCGTAACGGAGCGCGACGATGGGATCCACACGCATCGCCCGGCGCGCCGGGATGTAACAGGCAAACGCGGCAACCGCAGAGAGAAGAATCGCGACGGCCGCAAATGTGAGCGGGTCGGCAGCGCCGACTCCATAGATCAGTGTGGTAATGAGCCGTGTGAAGCCAAACGCGGCGGCGACGCCGATTCCGACGCCAATCAGCGTTATCTTCAACCCCTGTGCTAACACCATCTGCAACACATCTCTGCTGGACGCGCCCAGAGCCACACGAACACCAATTTCGTGCGTCCTCTGGCCGGTCAGATAGGAAATTACACCATAAATTCCGACCGCGGAAAGAATCAGCGCCAGCGCGGAGAAAACGCTGAGAAGAAACATGGTCAGCCGCTGCGTGGAAATCGAACGAGAAACAATTTCACCCATCGGCCGAACATCATAGACGACCGCACTGCTCTCCACTTTTTCCGCGCCTTGTCGAATGGCGCCGGTGATGTCTCCTGTATTCCCCGCTGTCCGGGCGACATAACCGCTGCCGTTGGCCAAAAGCGTCCAGAATCGGTCCGGCACTTGCCAAACCGGCAGATAGAGTTGGGCCTGCAAATCCTGATGTTCTCGCGAACCTAGCCCCCAGTGTTCGACGTGGCCGACGACGCCAACGATCTCTGGCTGCATATCCAGCAAACCGACGTTGAGATGTTTTCCGACGGGGTCCTGATTCGGAAAATACTTGCGCGCAAACGTGGCGTCGATCAGCGCCACGGAAGGCCCGTATTCGTCGTCGCGCTCCGTGAACGAACGGCCGCGCTCAACGGGAATCCGCATCGCCTGGTGATAGCCCGGATTCACAAGATAAAACAGCGCGAAAGGCATGTCTGTATCAGTCGCGGGCTTAGGCTGGCCTTCGAGCCAGAACGGCACTTCGGAATCTCCGGTCATCGGAAGCGAGCCGCCCATCATGGACACCGCTTCGACGCCGTGGACGCCCTCGAGTTGGCGCAAAGTTTCGCGGTACTTCGCGCGAAGCTGATCCGCCGTGGCCGCCGAATGGGAAGTCGAAGAGATCGCGAATGTGAGAACGTTGCGCGGATCGAAGCCGGGATTGACATTGCCGAGCGCCGAAAGCGTGCGAATCATCAGCCCTGCGCCAATGAGCAGGACCACCGCCATGGCCATCTCGACCACAATGAAAACGCTCTGTGTGCGATGACGTGCCCCGCTCGAGCCGCGCCCGCCTTCCTTCAATGTCTCGTGAGTGTCGGGACGCAGCGTCTTGAGCGCAGGAATCAAACCAAAGACAATGCCGGTCAGAACAGAGATGCCGAGCGTATAGAAGAGCACGTGGCCATCGAGAGAAATCTCCTCCGAACGCGGCACATTGGACGCCAATGTCGCAAGCAGCACGCGCACGCCCAACTTTGCCAGCAGGAGACCGATGCTGCCACCGGCGATACCAAGCAGGACGCTCTCTGTCAGCAACTGGCGGATCACGCGCGCGGGGCTTGCTCCCAGAGCAGCGCGTATCGCGAATTCGCGCGCGCGCCCGGTGGAGCGCGCGAGCAGCAGATTGGCGACGTTGGCGCACGCGATCAACAGCACAAAACTGACCGCGCCGAGCAGCACCAGCAGAATTCCTTTCACATTGCCGACGACGTCGATCTTGAGCGGGATCAATGAGATGCCTGTGCCTTTGTTCGCTTCGGGATAAGCGGCAGCGAGATTCTCTCCGATGCGATTCATGTCCGCGCGGGCCTGTTCGATGGTGACGCCTGGCATCAGGCGGCCAATCGAGTTCATGCCCATGCTGATGCGCCGGTCACGAAACGTAGGGTCGGTCCATTGGCCGATAGGGATGAAAAGGTCGGTCGGGCTCAGGCCGGTGATGCGCCCCGGTGCCACGCCAATGATGATGTAGGACTTGCCATTCAGCGTGATGCTCTTCCCCAAAACGTCTGGACCGGCGCCCGCCTGATCTTCTTCAGGACGAAATGTGCGTCCGAGAACCGGCTGCAGGCCAAGGGCCGGGAAAAATTCTGCGGAAATCATGTGAATGTGAACGCGCTCCGGCTCTCCCGCACCAACCATGTTGTAGTCGTCAGACCGGAAAGCGCTCAAGGCCGCGAAAGAATGATTATCTTTCTGCCAGTCCAGGAAATTGGGATAGGCGATGGAGCTTTCCTGAAAAGTCGGAGACTTCGTGTAGACGGCGACGAGTTCGTCGGGATTCGGGAACGGCAGCGGATTCAGGAGCACGCCGTTGACGACCGAGAACAAGGCGGTATTCGCGCCAATTCCCAGTGCGAGCGTAAGGATGGCGATCGCCGTAAATCCGGGATTCTTCGCCAGCACGCGCAATCCGAAGCGCACGTCTTGCAAGAAACTCATCAAAACATGCGGACCAACTAAGGTATGCTCACTCTCAACTATGGCACGATTAACGGGTCCGGAGCGTCGCCGCAAAGCGCGGCTGAGGCTTCGACAGACTGTTCGTGTAAGGCCGTCCGATTCGCACCGAGATGATTTCGACGAAATCTTGCCGACACTGAACACTTCGCGTGACAGCGTCTATTTTGCTTCGAAGAACGAGTCCTACACGGAAGGTATGCGCGTGTTTATCACTTATCCCTATTCCGATGGGCCCGGTTCGCTCAACCGCGAGTCTCTCGGCAAAGTTGTCCGCATCGACGATCTCGGCCATGGCCGCCGTGGCATTGCCGTCGAAATTTTGATGCCCGTCTACCTCGGCGGCAAAGAAACCCACAAGTAGCAGGTTGATAGCCAATCTCGGGAAATGCAGCCCGTGATTGTCGCGTACTTTCTTGAGCGTCTAATTCGACGATTTCGTCAGCAAAATACTCAATGCAGCCTTTGCAGCGTGCTCGGTATGAAAAGTTGACTTGGGATTGAGTGCCAGCTCTCCCAGCAACTGTACGGCGCCCGCGCGGTCTCCGTTCAGATTAAAGACGAGGGCTTTGTTGATTTCCAGCATTCCCTTGGTCTCAGCATCGGGATGCGCTGCAAGACCTCTCTCGATGGCTGCGAGTCTCTCGCTGTCATCGTCGCATAGAGAAGCAAAGTTCTTCCATGCCGGCGCGAACTGCGGAAGCGTCTTAACCATGTCGCGCACGGCATCGTCCCTTTTTGGTATATCTCCCATCCACTCCAGGGACACGTACGCCAAATAGGTTCCCATAGGAAGGTCCCCGTTCTGCTCTCGGGTCAACGTGTCCAGAGCAGTAATCGCCATAAAAAACCCGCGCGGCGACAGTTCCAGGGTCTTCTGATAATACCTTCGCGCTGCGTCGCAATCATTCATGAGCATGTGAGTGTACGCCCTGTCATATACGGGGTAAGGCCAGTCCGGTGCGAGTTCAGATGCCTGTTCCAACAGCGCGATCGCTTTCTCGTAGTCACCATGCCCGCCCGCTTCCCTCGCTTGTTGATGCAGCGTTTCGGCCTCGCGTGGGACGGTACGCTTGCCAATGACCTCGTATCGAACCGTCCCAGTCACGTCCAATAGCTTGCCTTCTCGAACATTCATCCTGCCACTCAGGCCCGCAGGTCCTCCGCGGTGAGTTTCCGGCCATCGGGAAGCGTGAATACGGTCGTAAAAGTATTTTCCTCTTCTTTGCCCGCAGCGCGGCTCCGACCCGCGAAGGATAAAAGGCGGGCGATCCATTTTCTGATAACAGGACTCAGTGGCATGCAAACTTTACTCTTCGCTTCCTGGCTCGGGGAGCGTATGATGCTTTCAATTTGTCAGGTCTAGCCGGCGGCAGGAGCCGACTATGTTTGTTCGCGTCCTAGCCTATCTCATTTTCACTCAGATTTTTACTTGTGGCGTTTTTCTGGGCGATCCTATTTTTGGACAACAACCGTCCTCGGACCTTGTGCCGAGCCCCGCGGGCACGACTACGTCGATCAAGGTGAGTGAAACCATTTCACTGATGGACCTTGATATTCACGTGCAAGGACCAGGCTCCGTTAGTGTGGAAGAACCGGCGGCGCTGACATTAATGACTCCGGCTGGGCAACCATATCGGCAAGGAACAACGAGGAAGGGCCACCTGCGATGGAATGAAGTGGCTCCGATGCAATACAGAATCCAGGTGGTTGCTCCAGGATTTGAACCCGCTGTTCAAGAAATCGACGCCCATGGCGAGGGCGAGGTCAAGGTAATCGTCCAGTTGCGGCCCGAGATCGGAGGGGGCAAAGCCTATCCTCCTCTGTCCACTGATCCTGAGGTGAATTATGTGTTCGGCGTGTACGCCTCAAAGTTGGGCGATTGGGACAAGGCTAAGACATACTGGACAAAAATCTTCGAGCTTCTTCCGGATCATGTTCCGGCGATGGTCTCCATGAGCGAAGCCCTGCTTATTGAGAATAAAACTACCGAGGCGGCAGAATATCTTGATCGAGCGGCAAAAATAGACCCTTCCTACTGGAAAGCACAGGCACTCCTGGCACAAGTCTCTCTTCACGCGGGGGCGGCAGCCGAAGCCGTCGAACACGCTGAACGGGCGATTGAATTGGGTCACGAGGAGGCCGCCAGCGTCTCGCCCCTGTTGGCCCGTGCTCTGGTGGCAGAGGCCACCGAAGTACTAAGCACATACGTGAAAGACCATCCTGCGGATGTTGCAGCCAAGAAACAACTGCAGGGCCTTAATCCGCCTGCTGAGCTCCATGGCGTCGAACCTCTGAACGCCGACTTCGGAGACAGGAACGCAGCCACAGTGGTTGCGAGGCCGGCTCCTCGCGTGCGCGAGTCCCGCTGGCTGCCTCCCCAAGTTGACGAGAGCGTTCCGCCGGTACAGCCTGGCTCCACATGTAGTCTCGAGGAAGTGCTGCCAAAGGCTGGGCAGAGAATCCAGGAATTTGTGAAGAACGTGGAACGATTCACCGCCACGGAATCTCTGGTGCATGAAACCATCAATAAATCGGGAGCAGTTTCTGGAACTGAAAAACGGCGATACAACTACATGGTTACGATCGAGGAAATCCGGCCCGAAATTTTCGGTGTGGAAGAATATCGGAGCAGCTCAAGCGCTGCGGACGCTCCGGGAGGGATCATAACAAGGGGATTGCCCGCACTCGTGCTTATTTTCCATCCGTTCAACTCAGGGACTTTTTCGATGAAATGCGAGGGGCTGGCAAACTTCAACGGAAAGCCGGCATGGCAGATTTATTTTCGCCAGAGAGCAGACAAGCCCAATAGAATTCGTTCGTACAAAATCGGCGAGAACGGCCCTTCTCACCCAGTCGCTCTGAAAGGCCGTGCCTGGTTTGTCGCCGACAGCTATCAAATCATTGGTCTTCAGACGGACTTGATCGAGGCTCTTCCTGACCTTCGCCTCACCGTTGACCATGCGGCCGTCGAGTACGGTCCAGTACATTTCAGCAGCCGTGGGGTGGACATGTGGCTTCCACAAACGGCCGAACTGTATTGCGACCTGCGAGGAAAGCGACTGCACCGGCGCTTGAACTTCACAGACTATTTGCTCTTCGCCGTGGACGACAAAGAGAAGATCTCGCTCCCGAAAACCAGCCCCTGATTTCTCTTCCAGCCTTCGAAATAAAGCCGAGCGTCGCAGAACTTATTCCCGCCGGGGAGGCGCTGGACGGAGAGCGCGGCGGCGGCTACACTGTTGCATTCCATTTGTTTTGAATCGATTTCGCGCAAAATGTGCGAGGAATGAAGGGGAATGCTTCGCTTTTACACTGCGGGTGAATCGCACGGACAAGCGCTGTTGGCGTTTATCTCCGGGATCGAAAAGGACATGGCAGAGATTTTTGCCGGAGTGCGCCACGGTAAAACCATTGGCGCGCCGATTGCTCTCCGGATCGAGAATCGCGATTGGGCCAATTGGGAAAAATTTCTGCCGGTGGAAGCGGCGGAAATGGATCCGAGCGCGCGAAAACTGGTGGCGCCACGGCCCGGCCATGCGGACCTTGCGGGGTCGCAGAAATTCGATTACCACGATGCCCGCTACATTCTGGAACGCGCTTCGGCTCGGGAAACCGCCGCACGTGTGGCGGCGGGCGCGTTTGCAAAATTGCTCTTGCAGGAATTCGGCACGGAGATTGCCAGCCACACGATTCAGGTGGGGCACGTAAAACTGGAAAAACCAGCCAGTTGGAAAAAGATTCGCGCAGTGAGTGCGGACCTGGATTCTCCTTTGCGGTGCATTGATGTCGTGGTGCAAGAAAAAATGAAAGCGGAAGTGGATGCGGTGCTGAAAGCGGGCGATACCGTGGGCGGGATCTTTGAAATTGTCGCGCACAACGTTCCCGTGGGGTTGGGAAGCCACGCGCAGTGGGATGAGAAGCTGGATGGACGGCTGGCACAGGCGCTCATGAGCGTGCAGGCGGTGAAGGCGGTGGAGATTGGCGCAGGCGTGACGGCGGCGGGCTCCTTCGGGAGCGAAGTGCAGGATGAGATTTTTTATGAAAAATCGGCGCGACGATTCCGGCGCGGGACAAATCGCGCTGGCGGATTGGAAGGCGGCATCACCAACGGCGAGGATGTGGTGGTGCGCGGGTACTTGAAACCAATTTCGACTTTGCGCCAGCCGTTGCACACCACGGATATGGTCACCAAAGAACCGGTGAAGGCCGCGTACGAAAGGTCTGATTGGTGCGTGGTGCCGGCGGGCGCGGTTGCGGGGGAAGCCATGGTGGCACTTGTGCTCGCGGACGCTTTTCTGCAAAAATTTGGGGGAGACTCACTCGCCGAGATGCGGCGGAATTTTGACAACTATGCCCGACAAATTGACGAATTCTGAACCCGCCGGCGTGGCGGCCGCCGAGACATCGCAAACGACTTCCGCAGCGCGCAAGATCTATCCGATCGTCAAATATGGCGATCCCATCCTGGAAAAACCAGGCGCGCACGTCAAGAAATTCGATGCGGAATTGGAAGAACTGGCCGAGGATATGTTCGCTTCGATGTACGCGGCACAAGGAGTGGGACTTGCAGCGCCACAAATTGGAAAGAGCCTGCGGCTTGCGGTAGTGGACGTAACCGGCGGGAAAAATCCCGAAGCAAAAATTGTGCTGGCGAATCCAGAGGTGATTCACGCGGAAGGCGAAGTTCGCGAGGAGGAAGGCTGCCTCTCGATTCCTGGCTTTCGCGGGTATGTGATGCGGCCACAGTTTGTGACCATCAAGGCGCAGAACGCGAAAGGCGAAGAGTTTGAAATTCGCGGCGAAAACCTGTTGGCGCGCGCCTTCTGCCATGAGATTGATCATTTGAACGGAATTCTTTTTTTGCAGCACCTCAGCATGCTGAAGCGCGACCTGATCAAACGGAAAATCAAGAAGCTCAGGAAACAAGGCGAGTGGTAAGTGCCGGAGTCGGCCGCCTGGCGGCCGCAGCGGGTAGATGATGCGAATCGTTTTCTGCGGCACGCCCTCGTTTGCGGTCCCCACACTGAAACATCTCCTTGCACAAAAAGATTTTGAAATCGTAGGCGTCATTACTCAGCCGGACCGGCCGCGCGGACGCGGGGGAGAGGTTTCTTTCTCTCCTGTGAAGGAGGCGGCACTCGCAGCTAACGTTGCCGTGCATCAGCCGGAGAAAATTCGAGCGCCGCAAGTTCAGGAACTGCTGCAGAGGCTCGCTCCCGATTGCATCGTCATCATCGCTTACGGCCAAATTATCCCGGCGAAATTATTGCCGATTCCGAAACTGGGCTGGATCAATCTGCATGCTTCCCTTCTTCCTAAATATCGAGGCGCGGCACCCATCAACTGGGCCATCGTGAACGGCGAAACGCGCACCGGCCTGACGACGATGCGAATCGACGCAGGCATGGACACGGGGGACATGCTGCTGCAGCGCGAGATCGCAATTGGTCCGAAAGAGACCGCGCCTGAACTTGCTGCCGGCATGGCGGAAGCCGGCGCGCCGCTAATGTCGGAGACGTTGCGCGGATTGGCTGCGGGAACGATTGCGCCGAAGACGCAGAACCACGAGCAAGCCAGCTACGCGCCGATTCTGAAAAAGGAAGACGGGTGCATCGAGTGGAAACGCCCGGCACCAGAGATTTACAACCGCATGCGCGGCTTCCAGCCGTGGCCAGGGACGTACTCATCTTTTCGCCGCCAGTCCTGCAGCCTCTGGGGTGAGCTTGCGCCTGAGGAAGCAAGCGATGCCGCGCCAGGAACTATCCTTCTCAAAAAGAACGAATTGCTCGTGGCATGCGGCAACGCAACCGTTTTACGCCTTCTTGCCGTCAAACTGGAGGGACGCAAGCAAGTCTCAGCGGCAGAATTCGCCAATGGCGCGCGGTTGAAGAGCGGTGAACGCTTTGGCGACAGCTAGTTTGCGAAGAACAGACCGGTAGGACATACTTCAGGTTTATCCCATGCACTTGAAAGAAAACATTGTTTGACTGGGCGTGGTAACGGGAGCTCATCTCACATGAAAACCTTAGTATCGGCAGCAAGAGGCGGAAACCTGCGTTTCCGCGGGAGCGCATCGCTGCGCGCGGTGGCGTGCTGGACGCTCACGGCGCAGCTTGCGGCATTGCCGATGGTATCGGCGGAGAAAGACAAATCCGCTGCAACATCTGCGGCGGCAATCGCGGCGGATCCTGTTTTGAAAGCGATGCAAAATGAAATCGCCAGGGCGACAGCGGAGTTGGGCAAGGCGGAGCAGCCCCCCTACTACCTGGGCTACACGGTGTACGACCAGGATTTTGTCGTGTTGGTGGGCGCCTACGGCAGTTTGCTCACGGACAGCGCGGTGCAGAGGCGCTTCGCCGATGTGACCATGCGCGTGGGCACGCCGGAATTGGACAATACCCACGGACAGAGCCGGCCCAGCGGCGTGACTTCGGGCAGCTTGCCGGTCGGAAACGACGCGGACGCCATCGCGCGGGTGCTATGGGAGTTGACGGACCGCGAGTACAAGCGGGCGGTGCCTTCGCTGTTGAACGTTCGCACGAACACCGCGGTGCGCGCGGAGGAAGAGGATAAGTCGCCGGACTTTTCCAAAGAGAAGCCGCAGACGCACATCGAGGAAGCGACGGCGGCGCCATTCGATCGCGCGGCATGGGAAGGCGAGATCAAGAGACTTTCGGGCGTGTTCCGGAAATATCCCGAAGTGTACTTCGCGTCCGTGATGATTCAAGTGCAGCGCTCGAGCTCGCGAATGGTATCGAGCGAAGGAAGCGCTATCGTGTCGCCAAGCACTTCCACGCGGCTGATTATGGAGGCGCAGACGCGCGCCGAGGATGGCATGGATTTGTTGCGCGTCGAAACGTTTCAGGCGCCGGCGGCGAGCGGTTTGCCGAGCGAAGCGGACCTGACCGGCAAGATTGCGAAAATGGCCGCGGACTTGAGCGCCTTGCGCAAAGCGCCGGTAGCGGAACCTTACGATGGACCGGCGGTATTGAGCGGGCGCGCGGCGGCGGTTTTCTTCCATGAAGTGCTGGGACACCGATTGGAAGGCCACCGGCAGCGCGATGAAGAAGAAGGACAGACGTTTACGAAGAAAGTCGGACAGCCCGTGCTGCCGACATTCCTGAGCGTGAGCGACGACCCGACGACGCACGAGATTGCGGGAGTGAAACTGGCCGGATCGTATGACTTTGACAATGAGGGAGAACCGGCGCAGCGCGTGGACGTAATCAAGGACGGAGTGCTGCAAAAGTTTCTGATGTCGCGGATGCCCATCAAGAATTTCGGGCAGTCGAACGGGCACGGACGAAACCAGCCGGGACGGATGCCGACAGGACGCCAGGGAAACTTGATCGTCACTTCGACGAAAACGGTGCCGGAATCGGAGATCCGGCAGAAGCTGATTGATGAAATAAAAAAGCAAGGCAAACCATACGGGTTGTACTTCGATGATATTCAAGGTGGATTCACGCTGACGACGCGAGCGCTTCCCCAGGCGTTCCAGGTGCTGCCTGTGATTGTTTACAAGGTTTACGCTGATGGACGTCCCGATGAATTGGTGCGCGGCGTGGACATTGTGGGTACTCCCCTAGCAGCGTTGACGCGCATTTTGACGACAGGCGATCAGCAGCATGTGTTTAACGGCGTGTGCGGTGCGGAAAGCGGGCAAGTGCCGGTTGCGGCTGCGGCTCCCGCGATGCTGTTTTCCGAAATGGAAGTGCAGAAGCGCGCGCACGAGCATGAGCGTCAGCCGCTCTTGCCGCCGCCGGGATTTGAAGACGGCGGTGCCGCCAAAGATGCGCAAATGAAGGCGGAGGTGAAGCCATGAAAATTCTTCACCTCGCGAGCGTGTCGCACACACATAGACAAGTTATAGGAATAGCGATTGCGGCTTTGCTTGCTCTCGGCGGCGCGTCAAGCCTCCCCGGATCCGAAGGAGTGAACGCCACGCCGGATGCCGCGATGGTCGCGGCACACGCGGCGGCGAAAGGCGACGGGCTCCTCGAGGCGCTGCTCACGGAACTGGACCGGTCGAAAGCGCAACTCAAAATGGATCACGTGCAGGCGCCCTATTACGTGGAGTACCGCGTGAATGAAGTCGACGATTTTGGCGCGGAGGCTGCGTTCGGAGCGTTGCGCGAAAACCAGCACGTTCACGTTCGCGTGCTGCGCGTCGTGGTGCGCGTCGGCGACTACAAACAAGACAGCTATTTCGGCAGGGGCCAGGGCGAATCGAGCATATTGCCGCTAGACAACGATCCGATTGCGCTGCGGCACCAGATTTGGCTGGCGACGGACGAAGCGTACAAGGCCGCAGGACAGGCGCTGGCTGAGAAACAAGCGGCGATGAAACAGTTCAGCGTGGACCCAAATCCGGTGGACGATTTCGCGAAAGCGCCGCAAATGATTGCCGTCGAACCCACGGTGTCGCTGAAAGTCGACGAAGCGGCGTGGAAGAAAACGCTGGAGGATGCGACCGGTTTGTACAAGCAATATCCTGACGTGCAGTCGGTGACGGCGTCGGCAAGATTTTCGGCGATCAACGAATACCTGGTGAATTCCGAAGGCACGGTCACACGGTGCGGGAGGACGACGTACAGCGTGCAACTGAGCAGCTCGGCGCAGGCGGCCGATGGAATGCGGCTGAGCCGGAGCCCGGCGTTCATGGTGGCGCGTGCGGAGGAATTGCCGACGCGCGACGCGCTGATGGGCGAAGCGAAAAAGATGCTGGATACGGTGGTGGCGTTGCGGCAAGCGCCGATCGTCGAGGAGGAATACCGCGGACCGGTGCTGTTCGCACCGGACGCGGCGGACGACATCGTGGCGTCGTTGATTGGGCAGAACGTGCTGGGGCAGAAGCCGCAGCTTGGGAAACCAAACCGGACGACGGGAGCGTTCGCGACCAGTTACAAGACGCGCGTGCTGCCAAACTTTCTGTCCGTGGTGGACGATCCGACGATGAAAGATTTTCACGGGAAGAGCCTAGTGGGAAGTTATGAAGTCGACAACGAAGGCGTGAAAGCCCAGGCCATCACAGCGGTCGAGAACGGGACGCTCGCGAATTATTTGATCGGGCGGCAGCCCATTCGCGACTTCCCTGCTTCCAATGGTCACGGGCGCGCCGCGCCGGGATCGTTTCCCGGGCCGAGCCTCGGTGTGCTGCTGGTGAAAAGTTCCGAGGCGCAATCGGCGGAAGAGCTGAAGAAAAAAGTCATCCAGATGGTGACGGATCAAGGCAAGCCGTACGGCTACCGGGTGGAGACACTGGGACCGGGCAATGCGCCGCGGCTACTCTATCGGGTGTATGCAAAGGATGGGCATGAAGAGTTGGTGCGCGGCGCGGTGTTTAATGAACTGGATATTCGTGCGATCCGCAATGATTTGATCGCCGTGGGTAACGATCCATTGGTAAGCAATCGAGCCGGCGGCGCACCGACGACGATTATCAGCCCGTCGCTGCTGTTCGGTGAGCTGGAAGTGAAGCGGGCGGACACCAGCAAGGACAAGCTGCCAGATTATCCGGCGCCGCCGTTGAAGAAGTAAGTCATAGCTCGCAAGCCTGGGCCTGCACTCTGGGAAGTCGGCGCTTCTAGTGGCACCGCAGAGCGCTCCCCCTCCCCCTGTTTTTGCAAGTGTTGCATCTAAAGGACTTAGGCTTTGTGTAAATGGTTTAGAATCAACACTTGCAGGGGCAACAATATACTTCACACACAAAGCGTGCTATTCTCTGGTTCCGTGACAGGGCAGCAAATTTAGGGTTTGCCAGTGCATACGCCAAGGTTCATAAAGCTGTTGTACTGAGCGTTATATTGCTGGCGACTACAGTAGTTATAACGGTCGTTGAAACCGTCATATCCAAGCGTGACCTCAATAGTAAGGAGTTTGTCGCCGCGTACGAGAGCTTTATAGTAAAAACTTGTAATTTCGCCAGAGAGGACAAAAATCTGGCTTGGAAATATCATATCCCGGCTTTTGGGGGTGGGAGGCAAAGTTATCGGCAACTCAGTATTGCCCAGCCATACTCTTTGTTCGCTTTGAAAATTGCTTCCTGGTACTGGCCCAAAATTCTTAATATGAATGTTGTAACCAAAGGTATCAGTTTGGGGCGTGGATTTTTCACTTCTGAACCGCTCTCCTTTATCGTTGGTGCCAGCATGGATATGGACGATATTATCAATGCCTATATAAGGTCGATTGGTTGTATTGAAAGTATCTTTAGCTACTTTAAGTTGCAACCCCATTATGAAGGTGTAGATGAGAATCAATCCAGCAGCAATTCGCGTCCAAACAAGCTGCTGCTTGTGACTGGCCTTATCCTCTCTACGTTCGGTGTGGTGCTGGTCTTTAAGGTCTTGGACTACGTCTATTTGGAC
>WNFO01003564.1_pt1 | contig 26390 bp, 35 predicted proteins | sample 5400251 | NCBI WGS metagenome assembly WNFO01 (sample SAMN13153354, study PRJNA577476) | soil metagenome | isolation source: 100 cm saprolite under Madrone tree | place: USA:California | collected 2016-06-14
CACGTCGGGCGGGCTTGGTGTATGTATTTGTGACTCGTCTCTCTTGCATTTGTGCTGACTTATCCCCCAGACGATGGGATTCGGCCTCCCGTCGGCAGTTGGCGCAAAAGTGGCGGCGCCAAATAAAACTGTGATTGACATCGACGGCGATGCTTCATTCAGCATGACAGCCATGGAACTGGCTACTGCTTCTCAATTCAACATCGGTGTTAAGGTGATGGTCTTGAACAATGAATTTCAAGGCATGGTGCTCCAATGGCAGGGTTTGTATTGCCTTCTTTGTCACTTTCTTCTGTCGGACATGCCTGCTGACCCGGTGCTGGCAGACCTATTCTATGATCACCGATATTCTCACACGCGTATGACCAACCCCGATTTCGTCCTGCTTGCGAAGGCGATGGGAGTGCACGCCGTTCGCGTGAGCAGCGCAAGCGAGCTACCTGAGAAGATGAAGGAGTTCCTAGAGTACGACGGGAACAGACCCGTATTGTTAGAATGCATTGTCGAGGCAAACGAGCATGTGTTCCCGATGGTATGCCCACCCAGATCAATCTCGTCGTTTTTCTTATACCTGTTTGTTGCGCAGGTTCCAGCAGGCAAGGCGCTGCATGAACAGATCCTGCACCCTGCATTTAAACAAGATACAAAGACTTGACCAGTTAGTCGTGTCGGGCACCAGTTTCATTCTTTCCTCGCTCTTACGCCTTCCCCAACGTTTAACGATTATTTCTTACTCGAGGATATATGTGCAATTTTTTCGTTGTAGATTTTCTCCCATCGGAGCATTTACATTTAGTAGCTGGCATTGTACTTTTACGATACGCAAAAGCCAGAGCAGTGCTTATTCAAATAAATTCAAATGAAACACGCGACGCGACGTGTTTGTCATTCCCACGCTCCTTTTCTGCCTTATCCATGCCCACCTCGGCTCGCAAAAGCTCCCTCGGCGCATCCAGACGTGCCCAACAGCGCGCTCATTTACCATTTCGTGCAGATGACTTGGGACGCGGGAAGAGAACAGGTCTACCTGTTCCCACTATCGAACACAAGTCAGATGACTTCGAACCTTTCGACGAGATTCTCAGCCACGCTGATACGCGGACGGCCTGGCACCGTCAAAACAAACGTCCTGGAAGTAACAAGAAACGGAAGAGCGTTGCACCCGTATACGAGGAAGATGATGGAGGGGACATGTCAATGGAACTCGATGATTATGGTGAGTGGCGTCCATGTCCGGTTACTTAGGCCCAAGTAGCTGAACACTACAAGGTGGACCTATCGTTACCAACGCAAATGGATACTTTTCCAATGCACGACAGCCCTCTTCACCTTTAGCCAATCGTGTTGGGTCGTCTTCGCGTCGCGTCGCGCGTGCCTCGGATGTCGACTTTGACGCGGTGCCGTCTCCACGAAAGTCACTCGCCTCTAGCATGCGCCGTTCCTCAATCGGCCTCCCTCTTCGACCCTCTAACTCCTCTCCTGATCTCGGCGGTGACGCGCCGTTTGACGACGACGATAGGATTTTCGATGGGGGTGCTGATACAGAGGAGCCAGAATCAAGGAGTCCATCTAAACAACAGCAAACCCCTCGACGAGGCGGCACTTCTAATGCGGTTCAAGATGGTGAGGACCCGAGTACGCCCAATCCACGATCGAAGAGCAAGACGAACGCAAGGAAAGGAAATCAGGAAGAAGATTTTGAGGAGGAGATCGGTCAAGGACTACATGATGTTGAAATGCAACAGGAAGACGAGGAAGAGGAACCCACGCCAAAGAAGAAGCCCACTGAGAAGAGGCCTTGGAAGAAGAAAGTATTGGTCGAAATTCCTTGTAAGAAAACCTTCGCCATGGTACAACCATCATGCTGATTTTCTTCCAGTGTCTCCAGAAAATACGTCTGGGCTCCGAAGAGGCAAGCGATTACGTTACGAGCCACTTGAATGGTGGCGGTGCGAGAAAGTTATCTATGGAAGACGTGATCCAGGCAAGAGAACTTACGTTCCAACAATAAAAGAGATTGTTCGTATCCCGAAAGATGAGCCCAAGCCATTGGGTGCTGCTGCACATAAGACCAAACGCGGCACATCCCGTCGCAGAAAGACAACCGAAGAACCAGCAACAGTGCATGATCCGGAAGAAGGTTGGGATGAGAAAACCCCTACCAATGGCGTTGTCATTGACTGGTTTACCGGCAATGAGGTTTCCCGACGTACGTTGATCATTCCTGTTGAGATGTGACAATTTTTTTTTGACTGGGCTCTGCAGGTCTTGCATTCCCTAGCCGCTTGGTGAACCATCGCCCTGCTGTTAATAACGACTTCTTTTTCACAAAAGTGTTCGGAGACGGAGAGTATATCGCAGCTGGGCAGCTTCGAATACCTCCCAAGAAGAATAAACCGAGCAAAATGACGAAAGACAACACCTATGTGCGTTTACTATTATCACGCCTTGTGACATGGCTAACGGGCAAGTTTTGCCAAACAGGTGTTCTATGTAATTGAGGGTGCTGTCACATTCAAGGTACACGAATCATCGTATATCCTCTGCACAGGTGGTATGATCCTGGTACCCCGCGGAAACACATACTACATTGAGAACATGGCGGACCGCGATGCCAAGTTGTTCTTTGCTCAAGCGCGGCGCGTGTCTGCGGAGGAAGAAGCGCCACCAGAGGTGCTCCCCGCTTCAGATCGCGAGGCCACGACGGCGCCACAACAGCTACGTTCAAGCAGCCTCGGTCAAGCACCCGTTACCGCGCGCCTTTCGAGTGAGCGGGTGCAACCTGGAAAGCGAGCTGCGTCTACAAGAGCATGAAAACTGCAATGCCTTTTTTTTCTCGTTCTTCGTTATGCTTGGTGTCAGCGCTTTTTGATGGAAGGCAAATATTTGCCTTCATGCCCGCCTCCCTAGCGTCGATGAAGTCCTATGATTTTGTATTTGTATGTCACATGCATCTGCCTAGCTTCAATGATAAATTATCCCTAGCAATCTTATCTCAATGCGGACCAGACGGCCCACCAGTGCTTCAACGATTGGTTACTTGGTATGCGTTCCACTCTGAACCAACTTGAGAGTGTTTCTACTTGTCACTTATCTGCTTCGAGAAAATCACGCCTTCTGGGTACAATACCCGGGAAACGTTTGATTCGTGGGGTCTTTGGCCCGCCTACGTGTTGATGGAATGACCTACTGGACTTCTGAGCGGCGGTATGCAACGGAAACATGTAACCCGTCAGCAGGTAGAGCTCCATTAACCGTTATGGATGAATTGTAGCGTACCTCTGTGGGGTCAAATCAATCTATTCGATGCCATCACCCATAGGTTGTGTTTCATGGGTGTCCGTCCCCATTAGTCCCTTTGATAACAAACGCATCAGATTGGAACCACTCCCCGCCACCCATGATTCAATCGCAGTCTTGGAACACATGCTCTCCCTTGCCACAGATCCAACCAACAGTCGCAACGATGGCGAGCTAAGCTATCAACTGCATTGAACTGTATCTGAACCCACATCACCAAGACGTCCAGATACCAGATACCCGGAGACCGCCCGTGACGGCATTCAACAACGTTACAGTTCTTTGATGTTCGTTCCGCGCCGATCATTCATCATAAATTCCCACCCCTGACAATTGGGGAAGGTTAGTGAGTCGGTACGGTACGGGTACATTCGGTGCCTCAAGAAGCACGTAAATGGGTTTTAAATATCGTCACCTCCCCGCGCCCTCTCCAAGAAGTCGTGTTTAATTATTTAATTAGCAACGGATGCAGAGATTCGGCAACAGCCGACGGCTGACGATGACACGTAAATGTGCACCTTGACCTTGCTTGGCGGTCAGCCCAAGTGTCCCTCCGTGGGATTGGTGGGCAAGGTCACACCGAGATGCCAGTATGAGTGACTTGCCACTGCGGGGACGCTAATGGCCTTTGTTGAACAGCCAAGATGGCAGAGCGTATCTGTATATGGGATGACGGAATTTATTACGACTGCTGTTCAAATTCGTCGGGTCGAAATATCGACCCTAAATATCGCACAATCAATGGGATATAACCTAATACTACCAAAAATAGCAGCAATTAATTGAACTAATCTTGGATAACTAATCTTGGTTCCGAGAGAGCTGGAAGTGCAAAAAATGCCAACGAAAGTGTGTAAGAAAACGAAGGTAGGGAAAAGGTAAGTCACGGTCAGCGTCCACTACGGTCATCGCTACAGCGCACCGCACCAAGACCGCTACCATAGACTCGACACTGAAGCGTAAATCGAAGACGAACCAGATGGCGAAAACAGGAATACATATAAGAGCGCCAGCTCCTGGACTCATGATTCTTGCGGCATCTGTAGGCAGCCCGCTTGTCATGGCAGCCGTTCAGAAATCCCCATGGTAGAAGAACGCCTGAAGTCCTGCTCAACTGGAACGCCTGTTCTCGGCGGCACAGGGAACAAGTACGACGCCGGCCGTTGCGGAATCTCTGACGGTACATTAGGGAACGCATCGAAAATGTCACGATCAAAGGCGATCTCATTCTTAGCCGACGGTGAGATGGAGAGAAGCGAGCCCGGTGCTTCCGGAATGATGGGTGGGAGCATGGGTGACTGCTCCGGAATCACATCATCTAGATGTTCAATAACGGATCAGCTCTCTTGTAATAGAACTACAACGAGGGTGGCTCACCAGGATCGTCCAACATAGATTTCGTCTTCGTTGCCCTATTGAGGAGGCGCTCCGCGAAGGAGCTCGCCCTTGAGACGCTACGCCGAGGAGAAAGACGCAAGGATCCGTGGGCATTCTCACTCTTTCCACTCCTGTTACTACGGATTGAGAACATGCTACGTATGCTCATAGAATCATTGCCATGTTGGGCAGATTGTTGCATGGCGAGGTCAAAAGAAGGTGATGGCGGAGTAGCGACTAGAGCAGAGTCATCGGACGACATCTCGGACGATAAACTGAGTCGCGGACCGCGCAGGGCAGCACGGAGAGAAAAGTATTTGCGTCCGCGGGAGAACTTGGGCGCTGTCGGCGAGGCATCCGGATGAGCCTGGAAACTCGGTGTAGAAGGGGACGAACGCATAGGAGATTGTGGGATATCACTTGACGATTTTGCGGTCAAGGAACCAAGGGTAAGACCGCGCCCTTTCGTTCGTGTTGAAGTTGCTGTAACAGGTGCGCGTGTAGTTGCTTCTGCCGCCTTTGTAGCAAACGACGGCTCCGACATGTCTACTCTCTGCCACTCTTCACCTAGACTCGAGGGCACGGTCAGGGTCAAAACCTCATCCGAAAGTCGCTGTTCAAGCCACGCAGCATCTTGAAGTAAAGCGGCTAGCTCGCCTGTACTGAGATCACCCGGACCGGGACTCGGGGGAGGGTCAACAGCCACAGCGTTAAGATGCTTGAAGTTCCGCTTCGAGCGCACAACTCCACCATCAGTCCCAGTTTTGAAACTGGAGGAACTTAGGCGAGGTGTTACGGTGCTAGACCTGGAAGTGGTGCTGTGCCTCGATTCTGAGTGATTATCGCTATCACCGCGGTGCACAACGGCGCTGAAGCTTCGGCGACCAGGTTCAGCGACAGGAGGAGGTGACATTGTGATCGTGTCATCCGAATCTCCAGAAACAGGAGGGACAGGGAAAGCGACGGTCGACGCGGAAGTGGAATTACTAGACGGAAGTGGGTTGGACTTGACCTTATCGGGGATGGGTGCATCGGAAGTAATGGACGTGGAACCTTCCTTCGAGTTGTCCGTAGAGGTAATGATACTTGATGAAGGTAACCGAGTAACAGATGATGCATTAGAACGTGTGGAAGAAATTGCAAAAGAACCATTTTGAGAGGGCCGTTCCAGCCGGGACTCTCGTGGATTAACATTAATGGTGGCTTCCTTGACAGGAACTTGCTCCACCGAAATGTGGGCCTGAACAGTAGACACGGTAGTTTTAGGGGTGGCAGAGGGTGGACGCTCCTGGGCATTGGACTCAGACAATGTGGGGAATGTTTCGTGGGTAATTGAAGTGGCGAGGCCTCCGGCCACGGTTGGTGTACCATTAGATGGGGTTGCTGTGGAAGAGGTTACTTTGAGGGGAGTAGGAGCGATACCCCCTCGCACAATGGTTGTAGCATCGATGCCCGTAGGAGAAGACGGGATGGAGGCAGCTGGTGGTCGGTGGTCTGTCGAAGCCGTAGGTTTTGTAGCGGAATTGCAAGGTTCCAAGGGCTTGACATCCTGAGTCACGGTTAACGACTCAACTTGAGGTTCAACGGCAGGCTGCACCGAGATCTCTTGCACCTCGTCGGACCCATCAGCCACGTTATTTGGTTCATCAGGTCGATCAATGGGCTCGGAAGAACTACTGAGAGAGGGCGGCGTTGAGGAGGACGGGGAACTGATAGAATTGGGCGTCAAATGCGCCGCAAACGTAGCGGCATTCCTGTCCGGCGAAGTCCGGGAAGTGATAGAAACTGAGGGTATTGCAGGGGATGTGACAACCCTGTGTCCAGAATTCCCGGGGGCGGTAGGACGGCCTTTTCCAAGAGCGGCAACCCGGTTTCCATACAGCTCACGACTTTTCGTAGAGCCCGCCTCCTCTGGTGGGGGGGCGCCCATACCAAAACTACTGCGAGGCATAGGCAGGCCGCCCTTCCTCTCGAATTTGGCGATCTTGTCGCGAAGACTACCCCGCGGAGGGGTGATGGAGGCGTCGCGATGAGGGGATGTCGGAGAGGTTGGGGACGGAGAGTCATTGCTTTGCTGAAGGGAGGCTATGCGGTCCTTTAAGTTGGTTGGCGAAGGTTGCGTCGCCGCCCTAGCGAGGGCATTGGGTACATGTAAGAAGGATGAAAAGGGGGTGAAGACTTACATGGTGGAGTGAGGGAACGAATGAAGGAACAACCAGAGAGGGTTGGGGAAGGCAAAAGCCGTAGATTGAGAGAGAGAGGAGAAAAAAGAAAGGAAAGAAGGGGTGAGAGTACAAGGGGCGCCTCTAAGCAACCGTTCACGTTCCCAGGCCAGCCGCCGCCGTTCCTGCCTTGGATGCCCAAAACGCCCGCCTTCGGTTAATCGTCACTGGCACCTGTCCCCTTCTCAACTCCTCGTCCTTCTCCCCATCGCTCGACCCAACAAATATCTCCTCCTCCTCGCTCCCCTCGTCCGTCGTAAAAATCGTTTCTGCTTCAATCTCCTCCGTCCTCCGTTGCTTCCTGCGCGTAATCTCATAACGACTCTCCTCCTCAGCGTCGACGTCGATGATTTCTCGCGACAAAACCGTCGTAGAAGACGTCCGAGCGTGCCCCTCGTGGTCGTCAGTTTCCTGGCATCTCTCTGCTGGCTCCCAAACGGATTGCACGATAGATGCACCACTCCCCTTCGAACGTACAATACCGCTCAACTGATGGTCATCTTGCATAACAGTGGTCTTGGGTTGAACTCCTACAAGCCGATGTATTACCTTCTTGTCGTAGACCTCCTGCACGATGCGCCGGCGGTTGACTGTCTAGATGGTGTACATTTTGGCAGATGCAGCAATATATTCCTGATACCACGTACCTCTTGCGTGACACCCAAGACACTCGACAATATGCTCAAATCCGTTGGTTCGGCATATCCTCGCAGCTTGGCAGATCGTCCTGACCGTCGTGAATTCAGTACGCTAGCTTTCATGTATGCTGCTGCCGTCATGATGCCGTGTGCACCTGCAAATGTCTGCCGTACGCGTGGGATATTGTACGACCCTTTGGAAATATCGTTCGCTGCTCCATGGTGTTACCTGTTCAGCGCCGCACCTAGTATACAAATAAAGCGACTTACTTGCGTCCGCTGGGTCCTCAATAGATAGCAAACTCTGCTTATAGTCCATCCACCCTCGGCGAGCCTTGCTAAAATAGGTCCCTCCGTCCCGCAATGAGATACCCACTTCATGGTAGTTGAAGTAGAGGCCATAAAATTCAAAGAATTCCATCACCAATACACCCAGGTTACGCGACGGATCGATCTCGCCCCTCCGTATCTTCGGATGCATTTGTAGAAAGCTCACTGCCAGGCAGACGATGCTGTAGCTTCCCAGACCACCTGAGAACACCTCGTTCATGGACCGCTGGCTGAGAAACGCCTTGGCAACAAATACAAGTGCCCGAAGCGCCGGCATTTCGGAAAGAAACCCAGATATTACTCTTCCCGCCTCTACGCCGTTCTCTTGGTTGATAGAAATGTCAACAGGAAAGTAGCCATGTGTCGTAACGAATTTAACGATAGGTACTTTCGCCTTTGCAATAATAGTCACTTTGTCGGTTATCCCCGCGCGTTTGAGCGTGTTGGCGAGTGCATGTAAGACGGTGATCCGATCAGAATACGCCATGGACGGAGAGATGATGACCAAGTCGATATCGCTTCAGCATTGTCAGATTGTGAGACATTCAACGAAGGGCATCCCCAGCTCACCCTAACGGAAGGTATAGCTTGGTCTCAAAACTCCCAAACGCAAGCACCTTGGCATCCGGAAACTTTTTGGAAATAGCTTGGGAAATCAAGATGACAACTAGAGAACGGGCTTCATCCTCCTCCCGCGTCGGCGAGATGTATTTCACGAACGCCTCGACCTCCCGATGTAGTCTGGCGTGTCGTCAGTTACCACTCTATAAAGCCAATGGAAAAAAGCGGACAATTCAGCCACATTCGTACATCCTTCCCAGTCAATGTCTGCGACCCATGGTGCCTTCCGAGACGTGGCATCCGTACGCTCCTTCTTGGTATTGTACCCATCGTTCCGGTCAAAGTCTGCTTTGCGCTTTCTCCCACCTATGCCATCGCGTTCCTGTGCCTTTCCTTTGCCCTTGTCCCAATCCCTCTCCGGGGGCTCTTCCTTATCCTCTTTACCAAACCGATCATGGACTTCTGGATCGTCTTCAAACGTGAGTGCAATGAAGTCGCTGTTATTCTCGAACGAGGGCTCTTCAAAGGCCATGGGAGACTTCTGTTGTCCTGAAGACACGGGTGTAGCTTGTCCAGTGCGCTTTCCCTTGCTCCTTCTCTTCAGTTTGGTCGGCGCAGTAGAGATGTTGGGCGGACGAGCCGCCATATCGAGGGTTCCGCGTTCGCTGTCTTCGTGATGCCTACGGCGTGTACTCTTCTCACCTCTTGGGTCCAGTTTTGAGCTCGAGGGCCCATCGAGAGGCATGGCGGGCGGGAAACAGATGAGAATAGTCTTAAGATGGAGGGCATCGAGTTGTAAAAAGAATTCGCATGGAACATAGCGGGCCGAGTTCCCGGCCACCTCGGTCCGGTAACATTAGATCATGCTGCTGCCAGTGGCACTGGCATTCCTTCTCGAATCAAAGACACAGTATATGCCAAAGGCAACAAAAAAGAAGAAAGAGAAAGCAACAGATTTCTCTGTGCGAAATTATTTTTTAAGCTTACACGTTGCATGCCTGGCTCAATATGAGTTTGCAGAAAGCTAAACTTAAGCTTGGTAAAGGGAAGAAACTTCCGGCCAACCAAGTTGACACCTCCTTCAAAGCTCGATGTATGAGATACCCACTGTCATGCAGATTCTCTGTGACTGATTTGTGTATAAAAGCTATCGCACTTCCGACACAGAGCATCACCCTAGAGAAAGACGCAAAAGCGCCCACTACAAAGAGAAAACTCACATTCACTGACTTGGTGACACATCTGAAGCACCACAACAGCAACGTTAAGAAAGGCATGTTCACAGAGATCCCCCTAGCTCCTTACGCAGCTATGACGGCTCTTAGATGCGTTGCTTGGCCTACGCGAGCTGTTCGAAGCTCACTCGGATTTAGTCCAATCGTCCTTGGCATCGCTCTTTGGTGCGTGCGCGCGACTGATTGGGGGCGAGGTGAATAGCCCCGCAATTGCTTCTGCTTTTGCTTGATGTACAGTGCAGGATGCCACTGTGCGCAGGGCCCTTTTATCTTTCTTCACCTGGCTTCTTCCTCGCATTTCCGAAGTAAGAAGAACCACTTTCATCTGGAAGCGAGTAGCTGAGCCTCCCCTGTAGCACGACCTTTCTCCCCACTCATCCATTCTCCTTCTATTCACGGCCTCTGCACAGACACACATATTTCCCGAAATTCAAGTAGATGCCGTCCGGTTTCTTGACTCATACCTCGAAACATTCCCAGGTGCCGTTGTCTACGGGTGGAGTGATGGAAAGTCTGGGAATGGTAAGCGTATACTGGAAGGCTACTTGAGCATATTGGGTGCTGGTACTAAGCTGGGTGACGGAGGTGCCTATTGTTTCGCCACTGGCCTCTTTCTTGACTGATTATGTGTAAAAGATACAAAATTTGTCCCTCAAAATACGGCAGCAAGTGTCGTTGTCTTATCGACTGCGGTACAAAGTTCTCGTTCTCTTCGGGGGCTTCATTTCTGATTGGTTGTGCATCTTTACTAGTCAAAGCTCGTCGTTTTCAGGTCGATGTCGAAGTTTTTACGCGTAGCTCTGAGTTCTCCTCCCAGCACTGACGAGAACTCTCCATCTACCTCGTCAAACATAACATGGTGTCTTTCCTCCGCTTTTCCAGAGCCACGTTCCTATGAAGCTTTCGATGCGCTCTTTCGGCCAACAATAAACCTCCCACCAGGCGCTCGACCCCCAATTCACCAATGGAAGGCGGAGATTGATCCAGACGATAACGGCGATGACGAACAACTCGCGTCCAATTACAAATCCACGCAATTCGACTCAGTTGACGCGTCATACACCTTAAAGGATCTGCATGATGTAATTTCTTCGACAACTTTAAACGATCTGGAGGACCTAGATTCACAACTCGGGAATCGTCAATCTGACTTCGAGATGGTTAGTTTCACGTCCAACATCTCCTTGTGATCATTCCCATTTACGAGAAAATATTCAGCGTGTGGCACGGGCACTCCATCCCATTCTTCTATCGAATTTCCTTGATTCAGCACCCTCTGTCTTTACGCCGGGCTCTACATCCCATCAGGCAGAGCTGGGCATCGTTTCTGCTGTCGCCGATATATATCGCAATCTATATGGCCCGTTGCTACAAAGTTCGAAGGTACAGATTAGTGAACCATCACATCGAGAAGCCCGCTTTCTCATCGATTTCTACAGCCCAGCTCCAACACAGGCTTTCTTTTAGAGAGCCTGCAAGTTATTCTCGAACGAATGGCACCCTATTTTCCCTTTCTTTCCAGTCCTCTTGCTAGACGCGACATTCAAGCGAGTATCTTTGGTTTGCCTCTACTTCGCTCACTGATACCTATTCGAATCAGATTGAGCAAGCACTTCAAAATCTTAACATCGTCTTTTGTGAACTCACGTCTCTCCTGATTCTCGCCTTCACAACCCAGCATACGGCACAATCGGCCTCTAAGAAGTGCGATGACAATCCGATCCCGATACAGATATCTCAAGTCAGGGACTATGTCGCGCGCCTACTGTCTGGCGTCTCGATATCCTCGCACACAGTTGCACGACCTATAACAGCTCAGGACTACGTTGCGCTGCTTCCGACGATCTGGATGATTCTCAACAGCAATCTAGAGCATCATAGCATAGACGAAAAAAATACAAGTACCCTCGGTGCCCTGCTCGACCACGGGCTGCAGGTCTCATCTGCAGCTGCCACCAAACGCCTGAGTGTAAATTTCCTCGTGCGGCTTATACTTGTATGCTCTCCGTTTATACCTGTTAACCCCTTCTGCCATTAATTCGGCTCTTTTCAGCTCGAGACAGATCCACGGTATGCTGGCACCTTCAGAGTCAGCACCGACGCAGTATGTCTCCAAAAGATTGAGCAGTGGGTATTGCACCTCCCAAAAACACTTTGGGAACTCGGAGACACCGACATACCTTGCACTGAGGTAGTGCACGCTTTCCATACCTAATGAATCGTATTGACTGAGAGCCCAAGGTGATCCTTCGCTTCCTGTTGCGGCTATACCAACGACGTTCTCCACTGGCACGGACCGATGCAAGTACTTCGTACATTATAGAATTGAACACGGCCACTAATCGCTTCTCTGCCCTCTAGATCGGTGCACAGCTCTGCGCCCGTCTGGTTCCATACTTCACGATAACACACCCCGTGCGCGGCACAGTACCTGGGCCATTTAAAAAGCTTGGAGAGTACCTACCGAGTCTCGTGAACCCCTCGGGGCAGCAGTGCTCCAAGCGGTAGAGGGCTCGGCTCAGGCAGCATATTGGACAGAAATTACTAGGGGCATGGCTTGCTCAGCCTAAAGCATTGTCAATTCTTTATTGGTTAGCCCGATACGTTCGACACAGACAACCAGTGGGGAATTGTCTAAACCATTGTCACCAATAGCTGACGTCAACTCGGGGGAACATAATGATAACCCGCAACACGATCCTTCACGCCAAAGTTGACCCGCTCTAGCTCCTCGTTTGTTGCTGCATCGACAAGTGCGCACTCAATTTTGTCACCTGCGGCGATCGGCCCAACGCCTGCAGGTGTCCCTGTGAGGATAAGGTCACCTTCTTCGAGCGTCATTATAGAAGAGACGTGTTGGATGAGCCGAGGAATGCGGAAAATCATGTCGGACGTATGGCCGTTTTGTTTGATTTGCTCGTTGATCTTTGTCGACTTGAGGTCAGGCCATTGCCTCACTTCGCCAGAAAACTGCGTGACGCACTTTGAGCCATATGTTCAAATTGTGAGGATCTGCAACCTTTGATTTTGAGATATAAGAGCTGTACACGAGGGTTTTTGAGAACATGAGTCGGGGAGACTGAACTGGTTTACCAACCCGATTGGTGTGAACGTGTCAAAACCCTTCACAGTTGACCATGGTAATCCCTGTCTCTTAACTTCCGTCTGGAGATTCCTTGCAGTCATGTCAATGGCGAGAGCTGTGTGGCATTAACGCCTGATCTTCGAAAAAGATGTGGCTCGGTGTACACACCATACCCAGTGATGTGCTCTTCTGCATTCGCTTCTGAGATATCGCGTCCCCCTTTTCCGATGACGAGACCTAGCTCGACTGCCGATGCTTCAGGCGAGCAGCGGGCCCAGAAGCCTCACGGAAACACACCTTCATGGTGAGCTGATATCCCTCTTGGGATCTCGATTATACCGCCCGAAGGGAGGTAACTGGTCGTGGGTTTGAGGAAGAAGAACGGCTCCTTCGGAAGTGCATTTTTGAGTTCTTTGACATGGTCCGCGTAGTTACGCCCTATTGCAACAATCTTTCTTTGTTTAAGATTCAGTTTGAGGACGGGGAATAATGTTGACTGACCTTCTTGCCACGGCGAACGAAAGACGCGGCCGCTACGGCCATGGTTAGTGTGATGAGTAAATAAATTCCACCGTCACCACTTCTGCATTCAGGCACTCAGGCATCAACAACCATGATCTCGGTGCGCAACGGAACAATACGTGTTACGACCTGTCCTGATCCGAACTGTGCAGGCATTCTTTATATTTAACCAGAAAGGCGAAGTGAGCATCCGGGTTTCACGCAGAACACCAGTTGACGCGTTCCAATCAGCTACTCATTTCTCGGCTTTACCGACCAGACGTGAGGTATGTGGTCGTCCTTACTCTGCTCTCATCATGGCTCGTGTCCTTACTGCCCTCAAGGCGCACAATAGCAGATGTTTTCCGGATACAAGTCATTTCTAGCAGCGACGTCCGGTCTCCCATCGTCACCCTGGGATCGACGAGTTTCTTTCACGTCAAAGTCAAGAATGTCTATGTAGTGGCCGTGACGAAGTACGAATCCCCCGTCCTCATCCATGAATGCCTTTATTCACCTCTGGAACAGGAACAATGCAAATGCTGCCCTGGTGTTCGAATTCTGTTACCGCGTAATCTCGATATGTAAATCGTACTTCGGGAAAGTAGACGAAGAGTGTGTGAAGAACAACTTTGTGCTGATCTATGAGTTAATTGACGGTGTGTCTCTCCTGATCTCCTCTGACGATGACTTAGTTGTTACAGAAATAAACGACTTTGGCTATCCCCAGAACAGCGAGATTGATACCCTTAAGAGTTACATCACGACGGAGAGTGTTGTGTCCTCTCAGATTGTTGCTGTGCGTCGTTTCATCTGCTTTGTCTTGCTGATGGCTAACATGCCTTTTACAAGGAGGAATCATCAAAAATTACAAGCCAAGCAACTGGCGTCACGAGTTGGCGTCGGGCAGATGTGAAGTACAAGAAGAATGAAGCATTCGTTGACGTTGTGGAAACGGTTAATTTGAGTATGAGTGCCAAAGGTTCGTCGCCGAAAAGACTGACATTTTCTTGGCGCCGAGGATTCTACTACCCCACAGGCACAGTTCTACGGGCCGACGTCGATGGTCACATTCAAATGCGCGCGTACTTGTCTGGCACACCAGAGTGCAAGTTCGGCCTCAATGACAAGCTCGTGATTGACAAGAGTGAACGAGGCGCTATCGATGCCGTCGAGCTCGATGATTGTCGGTTCCACCAATGTGTACGGCTAAACGAATTCGATTCTACTCGGACGATCAGTTTTATCCCACCTGATGGCGAGTTTGAGTTAATGACGTGGGTTTGATTCACATGTAAGGTTCTTTCTGTTGATTGTCCTCCAGCTACCGGTCGACTTCGAACGTGAAACTACCTCTGCGCGTAATTCCCACTGTCAATGAGATTGGAACGACGCAAGTCGTGTATCTGATCGTCGTGAAGACGAATTTTGGAAACAAGCTCTCCGCCACCAACGTCGTACTTCGCATACCGACGCCCCTGAATACGACCAGCGTTGACTGCAAGGTCCAGACGGGGAAGGCGAAATATGTTCCAGAAGAAAACGTCGTTGTATGGAAGTAAGCAACTCGGTACCCCATTAACTCCGGTGATTAACGCATGCGCAGGATCCCTCGGGTCCAAGGAGGACAAGAGCTCACGTTCAATGGGACTGCGCAACTTACCAGCACAACAACTCGCCAAGTCTGGGCTCGGCCTCCCATAGATGTTGACTTCCAAGTTCTTATGTTTACCTCCTCTGGGTTGATTGTGCGGTTTTTGAAAGTATTTGAAAAGAATAGCTATCACAGTATCAAATGGGTGCGATACTTGACGAAAGCCAGCGGGACATATCAGATACGGGTAAGTGGATATGACTTATGGGAAACCTCGGCTAACCTCGGCTGCCTCACCACAGTTTTAGCGGACTTTGGTACGGTACATATTTCGTCTGGTAGTAGTGCTATCGTACAGTGTACTCGGCAATTTAGTACTTCCTGTCTACATGTCGTCCGGGGCTGGAGCACTGAGATGGCCTGAGATGGCCCAGTTTGTGGACATACTGTTATTCATTTAGTCGTGTGCACATGGACGAGCGCTTTGGTGGGGAAAACAGCCGTGACCAGTCAGCAAACGTCATCTCAATAACAACTACCTCTCTTCTTCCCCTCATCTTCTCAGCATATTCAGATCTTAACCGTTGAACAATGTTTTGGAGGTATTCGTGCCCAAGTTTGACTCGAGCCCCGCAGGGTCACTGAACCCTCTTGTGTCCAGGTTCGGCTTCCACAACGGTTCCTCGATAGACAGCCTTCTCGATAAAGACGATGTGTCGCTGGAAGCAATACTCGACGAAGACGATTTACTGCAAGAATGCAAGGCTCAAAATACGCGCCTTATAGACTATTTTCAGAGGTCAGATGTGCTGCAGCGCTTGCTGGGATATGTCACAGGACAGATCGAGGGAGAGGACCGGGGCAGATTCAAGTGCGTACTAAGCCAATGTTTTTCTCGCTCTTTCGAACCTTGCCCTCTCATATCTCACAAAGGTACCCTTACGTTGCAACCGAGGTTCTCTGCAGCGAAATATGGTCGATTGTCGAGACCTGTCTGAACAACACCGACCAGTTATTAGTCCCCTTCTGGGAGACTGTGCTGGATCGTACACCCGAAGACATGAAGACCCGAATGACCATGGCTTCTCAATTTGCAAAGATTAACGCTGTATTCTTGAGCAAAAAACCCGCCGAGGTGACTGCCGCTTTCCTGCGCCATCCTGTTGCCAATTCGGAGACCGCTGCAGATGCTCAAATTCATCCGAGCACAGCGATACATCGTCGAACGAATACTCCAACATATTGAGATGCCCTCTTTTTCTGATCTCCTCGTACGAATAATACAACTAGACGAACAGCCTGCCGGTGCTGGCGTACTTGAAGTATGCCTTCACTCGACTCAACATCCTCTCTCGCGCGAATCCCACTCACACTGTGCTTACAGTGGCTCTCTGACGAGCGCCTTATGACGAGGCTCGTCAGTCGCCTTTCCCCGGCTCTTTCCCCGGACATGCATGTTGTAGTAGCCGAGCTCATTAAAGGCATTATTTCAATGTCAGCGCCTTCACCTGCAGCTGGACTTTCCGAGGGTCTTCAGACCGGTCTCGCCTCCAATCGGTTTGCCCGGGATCTGGCTAGTCGGGAAAATATTCAAATTCTCGTCGATCATATTCTATATGACTTCAAGGACATATCACTCGATCCTTCTAGCAACATCACCCCCGAGGACGACGAACTCGGCCGCCCGACCACGCCGGCACCGCCGAACTATGATTCGGCTACGTCATCCATCGTCAACTCGATATGTATGGTTATCGAGCTCATTCGGCAGAACAACTCAGACTATTTCGAACCATACCTTTTCCACACTTTGCGAAATCGCCTCATCCATGTTCAACAACAGCTTTCTACTCGCGATCCCGAGGAAGGTCGAGTGGCGCTAGAAGGGGCCATGAAAGAAATGGTGGACCGCATGGGCGTTGTCCATCTGGGACCCTTGCTTGGGATATTCTGCGACCGCTTGCACGAGCTCAAGCCCTACTTGCAGAAACCGAGGTCATCGGTGAGTCATTGGCCGTCCATCATAGGCCTTTCTGTCTCATTGTATCCACGAAAGGATGGGCACATTTCCACGACAGTGGGAAGTATAGCGCCCCTCACGTTCGAACGCTACAGGATTTGCGAACTCTACGCTGAACTTCTTCATTGCTCCAATATGTCCCTTCTCAATCGCTCCGCGGATTACGATTACCTCTATGACTCGGAAGGTCGCTTGCAGGGCGGACTCTCAGCTCTCGAAGAACTGGCGCAGGTTATCTCCATGGGTTCTGGCGACGAAGACAATCGTGACAATATGGATGAAGCAGTGAACGAAACTGAGCCTGCGCTAGAGTTCCCAGTACACGGTGCTCCGCAGGACTCTTCGTCGCTTCTGGACTCTGATGAGGATATGAGCGATGACGAAGGTCCCGGTAGTTTTGAGGATGATCCGATGGAAGATATCACATCCTCGGGCGAGCTAAAGTCCACGGATGGAGGTTCAAAGCCAAAATCAGGTCCGTTCTCTCCCTCGCATTCCCGCTCCCCAGCAGATACGGGAGCTGGTCCTGCGTCTCCCGGAGGGGGTTTACCTCCGGACGCGGCCACTCCAAGTGGGAGTGCACCACCTCGAAGAAAAGGCTCGAACCAAAGTATAGGCTCCGAGGGCTCCACTGTAGGTCGTCGTTCGGCTGGATCAAGACATAGTTCGAAACGGCTCACCTTGGGTGACTTATCGCAATCCGGACTTCCCGTCCCAGTTGGGGAGCGACTTAAGCACAAGATGTTAGATGATAACATACTAGCGACCATACTAGTGGGTGAAGTATTGTGAGATGGTACTGGGTCATGACCTGATTTCGTAGGATCTATTCTTCGAGTTTCCGTGGAACAACTTCCTTCACAGTGTCGTATACGATCTTATCCATCAAATCCTCACCGGACGTGTTGACGGAGGAGCCAACCGCCTTCTCGCCATTTCACTTTTTCGAGACGCGAAGCTCATGGAACGAATAGTTGAAGGGCAGAAACTTAATGACGTTGAAAGGTGCCACTTTATTTAACTGATAAAAGCTCGCTCACAGGTTTTTTTAGCGCCAAGCCCAAAGGCGTTCGGTTGGGGTATATGGGACATCTCACCCTCATTTCAGAAGATGTGATCACGGCGCTTGATCATTTTCCACCGGACTTGAAGCAGGTCATCGAGGAACACACACCGCAGCCAGCCTGGGACGAGTACGTGCGTGGGCGATATAAGGAGACCAGGAAGAAAGATACAAGTCTCCTCGGTGGCGGCAAGCCTGCCGTAGTGGGATCCCTAGCGCGATCTGCTAGTCAGTGGAAAGTGGATGAGGAAGATTCCCAACCACCTGTGCCTCCACCTGCTGTTAAAGTCGATCTGCAAGAGACGAAGGGCGAGTTCCGCCGTGCGACTGGTTCGAGGCCTGCTCTAGGAAACACAGCAGACTTTGGTATTGCACCTGCCCCGGCCGATGACGACGACGATGACTTCACCACTGCCACACATCCCACAGTAAGCCCATGCCGTTGCGGGATTGTTGTAATCACAGTTCTATCTGGCCCACATAGTTTGCTCAGTATCTAGCGCGTGAAATGCAGCGGCGTGACGAGTTCGGTGGATCCTCCTCTTCATCCGATGCCTCTGATGACGAAGATGGGGGATGGCTTACGCAATCTCAATTCGACATGCGACGACTCGAGCACTCGGAGGACGCTGCAGGACGGCCATCTGTTCGAGAGCGTCGTCCCCTGAGCGAAGCGGGGGCAGATGTGGGTCCCATACATGCTGAATGGTTGAGAGTTGCTGACATTCGATCCCAGAGCGCCTTCCCACCCCCTCCAGCAGACAGCCCGTTTAACGATCCCTTTTCAACAGAAGACGATGATGTACGTGTGATGGAATCTTCGACCAATGATCTCATCTAATGCACTGTACCGATTGAAAGGATGATGGCTTTGGTCCATCCTCAGACTCAGCAGCTGCCTCGCGAAGTGACCCGTTCAATCTCTCGTCGAGCTTTTCCGACGACATACGGGAAGTATCATTCGATTCTTTCGGAGACTTCGGTGATTTTCAAAGCGCGGGTGATGGTGAAACCACACCGACGGCGGGAAGCTGGACATTGACCAGTGGCTCTGGCTCTGGTCATAGCTCGCCAAGCGATACCGGCGATGGGTCCGGCGATGAGAAAGACACTGATCCCCAAGTAAACCGAGGGGTGTAAACGAGATCTGTGATTTATACTTAACTGTATGACATCTGTTACACGGGTACCTTGGCTCGTCGGTGTCTGACTGCAACGTTTTGACTACGCCTCAGGAAACTGACCGGGTCTGAGCTATAGTTTAGAAACCATTGTACCCAGGTATTCGGATTAGGATTAACTCCATCTCCTTACCCAATCTACGGAATGTACAGCATTGATGATACCGTTTTGCAAAACCATACTATCAACCGAGATATAGTCCCGGTTTTGGTTGGGACTTGATCAGGACGGCCCTTTGTCATGGGCAGCTTCCTAATTTGCGTAAAGAGCCATCTTGTTTAGAGGACCCCATAGAACCAGTCTCTCCGCCAAGACTTCCACTGGCAGTGGCAGTGGCTGCTTTCCCCGGCTGTTCATATGATTACCTGACGGGCCTGTTCCTTGTTCGTGCGGCCTTCCTCGGTACGGCCTTCCTCTTAAGTGTGGCGCAACATACACCGCCAGTGGCCGCCACGGATACTTGCTTCTTGCAAAGCGCCCACGGCAACTTGAACTCGAAGCGAGCCATCAGGGAAAATCTGTTTAGAGTAGCCACGAATTCTCCGGGTTCAGGGTTTCAGCGATGTACAAATCTGTCTAATGGCCGATTGACCGACTTCCGGCGTTCCAATCCTCCCGCCCCGATGATGGATTATTACTGGAGACCTGCTGACCGCATTACCCACTGTGGCACGGCGCCAAGTGATCATCCACCCTTCCAGTTGGCACCTGTTCACCCACCGGGCCTAGGACAGCAGGGAGCGGGAACTTGGATAGTAGATGGAATGACTGCCATGGCACTGGCACCTTCCGAACCTTCTAACGGTGACACTGGCACTCAGCTCCTGGGAACGAGCAGAACGAGCATCCATAGACCTCCAAGAGGCAACCCCTCCGCCATCATCATCAGCCAGGACCCAACGTGTCTTCGGGATGCCTAGACCAAGGGCACGATAAACTATATCGAGCACCCGCATCTTACTTTTGCCGTCATCCCCCATCTGAGTTCATCCCAAGCCGCAGCCCATCACATCTACTACTCCTTCTCTATCTGGATCCTCCTTCCCATCTGAGATCCCTCGTGTCCATCTAAGTTCCAAGCACGCGCAAAGGGGTCGCTCTACACGCCTGATTCTGCTCGCGCATGTTCCGTGAAGGTGGCGAGCCGCAATATGGTCAGATAAAGACTCATTAACACCCCAAAAGGGCACACTTTCGGTTATGTGGCGAGGTCCGAGTCCCGTCCAGCAAATGCCAGTGCAGATGATCATCACCAAAAGCATCTCTCATCGCCCCTTCGCCGCCGCCGCCACCGGCGCTTGGCATGGCAAACACATCCACCCACCCTTCTTTCATTCCGGGTGCTTTTCGGTCTTGAACCCTAAGGGGCTGAGGGACTGTGGGTGCCTACCGGTAGGGATCCACCAGTATCGACGCCACACTCGTTCTGGAAAGTTGCCTCGAGCAAATCGCTCAACAACCCGCCGGCGGCGCCCACGTGCAGTCGTGCTAGCTTCGCCCAAACCCGGCGCCATCATGAATGGAAGCAAGGGAACGAGGGGAATGCCATTCAAGTACGCCGCAGCAATCGTGCCACAACCAACAGCAACGTCTTCCGTGGAAGCCTGAATGGCTTGCACCCCACGCTGGCCTCTTTCAGTCGGAGTCGTGCCGAAAGCCACGCATTGGCGCCGGTATGAAAGACTGCAGGGTCGCGGTAGATGTGCTGGTTCTCACCTGTCCCGTATTGGGGAGAGGGGGCGTAAGGCGGAATACAGATGCCGAGCCTTCCAAGCAAGCCTGACGCCCATGTCCACAACGGTCACAGGCAGACCTTCTCGGTGCGTAACACGCGCTGCTCGATCTACTGTAGCAACTGATGAACCGCGGTCCACGTCTAGAACCCAATCGGGCGCTAGCGCCGACGACGTAAGGACAAGGCTGTCCCCAGTGCTATCCCTAAAATCAAAAATTAAGAGTGTGCACATCGCACAAAGTGCCCTTGGGCTCGTGTTTGGCTTAGCTCGGCTTAGTGGGAACACTGCACGCGACGGTGGGGATCCTTGTCATATCATATCTGAACCACAGGTCACCTGATTGTATTTGACCTTATACGGTAAATCGCGCCCTGCTTGCCTCGTGCCCGCCTGCTTTTGTGTCAATGTCTGTTAGGCGACCTCGTGTCCTTGAAAATCTCGACCCTCTTGTCTAGTTGAAAGAAAACCAGAAAGACCCGTGAGTACCTTTGAAGTTTATACTAGTCCGATGCTCCCGCAGCTTTCGTTAGCATACCGTCACACGCGTCGAAAACGAAAACGAACCTTGTTGCCAAATGCGACGCCATCTCGACAGTCTGCGTATGTCGTCAGTCGTCCCCCCCCCCTAACTGTCTGTCCGTCCGAGCCTTCCTCATTTGATTTCCGTCCCACGAGCATTCACATTCCCTTTTACGTGAGGCCCTCGGTACAAATCAAACTTCTTCGTCTGATTCGCTTGGGCGCCTTGATGGCACATCACTAACTTATGTTCAAGTTGCCGTCGGATATGGCTTAAGTGAACGTCTTTCGATGTTTCGCTTAAAATCGACGCCGGTTTCACTTTCTTATCCGCGTGGGGACAATGGCGACGGGGGGTCAGGAGTCGTTGCGTCCGTTCTATTCCCAGGCGGTGACTTTTACGCACAAAAATGACGATTATTGCCGATCGCCCCAATGATTTACATCAGAAATGCTTTGTCAGCGTTCGCCTGTGTCTCCCGTTCTACAGCTGGATCCTGCTCGGTTTACAAGGGACTTGCGGTCTTTGTACGTCCTCGCTCACATCTCCGTTCCCACAGAAATTCCGACACACAGAACCATATATTTGACGAATTTCAAGTAGGTTTGTTCTACCCGACTTCTGCTTCCGTTGGGTTACTCGCGTCCTTGGGTTGGCTTCTAGACCGGGAGGACCATCTCCCGTAAAAGCGATGAAAACGGAATTCTGCGCATGAGAACTAGGCTCTGGCTAGACCACTCGTCAAAATGAATGACCAGCATTCTTTCGCGACATAGACGGATTTTCCCATGTAGGGTTGCTACGATCACGAGGTTGCGATATCACCACCATGGGTTTAGTTTGGCTTCCTTAACCAGTGATGGGAATATCGGATCATCTTCGATGAGACGAGGTATGTGTCTCTTACGCTGCGTTTTGCAATAGTGCTAGGGGAATGCCAGCACCTATCCTCATGCCATCATCGTATTAACAGCAGGGTTAACTACAGTGATTGCCTGTTCTTTACTTCTCCGAGTCGTACACGACCAAAGTGCCTTGAGCCAGAGTATGAACTCGGTTGACACTTCTCCATTCGATCCATAAGCAATCAAGGGAAGCAATCAAGCGACGTGCGTGAGAGTCAACGTTACAGGGTCCTTACCTATCATACCTCCTGTTGTCGGCGCACCAGACATGATCTATCTTTGATCCTGTCAAGGTCAAACAAACAGGATTTGGTGTCGGACTTTTATCGCTGCTCAGAAATTCTGAGGTCACTTACAACACCGCAGCGATCACCAATCACTGCCGCATTCCTGCACCGGTGACTCTGATCTTCGTAAGCCAACAGCTTCGCTGTGGCAGACCCCAAACGTGACTTGCACACATGTTGGCACCACTCTGCAGGCAGCTGGACAAATTGCTGTTGAATTATACCCCAATTAGCAGCACGGATCTCGTACCCACCGGCTATATTGCATTTGCACATACCGAGATCATGCCTTTCATCGATTTCTCGCAATGTGCATCATTGGAGCCTGTCAAATGCTTGGCTGAAATTCCAGTCAGGTGACGGCAACTACGTCGGAAACTATGAGGTGAGGCATCCACAACACTAAAGCCAGCAAGAGCCGCTTGAGCTTAGGGGCGAGTCTCACCCTGATTCGCAGATCTTCGTTCCGTCGACGGTCAACGGGGAAGTGGTGCTACCGCTGAGCCCGGACATGGACACGGACACGCCATCAACCTCCCTCAAGCGACTTTCGGCCAAATATAATTGCCGCAGCGTCGTGCACGCGCCCGTCCTCGCGCGCACCACGCGTCGGTCCCTTGCCTTCCTCGGGCGTCCGACGATCCCACCGACGGACTATTTGGGGTGGCCCCGTCCTGTTGGCGTTATCGGCCACTCGATGCGATTGTATGATAGAATTTGCTTTTGCGGACCTAGGTCCGTGGCGGCGTAACGCAAAGTTAGCGCCAGGTTACGTCTGTGAGCGAATCTGCAGGGGGTCACTGAATAGTACACGACCCCTGTGACTGAATCGTACCGAGAAATGCGATGCGGTCCGAATACGCCCAGAAACTGTGTCCAGAAAGACAGGATAGGCTCTGCCTGTATTCGAGGCGGTGAGATACGTGCTAGATGCGGCACTAAGGATAGAATGGAGGGTCTAGATGACAGTATCAGATCGTTAATAGACTCCCCACAACCAACTCACTCACGTACTGGGGTGAGATAGCCAATAAATAAAATAGCCGAATATCTCACGATTCTAGTAATGGGATGTGTCATAAAATGAACCTCGTGTAGCGACATTACATGTGCCCCAATTGCGCATCCCATCTTAATGGCTTATAATACAGTTTGAGGGCTTTCAGGACCCAGCAGCTTGGCATTGACTTGCCTCGTTCACAACACGTTTTGGAGGATAACCGGTGAGGACCCTTAAAATGATGATTTGGCGAAAGGGCTCTGCGTCACGTCACGGAACGAACAAAGGTCATATACATCGTTAGCGGAGCGCACCATTTTTTGTCTTTCTAGAAACGAACGAGATGGTTGTCCAGACGTCGGAAAGGATGGGAGTGCCAAATAACGATGACGTGGGCCGACCGAGCTATCCACCGAGGCGTCAATCCACTCCTGGATAAGCCCGAATGTTCCGGATCCGATTCCGAAAAACAAAACGGGCGTGGATTAATTTTCGATCAACATGGTTTAATGTTTTCCGCACACAGTTAAATGATAAATGATGTCAGACATCTATTTGGAAGGCGAGCACAAACGGTTGTGCTCATCGGAAGAGACTCGGCATTCTACACGGACGGAAAACGAACGACATCCACAAATCCACAATCCACACATCTGGCAACCATCTCATCATCAGTAACGCCGTAGGACATCAGTAACGCCGTGGATTTCTAAGAGTAAAGATCGTGATGATTAAGAAACTGTGGCGGTTGTTGAGTTGCTGAGGTCAGAATCGGCTTAGATAAGCGCATGCATGCCGACGAATCGAGCGTCGGGAGGCGAATTTGGTTCCTGGGCGAGGGTGGCACAGGCCGAGGGCGAGGGCGAAATTCCCCATAAAGCTATTCGGTCTATTCGGTCACAGTGATGCTGGGATGAAAGGGTCGTATTCGGAGTTTGGGGCGACCGATCTCCGATAGCGAGGAGATGCGTCGGTGCGAGAGTAGTGCGAGATGTACGGGACGCTCTGTGGATGGGTGAGAAACGAGGCGCACTAGAAGGATGAGGAGATTGGCGCCGAGAACGAATAGGGTTGTGGTGGTTGTCAAAGGGCCGGAGTGGACGGGTGACGTGGGAGGAACGTCGGGGTGTGTCTCTCTGCGTGTCTCGTTCTTTTCTTGGGGTGAGTGAGTCAGAGGAGTTGTGAAAAGGCCGAGATGAAATGTTTTCCCCGATTGGAATCACTGCCCGGGAGGGTGGCGCCCCCGAATCTCCCGATGCTGGCACTACCACTATAAATCTGCCCGTTTATCTGCTTCCGAACAAACTTCAGACCCACTCCCCCCGCCCTCAACCAAGATGTCCCCCTCCTTCCAGTACGACATCCCAAGGCTCCCTCTCGCACCAACAGCCCACCCAAAGCGCAACATGTCCCATCGCCGCCAAGCAAAGGCCGCAGATGTCTCTCGCCTACTCGACCCCTCCTACCTATCCTCCTCTGCATCCTCCTCCCCAAACTCTGTATATGCCGACACAGACGGCAATCTCCACGACCCCGACTATCGCTACTTTCCTGTAGTCGCTCCTCTCCCTCGCCGCCCTGCGTGGGAGCGTGGCGGTGAAGACGATGATGGTGATAGAGAAGAATTCGAAGACCAGGCTCGCCTCCGTAGTGCCTCGCCTCGTGAGCGTCGCCGCGCCCGCTATTCTGCATATGAGCAGTCTTTGCCCTATGCCCGCCGCTCTTTCTAGGAGATCATCGAGGAGCGTGTTCGGTCGACGAGCCCAACACAATCTACTCGGAACCCAAGCAGGAGCAGTATGTTCCAATGCAGAAAGAGGCGCAAGACTGGACGTGAGTATTCCCTTCATCCTTTCGCCCTTTGTTCTAAGCTCATGAATCTCCCACCCTTTCAGTCCCACGTGTGGCCAGCAGTTCCGCCGCCACTGGCAAGCATTCGCACTCAGCATTCGTTTCTCGATCTTCCGCGCACAGAGGAGGATCAGACGGAAAGTCAAGGCGTGATGCCGACACCACCTGTTACCTCCAACCAACTCGGTCAACTGTCTTTGATGGTTTCGACCACGGCTATCGACTGCCGTAACACCCTTTCGGGATGCAGGGACTACGTCTCGGGATAACTACTGGCTGGCGTTTTCTCGCCGCCATGTTTACGCAGGTGCCCTGTTCTCCCCTCATCGTGACCTCCTTTCGCCTTCCCTTTCCGATACATGCGGACCCGGACTCGCGTTCATTGTACCCCTACATGTGATACTTCGGCTGCCATCTTTATCCCTCCACGATTTACGCGCGCTGACGTTTCTGTCTCCGCACCTCGATATCCACACCTACTCCACTGACATTATCATCATGACATTACGTTTCTTCAACGACCGCGCTATTTACGATTATTCCAGAAGTCCATCCCCTCCTACTCACACAGGTGTGTTTACGGCCACATTAGGTGGCCTACTCTTCGCTGCATCAATAAAACGAAACACATGTACAGTTTCTGACCACCGGGTCCGTGTGCTGAGGTTTTGGGTGTGTATCTAGTGTGATCTGGAGAGATGTGAATTTGTGATGACGTCGACTTTACTGGCGCGATCACCTTCCTCCTCCCCCTCTCACCCACCTTCTTCGGGATATGGTACTTTTCCGCTTTTCCGCTGATTTATCCCTGTGCCGCGCCCTTCTGACTCTGACTCGGATCAGGGGCACTCGATGCTATTTCGGTGTTGGTCTAAGGGGGCAGTGTGGCGCCGCGCAGCCATCCGCAGGCAGACAAGCTGGACACCGGCAGTGACTTGTCAGCCGAGGCCGAGGTGGCAGAAAAGGGGGGGAGAGATCGTATG
>WNFO01001450.1_pt1 | contig 26362 bp, 28 predicted proteins | sample 5400251 | NCBI WGS metagenome assembly WNFO01 (sample SAMN13153354, study PRJNA577476) | soil metagenome | isolation source: 100 cm saprolite under Madrone tree | place: USA:California | collected 2016-06-14
CGACAGAAGGAAGAATTGTCCCGCTTGAATGCCGGATTGGAAAGTGAAATCGCCGAGCGCGGGCGGGCCAAAGCGGAAATCGCCGCCAAGAACCGCGATCTCGAGACGCTACTTTACGTCACTTCGCACGATCTTAGGGAGCCGCTGCGCGCTATCGAGAACTTCTCGCGTATGGTGAATGACCGCTACAGCGACCGGCTTGATGAGAAAGGCCAGGATTTTTTACGGCGTGTGATTCAGGGAGCGCAGAGATTGAATCGCCTGCTCGACGATATCCTGACGCTCTCCCGCTCCCAGCGGATGGGCGCGCCCACTGAGGAAGTCGACGGCGAGACGATCGTGATCGAGGCGTTGAAGCGTCTCGAAGGCAAGGTCAGCGTTACGAACGCGCAAATCCGCGTAGCGCAAGACTTCCATGGTCTTAGAGTAGACAGGACATGGGCGACCCAAGCGGTCTACAACCTCGTTGCAAACGCCCTCAAGTTTGCCCGCGACGGCGAAGCGCCGAATGTGGAGATCGGGCCCTATCGGCCGCAAGGGCCGGGCTCTACGGTCGCCGGTATCGCTGTTCGCGACCGCGGTCCCGGGGTCGCGCCGGAACATGCGGAGCGCATCTTTCAACTTTTTCCGGGGGCGGCTCGGAATTTATCATCACGTTTGGCCAAGGCCAAGATGCGGAAGGAGATAACAATGATGAATACTAAACCCATGCAAATCCTCCTAGTGGAGGATAACGAAGACGATATTTTGCTCGAGGAGGAGGCCATAGCCGATGCCAAGCTGGTTAATTTGATGTGTGTGGTGCGGGACGGAGAAGAGGCCATGGCCTACCTGCGGCGCCAGGGTAAATACCAGAACGCCGAAATGCCGGGCCTCATTCTTCTCGACATCAACATGCCGAAGAAGAACGGCTTCGAGGTGCTCAATGAAATCAAAGCCGATCCCGCACTGATGCACATCCCGGTCGTCATGCTTACCACGAGCGACAGTGAAGCAGATATTGTTAAATCCTACGCCAAGGGAGCCTGCTCGTACATCACGAAACCTATGGACTTTGATAAGCTCAGAGACGTGGTCAGGCAATTTGCCCTTTATTGGGCGCTGGTCACCCGTATTCCTTCCGCCCAGAGGTAAAGCAGATGCGAGTCCTGCTCGTCGAAGATAACGACGATGACGCTCTATTGATTCGAGAAGCGCTGTCTGAGACGACGATAGAGATCGAGCGCGCTGAGCGGCTTTCGACGGCGCTGGAAAAGCTGGCCGAAGGGGAGCTTGACGCGGTCCTGTTAGACCTCTCGCTGCCGGACAGTCACGGGCTGGATACGATCGGCCGTCTGCGCAGCGCGACAGCGGTTCCGCCCATTGTCGTTCTGACGGGTCTCAATGATGAGGAGGCTGCGGTCAAGGCGGTGGAACGGGGAGCGCAAGATTATCTGATCAAAGGACAGGCGGACGGCCATTTGTTAGTACGCTCGTTGCGCTATGCGATTCAGCGGCAGAGGGCGGAGGAGACTCTGAAAGCGCGCAACCGGGAGCTTCTGGTCCTCAGAAAAATCAGCGAAGCGATTTTGGGATCTTTAGACTTGAAGTTGGTTCTCGAGCAGATCCTGCGGCAGGCCATGAGCAGCGGCTCGTTCGATCTCGGCAATATTCGTCTGCTCGACTCGAGCGGTGACACGCTCGAGATGGCAGTTGTCAAAGGCTATCGAGATCCGCAGAACGTCCTGAGCCACCGGAGTATTTCCCGCACGATGGGAGCGGCGCAGTCGTCTCGTTTTAGAGATCTGCTTTTTAAGCAACCTTGTATGGAAGAACATGTGCAAGCGTGTAAAGGATTAAGGACCATGAAAAAAGAGGGGGTCGAATCGCTTGTCCAAGTGCCAGTTCGGGCGGGGGGTGAGGTCTTGGGAATTATCCAGTTGGCAAGCCGAACGCCGCGCAAGTTTAGGCATGAGGAAGTCAATCTATTGGAGACCATCGGCAATCAGATGGGTGTCTCGATCCAGAAAGCTCAACTCTATGAGCAGACCAGAGACCAGGCAGTTGAATTGAAGAAGGCCAATAAGGGAAAGGATGAATTTCTCAGCGTCATGTCGCATGAGCTTAGGACCCCCCTGAACGTGATCACGGGTTATGCCGAGATGGTGAGGCGGGGGATGTTCGGGGAGATCAATCCGGAGCAGGATATGGCCTTGGGAAAATTAATGGGCTGCTCCAAAGATCTATTGGGCATGATCAGCCGCATCCTACAGGCAACCAGCATAGAGGCCGAGGCGATCGGGCTGGAAAAAAATGAAGTCGCCCTTAGGTGTTTACTCGACGACCTTAAGTCAGTCTGCATTGTTCCTTTGGATAAAGACCTTAACCTCCACTGGGACTATCCCTGTGAATTTCCTTTTATGAAAACTGACGGCGAGAAACTCAAGCATATCCTTCAGAATCTCATCAACAACGCCATCAAATTTACAGACAAGGGTCGGGTGACCGTATCGGCTCGCCATCTTCCTGGAGTTAAGCGGATGGAGTTCCGGGTAGCGGATAGTGGAATAGGGATTTCGCAAGAGATGCTGCCGGTTATCTTTGAGAAGTTCCGCCAAGTGGACAGCTCAGATACCAGGGCCTACGGGGGGGTCGGATTGGGACTTTTTATTGTGAAGAAGTTTACTGAGATGCTCGGTGGCGAGCTTAGCGTGAGCAGTGAGCTCGGCAAGGGTTCCACCTTTACGGTGACTCTGCCGATCGAAGTGTAGCTTTTGTTTGTTGTGATCATTCCCGCTCACCCGCGCGCTAAGACGGACGATGAAAGAATCCTTTATTGGGCGCTGGTTGCGAGGGTGCCGTCGCGGTAGGGGTGAAGTCAATGCGAGTTCTGCTCATTGAAGACAATGATGACGACGCTTTGTTGATTCGAGAATCGCTGTCCGAGACGACGGTAGAGATTGGGCGTGCCAAGCGGCTTTCGACGGCGCTGGAACAGCTAACCCGGGAAGGGTTTGACGCCGTCCTATTGGATCTTTCGCTTCCTGACGCCTGGGGACTGGCGACTATCAGCCGTTTGCGGCAACAGGCAGCATCTGTGCGGAAGAGGCCCTCAAGGAACGTAACCGAGAGCTTTTGATTCTACAAAAAGTCAGCGAGACTATTTTGGGTTCTCTGGATCTAAAAGCGGTTCTGGAGAAAATCTTGGAAGAAACTATGGTCAGCGACTCCTTCGACCTCGGCAACATTCGATTATTGGACCGTGGGAGGGAAATGCTTGAAGTGGTGGCCGGCCGGGGATACCAGCACCCGGAGAACTTCCTGGGTCACCGGGCCCTGGCGCGGACGACGGAAAGCCGGCAGTCAAAATTCGGCGAGCGTCTTTTTAGAGAGCCATGCGTCGAAGAACAACTGCAAAAGTGCGCCGGCTACAGAACACTAAAAAAGGAAGGCGTCGAATCTTTTATCATGGTGCCGGTGCGGGCCAATGGGGAGGTTATGGGTACCCTGCAGCTTGCGAGCAGGACGTCGCGCAAGTTTAAGTCCGAAGAAGTGAACCTGCTACAGACCATCGGCAACCAGCTCGGCGTTGCGGTCCAGAAGGCGCAGCTTTACGAAGAGACATCAAACCAAGCAGCCGAACTGGAACAGGCGAACAAGAGGCAGGCGGACTTCACCGCGATGATTGCCCACGACTTACGGTCTCCTCTGATGAATATCATGGGGGTGGTAGAGGTCATGACAGAGGGGATGTTCGGTAGCGTAACGGAGGATCAAAAAAAGTGGCTCGCAAGGATTCAAGCCAACAGCCAGAGCCTCGTCGATCTCGTGAGTGACTTTCTCGATGTTTCCAAGCTTGAATCCGGCTACGTTGATGTGAACAGGGAAACGGTCAATCTCGAAGGGTTGATGCAAAAGAGCATCGACAGTTATCGAGTTTTAGCGCTGGACAAAAGAATCTCAATCAAAGGAGCGGTGGATGCATCTCTTCCTCCGGTTTATGCCGATCCCCGGCGTTTGGACCAGGTCCTAAGTAACTTGCTCAGCAACGCCATCAAATTCACTGGAGAAGGAGGAGAAGTGGAGGTGGGCGCAGTCCTGGAGGATGCCGCTCGGGTCAAAGTGTGGGTCAAAGACAATGGGATCGGTATAGCGGCTGATGAAATTGGTCAGCTTTTCGAAAAATACCGACAGGGGGGCAATGTAAAACACTCGAGTCATAAGGGAACCGGTCTCGGTTTGGTCATCTGTAAAATGATTGTCGAAGCCCACGGCGGACGGATCTGGGTGGAAAGCACCGAAGGAAGAGGAGCCATCTTTTTTTTCTCTCTGCCGGCTACCGAATGAAATTGTCGAAGCTTCACACCGGCATAATGCCGTGCTTTTTTTTCGGTCGCTCTTCCTTCTTTCCGCGGAGAATTTCTAAGGACTGAATGAGCCGCTTGCGGGTTTCGCATGGCCGTATTGCGGCCTGGGCAAATTGCTTGGATAGCGCTTCGAAGGGCCCGCTGAATCGCTCGGTGAACTCGGCAATTTTTTCTTGGCGGGTTCTTTCCGGATCCGCCGACTGTTCAATTTCTCTCTTGTAAAGGATATTGACGGCTCCGCCTCCGCCCATCACCGCCAGCTCGATGCCGGGCCAGACGAAAAGTTGATCTGCACCCATTTCGCGAGTACAAAGCGCCTGTTTAGCGCCGCCATATCCTTTGCGCAGCACGATCGTAATCTTGGGCACGGTGGCTTCAGCGTAGGCATAGAGCATCTTGGCGCCGTGGCGGATGATGCCTTTTTCCTCTTGCTGTTTGCCTGGAAAGAAGCCGGGTACATCCATCAAGGTAATGACCGGGATATTAAAAGCGTCACAGAAGCGGATGAAACGAGCAGCTTTATCCGAGGCGTCTACATCGAGACTGCCAGCAAGAAACATCGGCTGATTGGCTACGAACCCCACCGGGTAGCCGTCCAGGCGGCCAAAGCCAATGACAAGGTTGCGGGCAAATTTAGCTTTCAGCTCGAGAAAATCGCCGTCATCGACGACAGCTTTGATGACCTGAAGAATGTTGTAGGCTTTGCGCATGTCTTCCGGGACGATTTTCTCAAGGGAGTCGAGAGAGCGAGTTAGATCGTCTGCGGTTTCTTTCCGCACCGGTGGGGCCTCAAAATTTGACGGCAGAAATCCTAATAGACGCCGAATCATAGTGAGGCATTCTTCATCGTTCTTGGCAACCAAATCCGTGACGCCGGAGATTTCGGAATGGATTTTGGCGCCACCCAGTTGTTCCATCGTGACTGTTTCACCCAGGACCTCTTTGATGACCGCCGGGCCAGTGATGAACATCTGGCTGGTATTCTGAACCATCAGGATGAAGTCGGTTAAAGCGGGAGAATAGGAACCGACACCGATGCACGGGCCCATAATGGCGGAAATTTGAGGAATGCAGCCGGAGGCGATGCTGTTTTCGAAGAAGATTTTTCCAATAGCTGTCGTAACGGAAAGGCCCTCTTGAATGCGCGCCCCGGCCGAGTCATTGAGGCCGATCAGGGGAACGCCTAGCTTGCGCGCGGTCTGGATGACGTAAGCAATCTTCTCCGCGTGGGCGCTGCCGACGGTACCGGCGAGCACCGCACGGTCCTGGGAGAAAACGTAGACGGGTCTACCGTCAATCTTGCCGAAACCGGTCACGACACCGTCGGATGGCCGCCTCTTTTCCGCCATGCCGAAGTCCGTGCACTGGGTTTCAGCCAGCATGAACTCTTCGACGAAGCTTCCCGGATCCAGGAGTTTGTCGATCCGTTCACGAGCTGTGAGTTTGCCCTCTGAGCGCTGCTTCGCAGCCGCCTTCAGGTCCGCTTCAATGGCGGTCTTCTCTAAAGCGGCCAGCTTCTTTTCAAGTTCTTCTCGTGATTTCGACATGAAATAAACCGCCTAATCGACCACTCCCATTCCTTTGAGGACTGATAACATGACGGCTGCGGCGATGACAGAACCGATCTGGCCGCCGGCGTTGGCACTCATGGCGTGCATCAAAAGATAGCTTTTCTTATTGTACTTCTGACCTTCCACCTGCGCCACCCGGGCGGCCATGGGAAATGCCGAAATTCCGGCGGCGCCGATGAGAGGATTGATCTTGCCCCCGGTCAGTAAGCACATGAGTTTCCCGAACAGGACTCCCATAGCGGTATCAAGACCAATGGCAATCAGACCAAGCGCCAATACCATCAAGGTTTCCCCGCGCAGAAATTTTTCCGCTTCCATGGTTGCGCCGATAGACAATCCCAGGAGAAGGGTCACGATGTTTGTAATCTCGTTTTCAGAGGCGCTTTTCAGCCGTTCTACGACTCCGCATTCGCGCATGAGATTGCCCAACATCACGGTGCCGATGAGGGGCGTGCCAATGGGAGCCAAAATCGACGCGACGACGGTGACAACCACCGGAAAAACGATTTTTGTGGTTTTCGACACCGGTTGTTTCACGACACCCATGACGATTTTTCTTTCATTATCCGTCGTCAGCAGACGCATGATAGGCGGCTGAATCAACGGGACCAGAGACATATAAGAATAGGCGGCCACAGAAACCGCGCCGAGCAAATGTGGGGCGAACTTTGAGCTGACGTAGATCGCCGTTGGTCCATCACAGGCACCGATAATGGAAACGGCAACGGCATCCAATTTGTCAAAACCGAGCCCCAAGGCCAGCAGTAAAGTCAGAAATATGCCAAACTGCCCCGCAGCGCCGAGGAGGATGATCTTTGGGTTTTCCAGGAGCGGCTGGAAATCGGTCATGGCGCCGATGCCGAGGAATATCAGGACCGGAAAGACCTCCGTCAGTACACCGTTAGTGTAAAAGAAACGAAGGATACCGTTTTCTTCCATTAGCCCGGCGAGTGGGATGTTTACCAGTATCGCGCCGAAGCCGATGGGCACAAGAAGCAGGGGTTCATAACCCTTACTTATCCCCAAGTAAAGGAGCAGGGAACCTATGAGGATCATGATCACATGACCCAACCCGAGATTGGTTAAACCGAGCACAAGACCTTGAAGGCCGGAAACGATCGCTGACTCCATGATCTGTGGTTAACCTTTCTGTGATCCTGACTCGTCCTGGTAAGGAAAGATCTTCTTCAGCAGCAGAATGAGCAAGCTTAGACACCACAAGACCAGCATGGTTCCTCCCATACCAATCAGCGCCAGTGTCCAACCGAACGTCCAGATGTCCATTGGATCTCCGTGAAAAAAGTCCGACGATTGTTACAAAAGGGGTTACTCAATGACGGCGAGGACTTCTTCCGCCTCGACAGCCTGACCGGGCGCAACTTTTACTTCTTTCAAGACGCCGCTAGTGGGCGCTACTATAGGAATCTCCATTTTCATCGCCTCCATGACCACCACGACTTCGTCTTCTTCCACTTGGTCGCCGACCTTTTTTTCGATCTTCAGGATCTTACCCACCATAGGCGCTTCGACGTTGACGGCCAATGCTTTTCTCCTTTCCCGACGCACGATTGTGTTAGGTATTTCGAGTCTTGCCATTTAGTAGAGTTCGCCGTGCTTGTCAATGCTCGCTTCTAAACCGAATCTACCGGACACCGGAGCCGCGCATGGGCTGAATTGGCCCTGCATGACAAGTGGGCCGCAAAATTACATAATTCTGCTTCGGTTAGGGTTAAACGCCTTCCTTGCTTTTGCACATTTGATACGGTATGACCCAAGTAGTTTTGTGCGGAGGAAAAATATGGCTAAACCGGCGTCTCAAGTCGATAATGTCATGGACAACATCCCTTATTATGAGAAATGGCAACTGGGGGAAGGAATACCCATTGTCAAGACTTTCTTTGTCCAGGATCTAAAGAAGGTTGAACTAAAACCTTGGGATCGAACCGGCGGCAACGGCGCGTTCATTAATATGGAAGGCGCGGAGGGAACAACCGGTGCTTACGTTCTGGAGATAGCTCCGGGCAAACACACAAACCCGCAGAGACATCTTTATGAAGATCTGATTTTTGTTCTCAAAGGACGCGGTGCGACGACTATTTGGAACGACAAAGGAGCGAAGCAAACGTTTGAATGGCAGGACGGGAGTCTATTTGCCTTGCCGCTCAACTGCTCATACCAGCATTTCAATGGTTCCGGGGATGAGTCGGCGCGGTTTTTCTCTGTGAATAGCATGCCGATTGTTTTTAACCTGTTTCATGACGCTGACTTTATTTTTGAAACGCCGCGTGATTTCTCAGATCGTTTCGACGGCGATCCCGATTATTTCAGCGGCAAGGGCAAAGCCTATCCTGGTCGAGTGTGGGACACGAATTTTATCTCCGATGCCCGTAATTTCAAACTTGAAGATTGGAAAGAGCGTGGCGGAGGGGGGAAGAACGTGATGTTGGAGATGGCCAATGGCTCGATGGCGGCTCATATCTCAGAATTCCCGGTCGGCACCTACAAAAAAGCGCATCGCCACGGCCCCGGTTTTAACGTTATCATAATCAAAGGGATGGGCTTCTCAATGTTTTGGCGAGAAGGAGAGCAGCCCAAACGCTATGATTGGCAGGACGGCAGCGTTTTTACACCGCCGGCGATGATGTGGCACCAGCACTTTAACACGGGTGCCACAGGGGCGCGTTATCTGCCGCCGCGTTTGGGCGGAATTAAGTACAGCTTGGGCGAAAGCTTCGGCGACATCACCAAAGTCGACAAGGATGTTAAGGCGGGCGGCAACCAGATCGAATACTTCGACGAGGATCCCAATATCCGGAAGATGTTCGAAGAGGAGTTGGCTAAGTCGGGAACCTATAGCCGCATGAATCCCGACTTTTACAAAAGACCAGCATAGCCTCCGGAATTATTGAAGCCGGTTTCCCAGCCCCGGACCGCTTAAAAACGGTTCGGGGCTTTTTTTTCGCGGCTTGAAGCGTAGTTATTTAAAAAGATTGAGAGCTCAGCTCACACTGTGATAAGTTAACTCGATGGTGGGTGTGAGCTATGTTTTCCTCCACGTTGTCCTTGTCTGTTTGATGCTTCTAGGTGACGAATCTGGGGTTGCATCTTCAGATGATATAGCCACGACTGAGAGCGCTCGGCCCCTCAATTTTCGCCACACTCCCGGCCAAAGTCTCATGCCAAGCTTAACAGCCAGCGTATTCGTGCCAATGGCTGCAACGAAGGCTTGGGTAATGCAGATACGCGAGAGTTCTGCTGCGACTTCTCCGGGTGCTGAGCAAAAAATCCCTGCAGCGAAGTCGCCATCTATCATTCAGATGCTCGAAGGTCGCGAAAACGACTTGATTCTTGGGCTATCTATTGCCGTCATTTTTTTTGTCGTCGGTTGGATTTGCGGCGGCAACTACTACTTGCGTCGCGATCGCGCTCGCAGGAGAAAATTGCGATTCTAATATTCCGGCGCATGACGTCTCCACCCTATGGAAGTTTGTTTGCTGGTTCTGACCGCCTACCTGCTTGGCTCGGTGCCTACGGGTTATATTGTGGGCTCCTTGGCGGGTGTTGATGTGCGCAAGGCGGGGAGTGGAAATGTGGGGGCGACGAATGTCGCGAGGGTAGTCGGCAAACGTCAGGGAATTTTCACTTTGGTCGCGGACGCGGCAAAAGGCTTTATCCCCGTAATCCTCGCCCTCAACTTAGACTTGACTCCGGTGGCGACGGTCTTTGTTGGGATCGCCGCCTTCTTAGGTCATCTCTATCCAGTGTTCTTAAGGTTCCGGGGTGGAAAGGGGGTGGCCACGGCACTGGGTGTTTTTTTGGGACTAGCGCCTTGGGCGACCGTGGGTTTGATAATGGTCTTTGCTGCGGTTCTTCTAACTACGCGCTTCGTTTCTCTCAGCTCGATGGTAGCTGCTGCTTCGGCCCCGGTCATACTCTGGCTATTGTCTTACCCCCCTGTATCGATAGGCATGAGTTTTTTCATCGCGGTCATGATTGTCCTACGCCATCGAGAAAACATTCAGCGTTTGCTCTCAGGTGCGGAACCAAGATGCGGACGGGCCTAATTCTCGATAACTACCTCGACGCGGCGATTTTGTCGACGACCCTCTTCGGTGTCATTACTGGCGATCGGTGACCGGGTTCCGAGTCCCTGCGAACCAATCTGTCCGCCTCTGACCCCATCCCTCGCTAAAGCATCGGCAACAGTGCCCGCTCGTTTTTCGGAGAGTCGTTGGTTGTACGCTTCTTGGGCAGCGCTTTCCCTGCTCGCGTGGCCCTCAACCATGATGCGACGATTTGCTGCTTCGCGCTTAATAATAGTAGCGATCTGATCGACGCGGCCTCTGCCATCCGCTGTCAGCTCAGCGCTGTCAAACTGAAAATTAACACTCGGAAGGTTGACCATAACGCCGCGGCTAGTCTCCCGCGCCTCGATGTTGCGTTTTTTGAGTTCTTCAATCAACGCTTGATTCTTGGCGATTTCGGCGCGCTGTTGATCGATGGCTTTCTGCTGATCGGCCTGCTTTATTTCCTGACCCTGGAGCTGATCGCCGATAAGTGCGCCTGTGCCTAGGCCCAACACGCCCCCAACCGCTGCGCCGATCCCTGGATGACCTACGGCGGCCCCGATAGCGCCACCGGCGGCGGCACCTCCTAAAGCACCAATGCCGGCGCCTTTTTCCCGAGTGCTTATTGAACCGCCGGCACAACCCGAGGCAACGATAGCGGCGGAGAAGAGTAAAATTAGAGACAAATCTTTCAGACGGTTTACATATTCCAAGTGTGACCTCCTAGGCTTCGTTTGCTTACGATTCACAGGCTGCTGTCTTAACGCTTATTCTCTCCGTTTACATTAGACGTTTGCGACTTGAACTCGGTTAGCATTAGCCACCTGTGCCGCCGAGAGCACCGACACCCGCCCCTTTTCCCGTGTCGTCAAACCTCCCCGGGAGCAGCCGAGAGTGGTAAGCACCAGGAAAATAAAGATAAATATGCAAACCGTCTGTTTCATGGGGGGTCCTTTGGACAAGACTTCCCGTGTGAAATGAAATTTTAACAGAACAGTAAGCCGTCCAGCAACGCCCTCGTAACTGACATAGAAATGAGATTCTATTACTCTCGTAAGTCTGTGTCATGGCAAAAGCTGATATTACTGAACTCGTATTGACATCGTAGACCTTAGAAGTCTATAGTTTTCCATGGAAGGAAATCCGTGGAAGTCGTTACTTCAGAACAAGTTTTAGAGGCATTGAAAAGCGTCCAAGACCCTGAACTACACCGCGACATCGTAAGTCTCGGTATGGTCAAGGATCTTGCCGTTGCTAACGGCAAAGTGGCCTTTACGGTCGAACTGACTACCCCAGCCTGCCCGCTACGCGAGAGTATTGAGGGCGACTGTAAAAAAGTGCTGGCGGGAGTTCCCGGGGTGAGAGATTTAGCGATCACCTTTGGTGCGCAAGTGCGCGGGAGTAAGACCGGAGCAGGACAAACGGATCTGCTGCCGACGGTTAAAAACGTTGTCCTGGTTGCTGCGGGTAAAGGTGGCGTCGGGAAATCCACTGTCGCGGCAAACCTGGCCGTTGCATTGAAGATGCATGGCGCCGCAACAGGGCTACTCGATGCCGACATCTACGGGCCATCCGTTCCGATCATCATGGGCGTGAAGGGGGAACCTAATAAGGTTGAAGTCAATGGCGGATACAAGATCGCTCCGACTGTAGCTCACGGCGTTCCCGTGATGTCAATCGGGTTTTTTCTCGAGGCCGACCAAGCGGTGATCTGGCGCGGTCCTATGTTGGGCAAGGCGCTGCATCAATTGATGGCCGACGTCCATTGGGGTGATTTGGACTATCTCATCGTCGACATGCCGCCGGGAACCGGTGACGTGCAGATCACATTTTCTCAACAGCTGAAGGTCAGCGGTGCGTTGCTGGTGGCCACGCCCCAGGAGGTTGCACTGGCGGATGTCGTTCGTGCCAAGACGATGTTCGACAAAGTCAATATTCCGATTGTCGGCCTCGTCGAAAACATGAGCTACTTCATCTGCGACGGCTGTGGAAAAAAGCATGAGATTTTCTCCCGTGGTGGCGCTCAACGGGCGGCCGAGCGTTTCAAGATTCCTTATCTAGGTGAAATCCCGATTACGCCGGCGTTACGCGAGGGAGGCGATAAGGGCATACCGATATTAATCCAAGACCCAAAGTCAGAGGTTAGTAAGAGCTTTTTGGAGATCGCCGCTAAGCTGGCGGGTCAGCTTTCGATTGTCGCGCAACGGCCCAAGGGTCCCGCGATTGTCTCATCATAGAAGTCATAGTATCGCCAAAAGTTTCTTCATGCCCGAGGCGGCCGAGAGGAGTAAAGAAAAATGATTACGAAAGAACAAGTGTACGAAGCGCTTCACGAATGCTATGACCCGGAAATTCCGGTGAACATCGTCGACTTAGGCTTGGTCTATGACGTGCAAGTCAACGATGATAACGTGGCAGTGAAGATGACGCTTACGGCCCCCGGTTGCGGCATGGGTACGATGATTGCTTCCGATGCGCGCCAGAGGATTCTCGCCTTGGAGGGCGTCGGCGATGCCACCGTCGATCTGGTTTGGGATCCACCCTGGGATCCGAGTCGGATCAGTGAAGAGGCTAAGCAGAAACTCGGAATCGGTTAGTTTCGTAGAATCCAATCCGTTGCGAATCCGTCCATATCTTTAGATCCTCTATGCTAGACGGGAAACAACCATAGACCGTCAACGCTAAATCAACACCTGTGAGTCTCTCCGAGTGTCAGATCCCCGTTTAGCTCATGATCGATCGACCACGACTACGCCCGGTTGAAGCTTTTCCCGTCCAGCAAGACGGGAAGGTCCTCATCTATCTCAAGGATCCGATGAATCTTGCGACCCCGATCGGAATTGCTCCAGTGGGCTATTTCATTCTGTCCCATTTCGATGGTCAGCATTCCTTAGTGGATATTCAGGAAGCTTATTGCCGGCAATTCGGTACGGTGCTCACCACCGACGACCTGAATCATTTTATCGAGATGCTTGATGAGCATTACTATCTGCTCAGTGAGCGCTTTCAGAGTCATCAACGAGCTGTAGTCGAGGAATTTCGCAAACTCCCGACTCGCGCCGCCGCCCACGTAGGCGGGGTATACAAGAACAATCCGGCTGAGTTAAGAACCCAGATCGATGGTTATTTTGCCCCGCCGAAGGGTCCGGATCTGCCACACGGAAAAACACGCACGCCGAGTCCCAAAGCCATTGTCGCTCCGCACATCGATTTTCACCGCGGCGGGCCCGCCTATGCCTGGGCTTACAAGTCGCTTGCTGAGAGCGACGGGGCCGATCTTTATATTATTCTCGGCACATCTCATTGCGGCAGCGAGAATCCGTTTATCTTGACGCTTAAGGATTTCGAGACACCGTTGGGGTTGGTGGAGACGGACAAGGAATTTGTCAAAGCACTTCAGCGAAGCTGTCAGGAAAATCTGTTTGCTGACGAGTATCTGCATCGGGGAGAACATTCCGTGGAGTTTCAGGTGGTTTTGCTGAAGTTCATCAACCAACGGCGGGCCGAACTGAGAGGCGAGCCCGAAAGGCCGTTCAAAATCGTTCCGATCCTCGTTTCTTCCTTTCACCTCATGGTGCAGAACCGGACATTGCCCGAGCGACATCCGCCGGTGGCGAGATTCATAGACGCGCTACAAGACTTGGCGTCGAGCGAAGCACGGCGCGTCTGCCTTGTCGCCGGGGTGGATTTGGCCCATGTCGGCAGACAGTTCGGGGACCGCGAAGAGATCACCCCGGAGTTTCTCAAGTGGGTCGGCGACCAAGATCAACTTCTTATCGACCGACTGGCCGCTCTCGATGCGCCGGGTTTTTTCAACGAGATCGCGAAAGATCAGGATCGGCGAAGAATCTGCGGCTTCTCACCCCTCTACTCATTGATTCAACTTTTAGACGGAAGTCAGGGTCGGCTACTCAAATACGATCAGGCCTTCACGCCGGAAACCGGCTCTGCCGTAACCTTCACGAGCATGGTGTTCGTGTAAGCCGGCTCGCACCATCATTTCAGTAATGCAGTCTTCCAAACATTGTAGCGAGGCGATTAAGCACACCCCTTGACTGCAGTCAGGACGACCGGGTCGGTGTTAGTTAGCAATTACAATCATTGGCCGTGCGTGCTCGGCTTAGTCGAAGCATTAACGATCTGAGGCTTCTTTCATCAAGAGCCTGCTAGTGCATGTTCATACCGCCGTCGACACTGATGGATTGGCCGGTCATGAAGTCGCTATCGTCTGAGGACAGAAAAATCACGGTCCCCACCAAATCCTGCGGATATTGATCGCGCTGGAAACAGCGGCGCTTTCTGCGGTCGGCTAATTGCTCCGCTGTCATGACGCCTTCCTGATTGGATCCCGAGATGGTCAGCCCCGGCATGATAGAATTCACACAAATGTTATCGTCGCCGACTTCACGTGCCAAGGCACGGGTGAAGCCGATCACGCCGGCCTTCGACGAAACGTAATGCAGAAAAAATGGCGATCCGCTAAGCGCGGTCCCCGATGAGATGTTGATGATCTTACCTTTGCCTTGCTGCTTCATCGCCGGGTAGACCGCCTTCACGCAAAGAAACAGACCTTTGACATTTACGGCCATGACGCGGTCCCACTCGTCCGGATCGATCTCCATGAAGGGTCTTTTCTTCAACGCCGAGTACAAACCAGCGTTGTTGACCAAAACGTCGATGCGGCCATATTGCTTTAGTGCGGCGTCAGCCATGGCTCGGGTTTTTTCCGGCGAAGTCACGTCCACCGAAACTGCCGTGGCTTCGCCGCCCGCCTGCTTGATATCCGCGGCGACCTTCTTAGCTTCCGCCTCCTGAATGTCAGCGACAACGACTTTCGCGCCCTCTTTGGCAACGCCGGTAGAATAGGCTTTGCCGATGCCGACTCCTCCGCCGGTTACAATCACAACTTTATCTTTTAGCCGCATGATGGTCCCTCCGTGTCTTAGGTCAGATCTTGAGCCGGTAAAAATCTATCGGGTTGTCGTGCAGGATAGCTTTTTTCACGTCATCGGTTAGATCGCGTCGTTCCAAGAACTCAGGGATATCGCGTTTGAACATGTCAGGGAGCCGTTCGTGCGGATAGTCGGACGGCCACATGACGCAGCGAGGGTTAAACTGCTTAAGAACATGCGTGAGCGCCTGCTCTTCAACTTCGCAGGTGGTCCAGACTTGGCCCGAGCGAATATATTCGCTGGGTTTTTTCTTGAGCAGCGGCGCCTGGAATCGGTAGGGCTTTTCAAACTCTTCGTCCATGCGGTCCATCATATAAGGAAGCCAGCCCGAGCCGGCTTCAAGATAGGCCACACGAAGCCTCGGGAAGCGTTCGAAGGTTCCTTCAAAGATCATATTGGTGAACTGAATGAGGATCGCAAAAGGGTGCTCGAGCGTGTGCACCTGCAAAAATTTATCGAAGAAATCGAACCCCATGCCGCGGCTCGGCGCGCCATGAACCGTGAGCGGCATATCGAGCTTCTCGGCGGCCTCGTAGATTGGATCGAAATCCATATGGCCGTAGCCTTTGTTTAGAACCGTTACCGCGGGCAAGAGTCCGGCAACGAGTCCCAATTGCTGCGCGCGCTCAAGTTCCTTGGCGGCTTCGATAGGCTCGTGGACCGGCAATAGCGCGACGGCCTGCAGCCGCGGGCTTTGCTTGATGAAGCGGTCGGACACCCATGAGTTATACGCGCGCGCAAGGACGCAGGCCCACTCGGGATTCTGGATCAAACCCAACGACAAACCGCCGGTGGGATAAAGCACCGTCGTTTGCACGCCCAGCTCATCGAGAAATTCGAGCCAGCGCGGCGCGGGAGTTTCCGGATCTTTTCCCGGAACACCGGAGCCGCGGTTCCAGCCGTCGAGCGAAGGAAAGTAAGAATAGGTCTCGAAACGAGGCGCCTTGCCGTAGCGCCCTTCGAGATAATCGTGGAGCTCACTATCTTTCTCCAGGACGTGCCCGTCAGCGTCGATAATCGGATAATTCACGTTCATAAAATCGTTCTCCTGTTTCGTATTGACTTACTTGTGTGCCTGAGCTTCAGCGAGCGTTGGAAACTCTCCGTTTACCCTTAGATAACTTAGGACGGACTGTGGAGCACCGCAATAAATTTTCCTGATCCGTTATGTTGAGCCCGTCGAAGCATTCAGACTTTTTAACACCCATGGATTCCTGAGCGCTTCACAAGAACGAGATGCCGCCGTCGACATTGATGGTCTGCCCGGTGATGAAATCACTGAGAGGCGACGCAAGAAACAGCATAGCGCCGACCACGTCCTGTGGCACTTGGACGCGCTGCAACGCGCGACCGCCTATGGAGGATTGCCGGAAGCGGATCATTTCCTCCGTCGGATTCTCTTCCGATAACGTGTTGCCGGGAGCGAGCACGTTGACTTGGATATTGTCGTCGCCGACTTCGCGCGCGAGCGTGCGGCTGAACCCGATGGTTCCCGCCTTCGCAGTGACGTAGTGGATTCGTCCGGGGCTGCCATTAAAGACTGTGCCGGAAGCGATGTTGATAATCTTGCCTGATTTCTGCGCGCGCATGGTCGGCAACACGGCGCGACAGCAAAAGAAGAGCCCTTTTAAGTTTACCGCCATCAACTTGTCCCACTCATCAGACGTGATGGTTTCGATCCTACCGCGGTTCATGGGAACGGTGGCGAAAATCGCGGCGTTATTGATCAGCACGTCGATTCGAGCGAAACGCTCCAGCGCCGCGGCGACCATGTCCTTGGTTGACTTTTCGTCAGCGACATCCACATGTGTGGCAAGCACTTCAGAGCCCGTCTCTTTTGTGATTTGTGCGGTAACTTGTTCAGCGGCCGGTCTATCAATATCCGCAACGACAACTCGGGATCCCGACCTGCCGAAGCCGAAACAGTAAGCCTTGCCGATGCCGTGGCCGCCGCCGGTTACGATAATGACTTTTTCTTTCAGCCCTTCGATCATCCCCGTGAGAGGTCCGTATTGACGACGGATTTAACCCAATGCCGGATTGATCAATGCCTTGGATGGAAACATTTCGGGGATTTCTCCGCCAACGGCGCGAATGCATTTCTCGATATCCTTCAGTGGAAAGACATGACTGACCATTTCCTGCACCGGGAACTTCGTCTCTTCGATGAGCCGCAGAGCGGCTTCCGTAGCATCGTTGTCCGCCGTAAAACAACCCTGGAGTTTGATCTCACCCCAGACCAGTTTGTCCATGAGCATCGGTGTCACGGTGGTATCCCCGGTCAAGCCGCCTAACACCATGGTGGCTTGCCGATGCAGGCAATCGACAGACTTCACGATGGCGTTCGGATTCCCTGATACATCCACAACCACATCGCACATTTCGCCGTTTGTTTCCTTGCGGATGACTTCGACGACATCTTCTTCTTCGACATTGATTGTGCGATGGGCGCCGAACTTCTTGGCCAGTTCCAATCGCGGTTTGTCGCGTCCGATGCCCGAGATAAAGATCTTGGCGGCACCGGCATGACGAGCGGCGAAGGTGCAGGAGAGCCCTTGCTGTCCGGGGCCTTGAATCAAAACATAATCGCCCATCTTCACGCCGCCTCTGCGAATGGCCCACTGAAAGCCGTTGGCCATCACCGAACCGATAAGAGCTGCCGCTTCGGCGGGAAGCGCGTCGCTAATTTTGGTCGCGAGAACATCGGGAGCCAGGTAAATATAATCCGCGAAGCCGCCGAACAGGTGCGGCGGCTGATCGCATTTTGTTCGCCCGCCATAGTTCGTGCGCTGCTTGCAAAAGCGCTGATTGTTGCGCCGGCAATCGGCGCAGCGGCCGCAGCCGATGGCGCCTTTGAGAATGATGCGATCGCCTTCCTTTACGTGGTGAATCGCCGCGGCATTTTTGCCGAGCTTCTCGACACGGCCGAGAATCTCATGGCCGAGAATGATGGGATAATCGACTTTAAGCTTGCCGTGAAGGTATTTGACGTCGGTACCGCAGACGCCGCCCATCTCGACCTTAACCAGGCCGCCGTCGGCGGGAATGTCGGGAACCGGATATTCACGGACTTCCAATTTGTCTGGACCAAGTAGTGTTGCTCCTCGGACGGTGGCCATGGGACCTCCTGTGATCGACGTAGACTTTACGCGCGGCGGTGGTTTTATTTGACTTTGTATTCTTGGGTCAGCTTGTCGATAAAACCGCTGGCGTCGAGTTCCTTCACCAGCGACTGATCGGCGAAACGCTCAGGATCTTCCTTCAACACTTTAGGATCTTTTTTGCCGACTTCCTGAATCGGCAAGGCGAAGTACTCCTTGGCCGGATAGGGCTTCAACGGGAAGTCATACTCGCGGAAGTTCTCTTCGATCACTTCCCGGTCTTCGACTTTCATATATTTGCCTATCACCTTCATGCTGAACTCTTTCTTAGCTTTATAGTAGTGCACGCCTTCGACCATCGCTTTTGTGAAGTTGACCAAGTCGGCGCGATTCTTTGTCAGGTAGGGCCGGCGTGACACGAAGAAGAGACTGGAATAGGGGATGCCGAGCTTGGACGCGTCCGCGATCAACGTCATTCCCAGCTTGCGCGCTTGCAGCGTCATAGGCGGCGTGAGCATCGCGGCATCGGCGTTGGCGGTCTCGACGGCGGCAATGCGATTGGCTTGGTTGCCGACCTGAAGCAGCGCCACGTCGGTGTCTGGCCTGAGTCCTTCGCGCTGCAAAAGATATCGGGCGGCGAAATCGGCGTTACTGCCGAAGCGGCTGATGGCAAGGCGCTTGACTTCCTTGAGGTTCTTTATTCCTTTCCTAGCGTAAATGCGATTATCCATGGTATTGCCGAGCCGGCCGAACATGACCAAATCCAACGCCGGCGTCGAGACCACCACTTGCGGCGAGAACATGCCGACTTGGGCGTCGCCCGATGACAGCGCTGCGGCGGCGGAGCTGGCCCCTTGGATAAAAATCAACTGGACTTGATTGCCGTATTTTTCGAACAGCTTCGCTTCCTTGGTGACCCAGAGCGGCGCGAATTGACCGACTTCGCTGGTCCACACGACGTTGATGCTTGCCGCGGCAGAGGGGGCAGCGTGCAGCAAAAACAGCCCGCCGAGGAAACTGAAAAGCGACAGGGTTATTTTCATTCACTATCCTTCCGGTCGAAGCCTATTCAGAGCGATATTGACCTCTATTCCCGCTTACCCCTATACTGCCGAACAATCGTTGAATCAAGTTCAAGGAGGCTCGTGATGAGATTTATCTTAGTTGCGTTAATGGTTCTGTTGTTCCACGGCACCGCCGTTGCGCAAGGACTCACCCGGGTCATGTCCGGTTACGCCGCCGTATCGGGTCCGCATGCGGTGCTTTGGGTTGCCCGCGAGGCTGGCCTGTTCGAGAAAAATGGCTTGCGCACCGACGTAGCCTACATCCGCAGCGGTTCGACCATGGCCCAAACACTGGTTTCAGGCGAAATTCAGATGGCTCAGATGGGCGGTCCGGCGATGCTGGCGGCCGGGGTGGCCGGTATGGACGTGACTTTCGTCGCGGTGGCGCTGAATACTACGCCGATCGTCATCATGGGAAACGTTGCCAAGATGGAAGAATTAAAGGGCAAGGCCATCGGCATCACGCGATTTGGCTCTAATACCGATATCTCCGCCCGGTTTGCGATCAGAAAAGCCGGCCTTCAGCCGGAGAAAGATATCGCGCTCCTTCAATTGGAAGATTATCCGGGCATCATGGGCGGTATGCAGTCGGGTCGCATCGCCGCTGGCGCGCTCGCCGATCCGTTCACGGATGCTGCCAAGAAGTTGGGCTACAAAGAGATCGCCGACATCGCAGCGTTGGGATTGGAGTTTCCCTTCGTCGGTATTGCGGCCAAGAAAAGCTATCTCAAAGAAAATTCAGATACCGCCCAGCGTTTTGTCAGGGCTTACACCGAGGCAATCGCGCTTTACAAGAACAACCGTGATCTTGCGATGAAGATCACGGGCAAATACACCGGTATCAAAGATCCGGCCATTCTCTCCTCAACAGTGAATTTCTATGCCCCGAAGTTAGCCCGCGTTCCTTATCCCACGATCGGCGGAATACGCTTTGTGCTCGAGCAGCTCGCCACCAGAGATCCGAAGGCCAAGAACGTCAATCCAGAATCATTCATGGATGTGCGTTTCGTGAAACAGCTGGAAGACAGCGGATTCATTCAAGGGCTTTACCCCAAAGGATAGGCGAGCGCAGAACCTGGTCGAGTGGGCGATCCCGGTGAGCTTTAGTGTTTCGCTTCATGCTGCCTCTCACTTTTCTTGCATTGGCGGTAAGCGAGAACTATAAATAGCTTCCATGGGCGTCAGAGAAGTGCCGAGCGATCACGATTTCTTCGATCCTAGATACGTCCAAAAGTGGAGCGACAGCATCATCCGATATCGGCCGGAACGGCAGCGATTGTTCAAGGTTTTTGCCGCTGAGGCCGCGCGCATCAAAAAAGACGGATTGTCGGTGTTCGAGCTGGGATGCGGCCCGGGATTTTTGGCCGAAGCCCTGATAAAAAACTGCGCGATATCGCGCTACATGCTCCTCGACTTCTCGCCTCACATGCTGGAGCTCAGCCGCAAACGTTTAGCACCATTCAAAGATCGGACGGATTTTATCCAGCGAGATTTCAAAAAGAAGAACTGGGCTGCGGCGCTGCCGACGGACTTTGATCTTGTCGTTTCTTTGCAGGCCGTGCATGAGCTCCGCCATGCGAGCCGCATCCCCAAGCTTTACGCTCAGCTTTACAACTTGCTGGTTCCCGGCGGAAGCCTTTTGGTCTGCGATCACGTCAATTCCCCTTTACCGTCCCATTATCAGGCAGGTCATTTCATGACCGTGGAGAAACATGTTTCGACATTCAAGCAGGTCGGTTTCGTCCGGTCGAGAGTGATTTGCGCCGCCGCTGATCTGAGCCTTATGGCCGCAGAAAAGCCTTAGTACCCAGTTGCAAACAGCCTTGAAGCGCCTCGTGATAGTCGTCCAACGAAAGTCTAACTGAAAGCTCGAAAACGGGAATCAATCTGAAGATGGAGAAAATATTTCCGGAATTCTCCCGCCGCGCAAGGCGAGAATTGTTTCTACTAAGAAACATAGCCGTCGTGGTGATGGTTTTGAGGCCACGTGTTACTTGCAACTTAGCTCTTGAGCAGAGCGATACCTAAGAACATTACGGCAGGGCCAAGGGCTGCGTTGATCTTGAGGAGCAGAAACCATTTCCGCCAATGAGTGAGCAGCGGCTCCGGCCAGGAATTTGTGACAGCGGGTAACTGCGCAGTGAGGGAGGCGATCTTCGGTCCGTACTTGAAAACTTGTAAGCAGTGATGCACCACCATGGCGGCGAACAGGAAGAGTTTGACGGCGAGGGTAATGCTATAGAAATGACTCGGAGATCCGCTAGGCCCCTGATATCGCAGCACCAGGTTGATGATCCCGGTCACGAGTAAAAGTGCGATTCCCACCCACGAAACGGCTTCAAGAGAAATTCTGCCCTGGTTCAGGGTCCGGATGCCACGAGGTGGAAAAACAAACTGAGCGTATGCCAAGCAGTCATGATTTCGGATGGGTGTTGGCCGGCAGCAATCTGCTTAACATTGAGACAAAAGCTTTGCAAATCAAAGGCGTTTGCGCTTGAATTGGCGTAGTAGCTGTGTTAGCAAAGGTGAAGTTTTCACCGCGAATCCTAAACATTCTATTTAATTAAGGATGGTGTGCTAAATGCTGCGCTGGTTGCCAGAGGATGTATCCACATTTGGTCAAGATATCGACTCGTTGTTCTACCTTATTTATTATATTACGGGCGTCACGTTTATTCTGGTCACGGTTTTGATGATCTGGTTTCTGATCCAGTACCGTCACCGTGAAGGGCGGCGCGCCACCTACACCCACGGCAACACGACGCTTGAGATCATCTGGACCGTTGTTCCCGCGGCAATCTTCATCACGCTTTCCTTCATGAGCGTATCGACGTGGGCCAGGGTGAAACGCAACGCGCCGGATAGCGACTACGAACTTGGCGTGACGGGGAAACAATTTAACTGGGAGGTAGCTTACCCCGGGCCGGACGGCAAATTGGGCACGGACGACGACGTGAAGTTCGACAATGATTTGCATGTCCCGGTCAATAAGGTCGTGCGTGTTCATCTCGCGTCTAGAGATGTGATTCACAGTTTTTACCTGCCGAATCTGCGGCTTAGACAGGATGCCGTCCCGGGCCGGACGATTTTGGTCTGGTTCGAAGCTACTAAGCCTGGCAAATACGAGCTGCCGTGCTCCCAGCTCTGCGGCTTTGGTCACTCCGGTATGAAGGGATGGCTCTACGTCCACACTCCGGAAGAATACCAAAAGTGGGCGGCAGAGAATTTGGCCCCTAAACCCCAATAGGAAATCCTATTCTTTAGCGAAATCATCCAAGCATATTAACGGAGGATTCTGAACGATGAGCGATACTGTAGCGGCTGACGCAGCGCATGCAGCCCATGCCCACCACGAAGAACTCGGGTTTTTGCGCACCTATGTGTTTTCGACCGATCACAAAATGATCGGTCGCCAGTTTCTGTTTTTGGGGCTCCTTATGTTGCTGATTGGAGGGACGCTGGCGATGATGATCCGCTGGGAGCTGGCGTGGCCGGAGACCGCCGTTCCTGGCTTCAAGTGGATTCCTGAGCCGTACATGTATGATGGGATTATTCCGCCGCAGACGTACAACGCCCTTTTTACCATGCACGCAACCATCATGATCTTCTTTGTGGTTATGCCGATCATGGTCGGCTGCTTCGGCAACTTTCTGATTCCATTGATGATTGGCACGCGCGATATGGCGTTTCCGAAGTTGAACATGCTCTCTTTCTGGGTCGGCGCGGTGGCTGGTGTCGTGATGCTGGCAAGTTTCCTCGTTCCTGGCGGGCCAGCAGCCTCGGGCTGGACGGCCTATGCGACGCTCTCGGCCAAAGCGCAATATACGGGTGTCGACTGGGGACAAGATCTTTGGATCATCAGCCTCATGATTCTCGGTGTCTCTTCTTTGATGGGTTCCATTAACTACATTACGACCATCGTCAACATGAGAGCGCCTGGGATGACTTATTTCCGTATGCCGCTCACTGTTTGGTCGTTATTCATCACCGCGATTTTATTGTTGCTCGCGCTTCCGGTTTTGACGGCGGCGCTGGCGATGTTGCTCTTCGACCGCACGCTCGGAACCAGCTTCTTTTTGCCGGAAGGTGGAGGAGAGCCGCTGCTCTGGCAGCACATGTTTTGGTTCTTCGGCCATCCGGAAGTTTACATTTTAGTGCTTCCGGCGATGGGAGTGACTTCGGAGTTGCTTTCGACTTTTTCCCGCAAACCGATCTTCGGCTATCACGCTATGGCTTTTTCCATGATCGCTATCGCCTTTCTCTCCTGGATCGTTTGGGGCCATCATATGTTCGTGAGCGGAATGAATCCGCTGCTTGGGACGGCCTTCATGATGACGACCATGGTTATCGCCGTTCCGTCGGCCATCAAAACGTTCAATTGGCTCGGTACGCTCTGGGGTGGGAACATACGTTTCACCGCGCCGATGCTTTTTGCCCTGGGATTCGTTTCGAATTTCATCATCGGCGGTCTCAGCGGGATCTTCATGGCCTCGACGCCCGTTGATATTTTCATTCACGATACCTATTACATCGTGGCTCACTTTCACTACGTCGTGGCGGGGATCATCTTCGCGCTGTTCGCCGCCGTCTACTATTGGTTCCCGAAGATGTTCGGCCGGATGATGAACGAAAAATTAGGTAAGATTCATTTCGTACTGACGTACATTTTCTTTAACGGCGCCTTTTTCCCGATGCATTTTCTGGGAGTTGCCGGTCATATGCGACGGATCTACAACCCGACTCAGTATGAGTTCCTGCAACCGATGCAGCACTGGAATGTTTTCATTACCGTGAGTGCGTTAATCCTCGGGGCCTCGCAGCTTTTCTTCCTCTACAACTTCGTCTGGAGCCTGTTTGCGGGAAAGAAGGCCGAAAGAAATCCGTGGCAAGCGAATACTTTGGAATGGGTTGCCGCTTCACCACCGCCACACGGGAACTTCGAGGTCCAACCCGTGGTGTACCGCGGCCCCTATGAATACAGCTCGCCGGAAGTGAAGGAGGATTGGCTGCCGCAGGATAAGCAACTTGGTGCTGGAGCCGCGGCTCGAGCCCATTGAAGAAAAGGCAGAAGGATGAAAACTGAAGGCGAAAGGATCGGTTCATCCATCATCCCTCATACTTCATCCTTTTCAGCATGGCCCCATCGACTCGCCGTCATCCTCGCCTGCGCCACGTTTCCTTTGCTTTTCATCGGCGGCCTCGTCACCAGCAAGGGCGCGGGCCTTGCCGTGCCCGATTGGCCGAACACCTTCGGGTACAACATGTTCCTTTACCCATGGTCCAAAATGGTCGGCAATATTTTTTACGAACACAGCCATCGTTTGGTCGCGTCAGCCGTCGGCTTGCTGACCATTGCGTTGACCTTGGCATTTTGGCTCCAGGAGCGTCGTCATTGGCTGCGGCGACTTGGAGTCGCGGCGCTGTTGTTGGTTATTCTGCAAGGAGTTATTGGTGGCCTTCGGGTCGTCTTGCTTGAGAACACACTGGCGATTGTTCACGCGGCGTTTGCACAGGCCTTTTTTGCCCTGACGGTGAGCCTGGCTATTTTCACTTCGCCGGATTGGAATAGCGAACCAAGCGACAAGCCGATCACCGACGGCGGCCGACTCAGTCGGCTTTGCGCCGTCACCACCGGACTGATCTATCTTCAAGCTATTTTTGGCGCCGTACTCCGACACACGGGGGAAAGAGTCGACGCCCATTTATTCTTTGCCCTGTTGGTGACCTTGCATGTCATCTTCATTCTCGTGCGCATTATGAAGTTTCATGCGCATCGACCGAAGCTAACCCGGCCCGCGTGCTTTCTCGCAGTTCTTTTGCTTTTTCAACTGATGCTCGGCGCCGGATCGTATTTCGGAAAGTTCACGTCGATGCTTGGACTGCCGATGGGCGTTCTGGTCCTTTTAACGACGACGCATCTGGTGACGGGGGCGCTGATGTTGGCGACGAGCTTGCTGTTAATGTTGAGAGCGTACCGCCTTTCTACAACTTCCAGAGCTTTCATCGGTCAAAAAGTTTTAACGGAGCAGTTTTCCGGATGAGTTTGAGCACCGATACCGTAGCCATCACCGGGGTGAGCGCTCTGCGCCGGCTCGCGGACTTTTTTGAGCTGACCAAACCCCGCATTGTTCTTATGGTACTGGTAACGGCCTTCGTGGGCTTTTACGTCGGATCCGAGAAAATTCCTGACTATCTTCGTCTGCTGCAAATGTTGCTTGGAACTGCACTGGCAGCAGGCGGAACGCTTGCACTGAATCAGTTTCTCGAGCGCGACACGGACGCCATGATGGAACGGACACGCCATCGTCCGCTGCCCGATGGGCGCGTGCATCCGCGCGAGGCTGTGTGGTTTGGAACCGCCATCACCATCGCCGGGCTTGTTTATCTGGCGCTGGCCGTAAATATCGCGAGCGCATGGGTCACGGCCTCGATTACGCTAAGCTATCTGTTCTTCTATACCCCGTTGAAGCGCCGGAGCTCTCTCTGCATGCTCGTTGGCGCCGTGCCGGGGGCTCTACCACCCGTCATTGGTTGGGTCGCCGCTAGGGGCGAGTTCCAAGTCGATGCGTGGGTACTTTTCGCGATCATGTTCTTATGGCAAGTGCCGCACACTCTGGCCATCGCCCGGCTTTACCGAGACGATTTTGCCAAGGCGGGAATCCAATTTCTTCCGGTCATCGAGCCCGATGGGTCGAGTACCAATCGCCAGATCATCAGCCATTGCGCCGCCTTGCTGGCGGTCAGCTTATTGCCGACCTTGCTGGGGCTTGCCGGGGCTATCTATTTTCTGGTTGCATTTGTGCTCGGCCTTGGATTCCTGGCAAGCGGGATCAGTCTCGCGATGGAATCAACGATCCATGGCGCGCGTCGGCTGCTGTTTGCCTCGCTAATCTATTTGCCGGTGCTTTTGGTGGTAATGGCGTTGGATCGTGTTCCATTATGAGTGAGCTTCTCATGGATCAATTCGGCGGCGTGCGGCGCAGGAATCGGCGCGTGGGTTTGATTTTGGCGGTGCTGATTATCCTCTATATAGCGGCGGTGATCGCCTTTATCATTATTTACTGAGAGATCAATGGCCCGAAGTTCAACAGCGCGACGGCTCGATGAAGCGCTGCCCCTGAGTGAAACGAAAAAACCATCGTTTGGCGGCGGCGAACCGCCAGTACCGCCGGTGCGACCCAATGTTACCATTGGCAGCAACGCTTGGGTTGCCGTTATTGTGTTTCTCGGCGCGGAGGCGATGTTTTTTGCCGGGCTCATC